>Ga0114934_10002272_pt1 | contig 12296 bp, 11 predicted proteins | sample 4SBtaG_2_FD_99695 | JGI IMG/M metagenome (GOLD analysis project Ga0114934, IMG submission 99695) | Deep subsurface microbial communities from Kolumbo volcano to uncover new lineages of life (NeLLi) - 4SBTROV10_white metaG | ecosystem: Environmental > Aquatic > Marine > Volcanic ... | reverse complement strand
ATTAAGTCCAATCACTCCGAGCAGATAGTCTTCTCTGTATAGGTAAAGTTATGATTAATTTCCGGCCGTAAAAGGATGTATTTTTAGAAGCGCCTTCGTAAATACTGAAAAATTACGATGATTTTTCAGTATGGTAGCAGAATAGACATATTTTAAATAGTTACATGTTTTATTTTAAGAGTTTTTCAACAGACTGTTCACATTTCACAATCTTGAGTACAACATTGATGAAATGAATGAAGATACAAACCCCAATTCAACATTCAAAATCCAAAATCCATAATTACTTTTTATTCTCCAAGTTTATCAAGGCCTTCAATTTTAAATCCTGGAGTCTGAATGAATTCAGTGAATCGCCTTTTTTCCACGAAGCCCTTATCAAAGAGAGCTATTTTTTCAATTGCAAAAGTATTTTTTTCTGAATCTGAACTCAAAATAAGCTGACAAAATCTTGCATTTTTGGGAATGTCCGTATATGCATGAACTTTAAATTCTTGGAGTTGCCTGAAATTAAGTACTCTTATTTCATGATTAAAATCAGGAAAAATCCTTGATCTGTTTGCATCAAAAAATTTGATCTTAAAATTAAGAGAAAGTGAGATTTTCGGGTCAAATAGTATAGAAAGAATATAGTCATGGTCATTTTTTATTGGAACTATACTTGAAAAAAAATTAAATTTTTTTCTAAAATTAATAATTGTTTTTCCCTTTTTATTCATACCATCACATGAGAAATTCTTGTTTTTTGTAAAATCTATTCTAAGAATATCACAACCTGTAAAGGATACTTCTCTACTTACTGCAAAACTAAGGAATATTGGCTTGTCTGTATTATAGTCAAATTTACCATCCTGAATCTTCCATATCAAAGTTTGAGCTCTTATATTACTGAGTGGATGAGTCATGAATATCTCTTTCCATGGTGCGGCACTACTTTTATCAAGTTTCATAAGTTTTTCCATAAAATTTACCATAGCATATGCATTATAACCTGCTTTTGCTGCAAGTTTTGTACCACCATCATCAGCCTCTTCCTCATCTTTTCTAGAATAGGAAAGCATAGTTAAATTTTTGATAGCATTAAGACCACTTCTTGCATCTCCAGATTTTGTCCCCATTAAAACAAGTGTTGAGAGCATGGCACTTGATTTCATCTGTTTTAGAGAATGTTTTTTTTCTACATGAGTGATTTCATGACCCAATATACATGCCAGCTCATCATCTGATGTGATCTTATTTAAAAGTCCTGAAAATACCTGAATGAATCCCCCTGGAATTGCAAAAGCATTAATAGTTTTATCATCCAGTATAGTAAGTGTATAATTTATTTCTCCATTTCTTTGCCTTTTTGCATATGATGCAACCTTATTAAAGATATTTTGAGCCCATTGTGTTTTTTTTTCGTCTTTATAAACATGGTAATGCTTCATTATTTCATTATGATATTCTCTCCCTATCTTGATTTCCTTTTCTGTAGAGATATTCCAGACTTGTGCAGTCTGAAGTAGCATAAGGGCTTTTACAATATCTTCTCCATTTGGTTTAGAAAATAAAGGAAAACAGAAAGTAAATATTAGAATGAATAATATAGTTTTCATTAGTTAAAATTGAGTTCTTTTCCTAGGATTATTATTTTCATAGGAATATGAGCATTTGTCTTTATAATAACTGGCTTGGTCTCCCAAAGTCCAAACTTATTTTTTTTAAGGGAAGTCACAATTATTTCAAGTTTACCGTCATTGTCAAGATCGCTGATGGAAAAACAACCATTATTTTTTCCTATATTTTTTGGATAACCAGAAATCATACCATTAGTTAGGGAATAAGCTATAAGTTTTCCAAAGGGTTTGTCTTCAATATAACCATTTTGAAGGAATAATATTTCAGGTTTTCCATCATTATCAATGTCCATTTTTTTTAATTTTCCATCCAGCTTTTTTAACTCCTTAATATATCGTGGATAACCATTCTTTTCTTCCTGAAGCCCAGATAAAAAATGAAGCATATTATTAGAGTCTCCAGCCACAGCATCCAATTTCCCATCTCCGTCAAAATCACCAAAAAGAATATTTGTAGCACATTTGAAATTAAATTTTTTCATAATATTTAATTTGCCTGATTGATTGATTTTAATTATCTCCATATGTTGAGATTTGTCTTTAATAGAATATACTAGTTGTGGGGCCTTATCTCCTGTAGCATCACCATACCATAAAAGTGTAGATAATATGCCTTTTGGGGTTTTAGGGATTAAACTTCTTGAAAAATTACCATTTTTCATTACATATATTTTACCATCGTCTCCAGAGAATATTGTTTCTTTTTTTCCATCTTCATCCCAATCTACTGAAAGTATATTGGAACTTACTCTACTAGGAATCGGATGAGAGCCAAATACACCATTGGTCTGATCAATAAAATAAACAAAGCCTTTAGAAACACCAAATCCAAAATCTTCTTTTCCATCATTATTATAATCTCCAGTAGATATAATGGAACCATTAAGAGATTCGGTATCATATGAATAAGTAGTATTTCCTTTAGAGTCAAGTATATAAAATTTTCCATTCATTCCCAGAACGCCTATTTTTGGATTCCCATTTTTGTCATATACTACTGCAGGAGGAGTGCCCAGTTCATCATTAAGGGATACAGGCCATTTATCGTGTATATATTCTTTCCCATTTGAAGAATATGCATGTATTTTGCCATCTAATGTAGTAATAAGTATTTCTTTTATATTATCTCCATTAATGTCAAGCATCATTGGTGATGAAAGAGATACAGAATCTAAAATTCCTGCATTAAGATATGAAAAACTAGCTAAGAAAAAAATAAAGAGGATAAACTTCATTTCCAGTAATCCTCCAATTGTATTGTTTTAAGGTATGATTTTAAAGTGACTGTAATTCCTGTGCTTTTCATCTTTGCTTTCACAATTACCTCGTATATATCATAAAATCCTAAGCTTTTTCCATAGGAATCTCTATATATGAGATGATTATAGTTCTTTTCAATAGTACTGTCTTTGAGAGAAAGTTTCTTAAGAGGTGCTATTTTTACGATTTCAAAATAACCATTGTCAAATTTTTTAACTATTTTTGGAAATGTAAGACTTGGTGAGACTACAGGCCAGGCCCCCTTTGCATAACTACTTCTTAGTAAAGCCTCGGCATAATCCAGACCACTCTCTGCTAAAGTAGATGCTTTTATCTTGTCGCCTTGTCTGAATATCATGAATAGTTCCTGTGAAGAAAGAGTCCAGTAAACATATGAAAAAGCAGCTATCAATGTAAAGATAACTATTACAGCTATGCTTATAAAACCTTTACTATTCATGAGAAGCTCCTTTTTTAAACCTAATCAATGAATCACCAAGGGGGAATATTGTTGAAAAATCTTCTGTTTTTTTATCCGTTTTAATTCGGGCTATAAGTTTGAGTCCGGTTTTTAATGGAATAAAGTGAAATTCGCTGATATTTGTCCCAAGGACTTTTTCTGATCCAAGTGAGGATCTTGTAAGTGTCATGGTATTTTGATTGTATTCGTAATCAATAGGAATATTGACTCCAAATGGTTCAAGACTTACAGTATGAAAAGTCATCCTTTCATAACCATTTATCTCGGATGTGTCCTGATTGTATAAAGTTATGAATTGAGGAATAGCCTGTCCATTTTTTTCGCCTTCTACATAAATATCACCTTCTTTAGTTATATGAAGAAAGGGAGAGATCTTAAAAAAATCAATATAGATCTGCATTTCTATCATCTGCATCGTATGATTAATTTTCAAACCAGAATCATGAAATTTGCTTTGATTAATATAAGACCCAAATACTCCAACTACAGAAGCCATTATTGCGCTAATTATTGCAAATGATATAAGAAGCTCTATAAGGGTGAAACCACGATTCATTTCTTCCCCAGAGAAAAGAGATATGATGAATTTTCCGCTATGAGCGCATGAGTTGTGCTGGAGTGTTTTTTACCTCTTTCAATCCAGTTTACTATGATATCTATTTGAAATAGCCCTGGGAGATCGCTTTCTGAGAGTGAAATAAAAGCAGAGGGATTATACTTTGAAAAAGTATTGCTGAATTTATAATTAAGAGAATCACTACTCAAAGAAGCAGGGACATTATCAAATAATTGTAGCTTTCTTTCGTTGATGATCTGGAGTATATCCTGAGCACATAGATTTGCTTGAAGATAATAATATCCTGCTCTATTCATCCTGAAGGAGGTGATAAAAAGATTTATGAGTGGAATTAGAGCTATAGCCACGATAGTAACTATAATAAGTACTTCGATGAAATTGAATCCAGAAGAGCTTTTTTGAACCGTCCTCAAACAAAAAACTCCTTAAATTGATTTGACAGGTTCTTTAATTAGACCCGGTTTTACGAAATCATCTTTTATATTGCTTGTGTTTGGCTTTGATTTGATGGATTTGGTTGAAGTAGTTTTTTTTTCTATAGTCTTTTGCTTTGCAGGGTTTGAAGGTTTATTATCATTGTTTTCGCTTTTATCATTTAGAAGATTCAACAATGTTGTAATTGTTGCTGGAAGCTTTGATTCGACTTTGATTTTTTTCCCTGAAATATTAAGGAATTTATTTTTATCTAGTATTAGATAGTGACCGCCATCATATTCAATAGTTATATATTCTCGTCTGGATATCTTAAGTTCAGAAATCATCAAAATCCTCCTGAAATTTATTATAATTTACTTGATTTCTTGAAAAATTGCAATTGTTGCAGATAGAGAGGAATCTTTGTACTATTTATATTATGAAAAAATATTATTCAAGTCGTTTAGAGTTTGTTATAGATTCTATTGATCAAATTCCTGGAGAAAATAGAAAATTTCTTGATGCGGGTTTTCTGGGAAGTACTGAAATGGAAGGTAAAATTCATATTGAAGTATTAAAGAAGTTAAAGCCATCAGATGCGATGACGGGTATTGATCTAAATAAAGAGAAACTTAAAAACTTCAGTGAGCATATCAAGAAAATGATTAATAAGAATATACATCTTGAATATTTAGAAGCTTCTGTTTATAGTCTTCCATTTCCGGATGATTTTTTTGATGGAATATTTTTTTTAGAAGTATTTGAACATCTTGAGTCACCGTATTATGCCCTTAAAGAACTTATTAGGGTATTAAGGCCTGGTGGTTTATTTATTATGACTACTCCCAATCCTCTATCACTAGAAAAGATACTTCGATTTTTCTTCGTAAAAAAAATTGCTTCTAAAAAACAGTTGAAACTATTCAAAGGTGCTGATGATCATAAGATACTACCACATCCTCAATCTGTTTGTAATTTATTGGAAACATATGCTATGAAAACAGAACTTTCATTTATCAAACAAACTGTAAAATTGACTTTTTTGCCACAAACTTTCTTTAAAATGACCTTTTTTAGAAGACTTTCCGCTTATTTTGGTATCAAGTCTTATAAATTTTAATTTGACTTTTTTGATATTCAGATTATAAAGTTATATGAAACTAACTTTATTGGAGGCATAGTGGAATTATCTAAAAGCCTTGAAGATTATCTTGAAACCATATATATAATTAGCGAAAAAGATGGTATAGCCCGTGTGAAAGATATTTCGGAGCATTTGAATGTAAGCACATCATCAGTTACAAATGCTGTGAAAAGCCTATCTGAGAGTAAACTTGCAGTTCATGAAAAATACGGATATGTAAAATTAACAGATGAGGGTATCAAACAAGCATTGTCTATTTATGACAAGCATCGTATAATTTCCAATTTTTTTTCAAAATTTTTAGGGGTAAGCAAGAATATTGCTGATAATGATGCATGTGAGTTAGAACACAGTATTCACCCCGAAACATATCAAAAAATAATAGATTTTTTCTCATTTTTAGAAACTTGCCCGGAGGATGAACCAAATTTTTTAAAGAATTTCAGGATTTTTTGTGATAAAGGAAGAGACAGCGCAGAAAAAATGTGGAAAAAAAGATGCAGTAAAAGTAAAAATATTAATGCTGTCAAACTTTCCGAACTAAAAATAGGAAGTAGTGGAAAGGTATTGAAAATAATAGCTCCAATGAGGATTAGAAAACATTTGCTTGCACTTGGAATAATAAAGGGAGAAAAAATAGGGGTAATAAGGGTCGCTCCATTTGGGGACCCTATAGATTATAAGATTAAGGATTATCACTTATCATTGAGAAAGAATGAGGCGGAATGTATTATAGTTGAAGAAATAAAGGAGAACTAATGAGTCAATTTAAAGTAGCATTAGCCGGCAATCCAAATTCTGGTAAAAGTACGGTGTTTAATGCATTGACTGGTTCTAAGCAAATAGTTGGGAATTGGGCAGGAGTTACTGTTGAGAAAAAAACAGGATCTTTTTCAGTTGAAGGAAGTGAATTTAATGTCATAGATCTTCCAGGTATATATAGTCTAAGTTCATATTCAATAGATGAGCAAATAGCAAGAGATTTTTTGTTATCAGAAAATCCAGATATTGTAGTAGCGGTTGTAGATGCATCAAATCTAGAGAGAAATCTATATTTTGTGTCTCAGCTTCTGGAAATGGGAAACAGAGTAGTGATAGCACTGAATATGATTGATGTCGCACTTGAGAGAAATATAAGAATAAATAGTATGATGCTTTCAAAGCTTTTAAAACTTCCGGTTGTTAAAATGGTTGCAAATCAGGAGCATGGAGTGAAAAAACTTAAAAAAGTAATAGCTGAGAGTGCTCACGCTGATAAAAATATACTTCGTATTGATTATGGTAATGAAGTTGAAGAAGTATTGAAAAAATTAAGCATAGAATTTGATATGAATTCCCTTGAAGACCGTTTCTACATTATTAGAGCCCTTGAGGGAGATGAATTTTTTTTAGACATGTTTGGGAATAAAAATAAAGAGCTACTCCTTAGCGAGACTAATAGCCTTTCGCAGATACTTGATGATGATCTTGATGAATTTCTTATTGAAAAACGATATGGCTATATTCATGGTCTTGTAAAAAAGGTCCTTCATAGAACAGATGATATACATTCAAAAATAGATTTTTCTGATAAAATAGATCGATTTGTTACAAACAGATTTTTGGGAATACCATTGTTTTTCTTTGTAATGTGGGCAGTATTCCAAATTGTATTTACTGTAGGAGCACCTGTGTCTGACATAGTAGGGTCGATATTCGATGGTATTGCAGGAATATTGAGGAATTTTTTGGCAGGGCATACACCGGAGCTTTTTATATCCTTTTTAACGGATGGTATTATAGGAGGCCTTGGCGCTATATTAGTTTTTGTACCTAATATTTTTATATTATTTATGGCAATATCAATTCTTGAAGATTCAGGATATATGGCAAGAGCTGCATTTGTAATGGACAAATTTATGTCAATGTTCGGACTCCATGGCAAATCCTTTATTCCAATGATTTTGGGTTTTGGCTGTAGTATTCCAGGAATAATGGCTGCAAGGACGCTGGAAAGTAGGAAGGACAGAATTTTGACTATTTTAGTACTTCCATTAATGTCCTGCTCAGCAAGATTCCCAATTTACACACTTTTCGTGGGTATATTTTTTAAAAATTATCGTGGATCAATTGTTTTTTCTTTATATTTAATAGGAATAGTGCTTGCGATAATAATGGCAAGATTATTTAAATCAATGTTTTTTAAGGATGAAAACACTCCATTGATTATGGAGCTTCCGCCATATCATTTACCAAATTGGAAACTTATTACAAGATATTCATGGTATAGGACAAGTATGTTTATTAAAAAAGCTGGTACAGTTATTCTTGGCGGAGTACTTGTAATATGGCTACTTGCATCCTTGCCTGCAGGCATAGAATATGGTTCTGAGAATAGTTTTATAGGAATGCTTGGAAATATCATAGCTCCGATTTTTAAACCAGCTGGTTTTGGATTCTGGCAGGCGAGTGTATCACTGCTTTTTGGAATAATGGCCAAAGAAGTAGTGGTAGGGACTTTGGGGACTTTATACGGTTCTTTTCCTGGTGGAGTAAATGCAGCTATTGCAAATGTATTCAATCCAATATCAGCATATTCTTTTATGCTTATGTCATTAATATATGTCCCCTGTATTGCTGCAATATCGGCGATAAAGCAGGAAATAGGATGGAAATGGGCTCTTTTTAATGTGATTTATACATTGTTTTTAGGATGGGGAATAGCAGTAATATTTTATCAGGTTGCGATGATACTGATTAAATAAAGATTTTTTCCCTTTGGCAAATCCAATAATATTTCTTAAGTCCTACACAAAAACTGTATATCCCCATTTTCTTTATAAATACACAGTATTTTGTTTCAGACTCAAGAAATTAAAATATGTCTGTTATGCTATTGTATAGGTAAAGATATGATTAATTTCCGGCCGTAAAAGGATGTATTTTTAGAAGTTTTTCAACCGCACGTTGACAGAACCAGTACTTGTGGGTAGTATGGAGAAATAATCTTAGGGATTTGGAGAATAATAATGTCTAGAACATTTAATTTTGTGCTTATTGGATGTGGTAGAATTTCAAAAAAGTACTGTGAGCTATTATCAGGAAAAAAGATTAAAAATGCGAGACTTTGTGCAGTTTGTGATATTGATATAAAGAGAGCCACAAAAGTAGGTGAAAAGTATGGAGTCCCATATTATTCTGATATGTATAAAATGCTAAATAATCACCCAGAAACAGATATAATATGTATTCTTACTCCAAGTGGATACCATTCTGAGCATGTTATCAAAATGGCTGTATTCCACAAACATATTATTGTAGAAAAACCAATGGCATTAACACTTGATGATGCCGATCATATGATAAAAGCATGTGATGAGAATGGTATAAAACTTTTTGTTGTTAAACAGAATCGCTTTAATATTCCTGTTAAAAAATTGAGAGAAGCTATTGATAAAGGAAGATTTGGGAAACTAGTTCTTGGTACTGTCAGGGTCAGATGGTGCAGGACTCAGGAATATTATGACATGGATGAATGGCGTGGCACATGGGCATTAGATGGTGGCGTACTTACGAATCAAGCAAGTCATCATATAGATCTTTTAGAATGGATGATGGGAGATGTGGAAAGTGTTTTTGCAAAAAGTATAACAGCTTTATCTAATATTGAGGTAGAAGATACTGCTGTTGTTACACTTAAATTCAGGAATGGTGCACTTGGTATTATAGAAGCTACTACAGCTACTAGACCAAAGGATCTAGAAGGTTCTATTTCGATATTGGGAGAAAAAGGAACAGTCGAAATAGGAGGATTTGCAGTAAACAAGATGAAAATCTGGCAATTTTCAGACTTAGCTGATGAAGAAAAATCAGTAATAGATAAATATTCATGCAATCCGCCTGATATCTATGGCTTTGGGCATAAAGAATATATAGAACATGTTATAGATTGTATAAAAAATGATAAAAAAGCTCTTGTAGATGGCTTAGAAGGGCGAAAGAGTCTTGAATTAATAATGGCAATATATGAATCAATTGAGACTGGGAAAGAGGTATTTCTAAGATTCAAACCTAATAAATGCAGGCTTGGGAATAAAAACTAGGTGTCAAAATGATTAAAAACATATTAATGATAACTCCAGGAGAATATCCCCCCGATATACGAATAAAAAAGGAAATACAAACTCTTCTTAATATGGGCAAAAGGGTAAATATACTTACTGCAAATTTAAAAGATCGAAAAAGAATAGACGATTTTAAAGGAGCAAGGATATTTAGGATAAAATATATTCCATGGAGAATATTTGGATTTATTTTTGGAAAGCTCATAAATCATCCATTCCCATTGAATCCAATATGGTTATATTATATTGCAAAGGCTTCTCTTGAATCAAATGCCGAGGCATTACATGTTCATGATCTTCCTCTTGTACTTCCTGCAATATTTATTGGAAAAGTTCTTGGAATTCCAGTTGTTTTTGATAGCCATGAAAATTATCCGGAATATTTGGAATTTTTGGATCAACCTAAAAGCTATTTTAATTTTCTTTTCAATAATCCTCGTTTTTACAAGGTCATTCAGAAAATTATACTGAAACTTATTAATGATGTAATAGTAGTTATTCCGCAAATGGGTGAGAGATATTTAAAAAATAATAAGCTTAAAATACATATTATTCCTAATTATTGCAGTAGAGATTTTTTCAATAAAGGGGAAAAAATAGCATATAAGGTCGGGAAACCATTAAAATTAGCTTATCTTGGTGGTTTGGATCCTTCACGAGGATTATTTGAATTATTAGGAATTATGAAAGAAATAAAAGAGCTTCCTGTTGAACTTCATATTGCAGGGAGTGGGGTTTCTTATCAGAAACTCAGAGATATCTCGATATCCGATGGCTTGAAAGTGAATTTCTATGGTTATTTAGAGGAAAATGAGGTGATCAGATTCCTATCTAATTGTCATATTGGAGTAATACCTCATCCTAAGACTGCTCAAGGGAATAATAGCAATCCTAATAAATTATCCGAATATGCGTGTTTTATGCCAATAATATCAAGGCGGCTATCTTCCATTGAAAAGATATTCGATAAAAATGATATGGGATATCTTTTTGATTATAAAGAAGGTTTAATAAGTCTTATAAAGCATATTTTGGAAAATCCTGATATTTTATATAAAAAAAGAGTAAATGCCAGAAATTTTGCAAAAAATCACCTTTTTGAAGATATAGCTGAAAAAGTTTTTTCAAAACTGTATGACTAAATAGATGTCAAAACTTTATTTATGAAATTGTTCTTATTATGTTAATAATATGTTTTAATTTGTAATAATGTGATAAAATAGCAAAAATTGTTTTTATATTGATTTTTATTAAATTGCCATTTTTTAAAAATAACCATGATCTTTTATTAAGTTTCAAACATAATAATGATAAAGCGAGCATATCATCCGGATTGTTTGAATTACATGGTAATATTATACAGTCATATTCTTTATAATTTTTCATATTAATTGAGAATATATCCTTTATTTCAAATATTCTATCTGGTAATAAATGGTAAATTTTATTAAAGTCTTTATTAGTTTTATAGCTTTTTTGACAAAGCAGTGACAAACTAGAATAATTGCTTAATTGGGAATGGATACTATTTATGAATTGATTAGGTGCACTTCTAATTAAAAGAATTTTTCTATTGATAAATCTATCAATGGAAGTATAATCATTTTCAAGTAATGATTTGTAACTAATTATATTAATTGTTTTTGAATTGGAATCTATATTTTCATAGACCTTTAATAGAGTCTTTGAGTCATTTTCAAAATTGAATATTTTTTTGGCCTTAAAGCAATTGATTTTAAATTCATTTTTACTTTCAATAGAATTATCTAAAAATTCTATTATTTTATCCTTGAGAGCATCAGAAGATAGTGTTTTTAATATAATACCTGTATTGAATTTTTTGACCATCATTCTGTGAAATGGAAGATCAGAATATAAAGCTGGAATTCCTGCCATAATATATTCAAATACCTTTGTTGCCGAACTTAAGAAGTAACTTTTAGATATCGGTTCAATAAGGGAAAGGCCAATATCGGCATCTGCAGTTATTTCAAGAAGTTTATCAGGAGAAACAGGAGGTATTACTAAAATATTATCAGGGATTTTCATATCAAAAAGATAAGAAGATGAAATTAATTGACCAAGCAAAACAAAATGTATATCTGGCCTAATGGCAATAATTTTTTTAGCAGCTTCCACAATTATTTCAATACTTCTTCCCTTTTGAATTCCACCTTGATAAATCACGATTTTTTTATTCTTCAAAAACGGGTATTTTTTTCTTAGAGTAGGTGAGATATTATTTGCAATGAATGGAGTATTTTTAACACTAAAAAGCTTTTTCCTATATAATCCATGCTTTTTAAAACTAAAATCCAATATCAAATTATTTGGGAAAATGATCCTATCTGCTTTTTTTAAATAATAAGAATCCATTTTTTTTATAAACCATGCTTTAAATGGCTTATTCTTTAAAAATATATTATAACCCCATAATTCATGAGAATCGTATATTAAAGGAATATTTAATCTTTTTTTTAGGAATAGTCCATAAGGCATTGTTTCAAAGTCATGGCAATGAATAACAATAGGGGAAAGTTTTTTTATCTTATTATAATATTGATGGATGTTTTCAAGTGATCTTATATTAAAAGCAACTGCATTTTTAAAAATCTTTTGCTCTATTTCTAAAGACATATCACCAGAATAAAATAAAAGGATATTAAAATTATTTTCAGAAAGCACTTTTATTTCTTTT
>Ga0114934_10002271_pt1 | contig 12298 bp, 19 predicted proteins | sample 4SBtaG_2_FD_99695 | JGI IMG/M metagenome (GOLD analysis project Ga0114934, IMG submission 99695) | Deep subsurface microbial communities from Kolumbo volcano to uncover new lineages of life (NeLLi) - 4SBTROV10_white metaG | ecosystem: Environmental > Aquatic > Marine > Volcanic ... | reverse complement strand
GTACGACTCTGCTATATTCAGATATTGTTCAGCGCTCATGGGTTCGTCGGTTGCGCCGACAACCTTTATTTCTTCTGTATTGAGACCATGAACACCAGAAAGGTTCATAGACTTAAGTCTTCCCTCAACATCCATATAAATAACTGGACGGTTTCCGTATTCTTCGGACTGGCAGGTTGCTGCGAATTGCAGGGCGGTTGTGGTTTTACCACTCTTGGGATCACCCATAAAAGTTGCCCAACTGCCCTCAACCAAACCTCCCCCAAGAGCTATATCTAGCGCCGGGCTTACAGGTATCACTTGAAAGCTAGAACGCTCCTCAAAAATTTCAGAGCCGCTTCTTACAACGGGGCCATACTTTTTTATTATCTCCTTGGTGGTTGATTCATTAAAATTTTTCATTTTACTCATCTAATTCCCTCAATTTTTGCACGTCGCTTTTCTTACCGTAGGGTTTTCTTGGATTGCTAGGAGCATTAGAACTATATTCTTTCGGTTCTGCCAAAGCAGAATTTTTAGCGTCTGTTTTAACTTGCTCTTTTTTTATGAGGGTCTCTAGGTTTTTCAGTCTAAGAGAGTAGATACGTTTTCCGGCAGGAGATCTGAGTGCGTTGATGATTGAAACGTCATCATATGTTTTAAGTAAAGAGTATGCTTTTGTCACTTGACTGCGAAACTTTTTCTTCCATTTTTCAGTGTTCCACAGTTTGTAGGCGGGCTGCCCCTCGTTTGCAGCTTCGGCCTCTCTCAAGCAAACCATTTCAGCAATGTACTGAGCCGCGTTACAGTCCTGTCCCGTCGTCACATGTCGGTAGACCTTTGTCATAACAATCTTTCTTTTTGATCAAAAAAATTCCGGCTTCAGTCGGATCTCTTTCCTCATAAGAGTCTGGAATCACCTCGGGAAGATTCCACTGCCTAACTCTTAGGGCGTCGTTTTCTAGCACTCCAGCTATAAAGGAGTGGTTTGTAGACCCTCCAAACAAAAATTTTCCCGCGCCCTTACAAAAATAATAGCCGTCGCCCCCGGTTCCGACAACCTCGACATGAGAACGATTTTTTATCCTCATGCTGGTAATGTAAACTTCATTTTCTTCACAGTATTCGCCAAGCCTTTCCCATGCACTAGGAGGTAGCACATTTGGTCTTCCATCATCCTGATAGATAGTTTCGCCATTTGAAAGTGTCACTATCCAAATGGGATTTTGGTCTGCGTATACGTTCACATAACCATCTATTGATTTGGCAACAGAAACCATTACTTTTTAATCCTATGAACAACCTTTTCGTTAAGCTGTGGTCTAGGATTAGATTTGACAGCATCGGATAGCTCTGATGCTGCGGGAGTCATTATGGTAACTCCGCTGCGTTTTTGTTCAGCGGTTTCTCTTCCCATCAGGGCGCCAACAAAACTTTCGCCCTCCTTCTTGGTAGAAGTGACGTGCTTGGACCTTGTCTTAGAGTGCTTAGAAACAGCCGTAACAGACCTTCCCAAGTCTTCTGCCAGTTCCTCCGGGGATTTTCCGGGGTTGTTGTCGATGTAAAACTTCTCTACTTTTGTTAACGGTCCTCTTTTAGACATCTATGCATCTCCTTTCGGCTCTCAGTAATAGATCACCTCTGCGATTTTTAAGGTAGCTCAAATATAAATCGAATGTTGTTGCATCTACTCTTCTATATTCAGCATTTTTTATTTTGTTTTTATCTAAGCCGTGTGGATCAAACAATTTTCCACGATGAAATTTTACGAAGAAAACTTCGTTTGCCGAATCACCTATGCTTGTTTTGGCACAGGCAAGCGTGGTTTCTTTATCTGACTTCTTTCCGTCTGCAAGAATATAATAGATCTGTGTATTGTCCTCTCGCAAAAATTCTTCAATCATATTGTCCCCTTAATTTGAGACATAGCATGGATAAATGTAACCCCTTTTTCTTCTTTAATATCTACAATTCTGCTTCTGTCAGTGCATCCGATATAAAACTCCCCCTCCACCATATACTTCCAGCTTGAACCCCCACAGCTTGCATTGGCACAGATAACTTGAATGTCGGTAGCTCTCTCAGAATCTTGCACTCTCCAGATGTCCACTAGGGGAGCGTGGCAGTCTGCACACTCTATAATCTGGTGGCCGAGGTCTTCAAGATTTGAACCTACATCATCTTCGAAATCGTCATACTTGTCATCGTTCATTTTTTACCAGTCCTAACGTATCTATGTTTTTGAGAATCTGACATTTTGTTTATCTCCTGTGGGCTAGCCTCTCCACTAGAATGATGCCAAGGCCCACCCTTCTTCTTCTTGAAGTTTCCTTCGTCCTGCCTCGCTCTAGCATCTGATAATTCATAATGCCCCATGGATTTTGTGTTACGGTCTGCTAGTTGTCCGATAGTTTGAGCCTCCCCACGGACAAAGACGTTTGGAGAAGATAGCACTCTTTCCAATTTATGCTTGTTGCATTCAGGACATTTCTTCTTAGGCTTGTAGGCTTTTATGCTCTGGATGACTGAGAACTCGTGTTCACAATTTGCACATCTATATTCGTACTCGGGCATTTTACACCGCTACATTTTGACCAATATAGACTAGAAGTATGCACTGGGGAGCGAATATGGTTGTCATTACTGGCCACGCATATTTCTTCTTCCAATGATATAATACCACCAACAAGCCCAAAGCCGCAACCGTTCCAAACATTTTGACAGACATAAAGAGGGCTACCCCGCCGCCGTCCATAGAGATAAGAAGCTTTCCCATGGGATTTAATTCTACAGCGTATAACAAATCTTGATATACTATAGACCAGTATATGTCAATGGCAGATATTATTCCTATGGCCAGCCACATAATTCCGTAGTAGTATTTACTCATCCCAAAAGTCCAGCTTTGCTAAAACACGGGCTATTATCTTGTTCCGTACTATATCGTCTTCGTTTAACTCCACCACGCTAACCCCCTTGGTGTTGTCAAGTCTCTCGGTACACACGGTTAAGGCCCCTCTGAGCCTCGGTATTAAGTCAGACTGATCAATGTCGCCATTTATTACACATCTAGAGTTCCGCCCAAGGCGAGTTAAAAACATCTTTATCTGTTCAAATGTGGCGTTCTGAGCCTCATCTAAAATCATAAACGCATTATGAAAGTTTCTACCCCGCATGTATTCTAGGGGACAGATCTCTATGATATTCTCTGCTCTAAGCTTTCGGACATTTTCAGCCCCCAGAAAAGCATTCATTTCTTCTATCACGGGGACTAAGTATGGGTGTATCTTCTCTTGAAAGGAGCCGGGTAAGTACCCTAGTCCCTTCCCAGATTCTACAACCGGTCTAGTGATTATTATTTTTTCAACTTTGTTTGAATTTAAATGTTCGCATGCCAACCCAACCGCCACGGCAGTCTTGCCGCTTCCGGCTGGACCAGTGCATACAGTAATATCTGATTCTGCAATTGCTCTGATATATTCAAATTGATTAGGTGTTTTCGCTTTGAGATTTCTTCGATGTTGTCTCTTTTTCATATTTTATTTTCATTTACCAGAAGAACCAAACCCTCCACATGACCTAGCAGAATCCTCAAGCTCCTCAACCTCTATGACACGCATCAAGGGTATTTGCTGAACCACCAACTGAGCTATCCTGTCGCCTCTTTTAATATCATATTGAACGTGGTAATGGGGCCAGTCTTTTAGACCGTAACTAAAATTTGACAAACAGACCTTAACTTCTCCGCGATAGCCACTATCTATCACCCCTGCAAATCTATGGATGCCTTTGACGCCCATAGAAGATCTGTCCCAGATTAAGCCCACGAACCCCTTTGGTATTTCCATTGCTATGCCCGTGCTTATCAAGATTGTTTGACCAGCCTTAACTGTAGCATCCTCGTCAGCATGTAAATCGAAACCGGCATCATAATCGTGTGCCTTAAACGGAATCTGTGCTGTGGATGTAAGCTTTTTAATTCTTATCTCATGTCCTTGTCCGACAGAAATTGGGAGGTCTGTAGTGTAAGAATACTTATCGTCTTTCATATAATTTCACAAGCTCCATTAGCACAAGCAATTTCCTGTTCCGGCACCACATTATCCTCTTGTTCTATACATGTGGTGTAATCTACAGCTTTATACTCTCTTTTCATATCGACCCACTCTTTCCAATTATATACGTCTTTCATGCAGTAGGTCAATCTTTTTATGTCTCCATCCATGTACTTGTCGGCAAACCTGTGACATCTATCTGCCCAAGTTTTTTTACCGTTACCTTTTACTTTATCTCCAAGACCCAGTAGTGAATCACAGGCAGACCAAAGGTTGTCTTCCCATAGGTTGAGAGCTACCTCGATAAGGCCGCTCACAAACATTGCTCCGTCTCCATAATGCGAAACCATTTCGCTTGGCAGATACACAGTAGAAAACGGAGCCTGTGGATAATCCTTGTCCCCACTAACGGGCAACAAAGAAACCCCACAGAAAAACTTACGGTTTTTATATATAAATTTTTCTACGTCATGCCATTCCTCTGGCTTGACATTAATAGTGTTAGACACGTTGTGTTGCAAGAAGGGTTTGACACACAGGGATTCATTGCGTCCAACCATTACCCAGTTTTGTTGTGTGGTTTTTACACACCCCAATAGATCTATGGCGCTAACTTTGTTCTTAAGCTTTGATCCGTCTGGAACTTCTATGCAAAAACAAATGACATCATCGCTATCGTTTGCAGACCAGACTGATTCAGCACAAGCCCTTGGGTTGGACTCTTTGAAATGTTGATATATATTCTCCAGCTTATTTGCCTGAACTCTCCTGATATATCGCTTGGCGTGATGTGGGTGGATGCCAGAGCTAGTTCCCAGAATGCAGGAAGCTGTTCCTTCTGGCTTGACACAGGTGGTTCTAGCAGCCTGATTAATGCCAATCTTGGCGGCAATTTCCTTGTTAGCCTTTTTGACAGTCCTAGCCCCCTCTTTTTGAACGTCTGGGTTCAAACAAAGTTCATGCTGTTCCATGATACCTGTCATGGACACTCCAAGTAGAGCCTCTCTGCGAAAAATTCTTTCACTGACTTCACCTAGGTATGGTAGACTAGTAAACCCGGCTTGCAGCGTGCCGATGATAGCGGCAGCACGACACGACTCAAGGAATTCTTCCTTGGTGGCAACTTTAGCACAATTAACTGTGCTAAGATTGCATGCTTGCCAGCCTGTTTCATTCGTTTCTTCATCAACAGGATAGAGTCCAATCTCTACACATGGATTAACAATAAGCTCAGTCGAATCAGACCAGACAAAACCCGGCTCTCCAAATTCTTTTACTGACTTCATCAGCTTGGAGAATTGTTCAGGAGTGGTTTTATCACGTAGTAGTAGAGCAGAGTTGTTAGAACGACCACGTTGAGGATTATCGTGAAACCAGTTACCAGTCTTCGCCATCGCCATGTCTTCGTCATCTGGAGAAAAAACACAGATCGTAGCACTTCTACGTACACCACCAGAAATAACAGCATCAGCAGCGTGCATAACAATGTCGTAGACATGAATCGGCTCCAATTTTTTTACACTGAATTCCGCCTCTTTTGTAGCCTTGTCTAAAACCTTTTTGATATTAGTGAGAGCTTTTTTAAGAGGCTCTGGACCGGGGGCTTTTCCTGAACTGGAGCTAAGATAAGATCCAGCGGGTCTGATTTCAGAAAAATCAAAGTTTACGCTCTTTCCTTCATACTCAGGAAACAGACCGCTATCTAAAAAGTAGCTACTGATCAAAACACCAATTGCGTCAGACCAACCCTCAATAGTGTCAGGTATTGTATATTTTTTTGTGCCATCTTTTTTAAGAATGATATTCGGCAATTTTTTTACGTGATGTTTTTGAACCGAAAACCCTACGCCGCATCCGCATAGTAAAAGATACATACATTCTTGAAAGAATCTTGGCCTGTCTACATAAGAAGCAATGCAATTGTAGACTCTAGCATGGTGCTTAAAGATTGGCTTTCCTCCAAACTGTAAAGCTCTTTGGGAGCCAAGCACTCTCTTCTTGTGCATGAGATCATACGCCCAGTCTATATCTTCTTGAGCTTCGGGATATTGATCAAGCATCATATTTTTAACACGATCAACTGACTCTTTCCAAGTTTCCCTTCTCTTTTTTTCCGGTATCCATCTCGCGTATCTTCCTACAAACGTATAGTTTTGCAATTCTCCAACTGACATTTGAAAGTCCTACTTATTTTTCGTCTTGGTGGCATGTCCATCGGCTACCATTTTAGATGATATGTCCTGTCCATCGACAAAAATATATCCTAAAATCCGATTCATTGTTAAAATATCTTTGATGTCATCTTCTTCATCGGCGGGAATATGCAGGATTGCCTCCTTGTATTTTGGCTCACCGAAATACAACTCCTGCTTACCCAATAAAATTTGCACATGGTCTTTTGCAGCCAGCCCCTTCTCTTTTTCCTCAAGATCTCTTGTTCTAGTTTCTGGGCACCAACAGTCCTTTAGTCGCACACGAATTTTTTTAACTATCTCCACATCTATTGTATCGCCGTCCACAACATTTGTAACTACAACCCTAGTTGTGAGTCCATTTGGTGGCTGTTCCATAATAAGTCATCCGATAAATAAACATTAATTCAAAGTATTATACACTAAAATCATTGCGTCTACTCACTCTTTTCTTTAGATCTTACAACCTCATTCAAATGAGACAGATCCGGTTCGAGGTAGGAAATTTCTAGACCGTTTTCTATCAGGTGGTTGTAGACAATCTTATCCTCCTCTGTCTCTCCATGAGCTTTAGACCCCTTTGGGACATACCATTCCCATACACTACTCTGCCATAACAGTTTTGCGCAATTTGCGCACGGTAGATGGGTAATGTAGGCTTTATAAGAGTCAATCTGCTTTACAACTAGGTTGCTTATCGCATTAGCCTCCGCGTGTACGATAAATGGGTACTTCTCAGGTCTTGTGGTGGGGAGATCTTCCTCCTTCACATTTGTACAAAACCCGTTATAGCCAACACCAACGACAACGTTTGGGCTACCCACTATAACACAACCAACCTTAGTTTCTGAATCATGACTGCGAACAGACGCATAGTACGCCATGCCCATAAAGTAATCATCCCATGTTGGTCTCATATTCTCGCTTCTTGTTCTTCCTAGAACGGCGTTCTCTCTTGAGTCGCTTCTTATCGCGCTTACTTTTTTTTCTTATTGTTTTTCCCATGGCTCTTTCTGAAACCTTTATGAATCCAAACAAATTTGGAATCAATTGAATGTATAATCATTTTACGAAAACCGTTTCCGTTTTCAAGACCCTCGAAATCTTCCGGCAGAACCCAACCACTGGACCCGCCATCGATCTTTAATTTTTCCGCTTTGGCATCTCTCACCTTCTTCATATCAGCTTCCATTACTGCTCCAATATCTCTAAACCATGAATACAGTGTCTTATATCTTCCTCTAGTTGTATTATCTTTTCTATTTTTCCATCCTTCATATTGAGAACAATTATTCTAGCTGGTGATGAACCAACAAACAGCAGATCGCCATGCCTTGCCAGTCCCCTGTTCCAATTAGATTTGGCTATATCATCAGCATAATACTTCACCTTTTTAGCCTTCGGGAGGACAAGGAATCTTGTCCTTAACAGCGTTCTTTCTATGCCGGTGCTTTCATTGTTAAATGAATTTGGCATTGTATGTACTGAGTCGTCGCTATGAATCAATCCCAAGTATCCAAATGTAGTAAGATTAACCGCGTAGAATTCGGGGTATTCATAAAAATTATGCTGGAAACTTTTTGAGCCGTTGATAATGGGCATGGGATTTACAACGTTCATTGTTTCAAAGTCGTACAGATGCGTTATAAGGCCACCAAAAACAAGCCTTTTATTGTTTGCAGAAATCGAGTTAATGTGAAAGTTGTCTTCTTCGGGAGCTTCACCGGGATTTATCTCTCTAAGTCCAATAAGCGCCTTGTAATCTGATTTGTTTTCCCCTATAACTTCCCAAAATCCAGACAATCGAAAATCTAAATCAATTTTTGCTATCGCATCATAGGCTGTGGATGTAACCCAAATATTATCATCAAAATAACAAATCTCGTGTATAGATTTAAAAATTTGATCGTCTCTCAAGCGTTTTGTGATCTTATACGTTTCTTTGTCTAGCTCTATAAGACCTCCAGAATCAGCAACAACTATTCTGTCATCCAGAACGACTATGCCTCGTAGTCCTCTTTCACCGCCTCTTTCATTGTCGTTTACAAAATCGTCAGTGTACGGTTGGTGATGTAGGATCTCTTCGGTGTCCACGTCAATGACGTAAAGACCCCCGTGAGTGTCTCCCTGTTTGGCCGCTCTTACGACTGTGCTACAAATAATTTTCATATTACAAGCTTCATTCCGTTAGCGAAATCTTATAACAAAATCTTCGTATGGCTTAGAGATTGCATTAAACGAAAAATAATCCAGATCTATTCTCTTGCCCTCTAGATACCTCAAGTTTATGTCCACCTTTTCCATACCAAGACCAGTGCGCACGGCTTCAGATATTTTTTTGGACGAGTTGTGAATAACCACGCTGAACTCTGGACAGGCCATCATACGGGAAAGATTTTTATATAGTTCTTCATATATAAGTGGCTGTAGCTCCTCCTCTAGCGCATCGATTCTAGACTCGGAGGAGTGTGTCATGATCTTGTCCAGAGTAGATCTCTTATAGCAATGTCCGTTAGTGGAAAACGGTATCGCGAAGTTGGTATAGGGGGTCACCTTAGATGAGTCCCAAACAAGAAACTCATCCAAAACAAATTCACCCTCTGATGGTAACTCTGCAAAATAATTATTGGATTCATATGGATTTTGTATAACTGTATTATTACCGAGCCTGAGAGATAAGGACAGGGGGTCGAAATCATTAAACAGTGTCTTTATGCTCTGGTAGGAAGGAGGTCTCGTAAAGAGAATGTTTTCATCGTTAAACAGGCAAACGATATCCCTTGAGGATTTTAGACAGAAGGATAAATCCTTGCTTATTTCCAGATGTTCTCTCTCCATCCATTTAATTGGAAACGCATGCCCGTATTTATTTTTTGAGTAGAAATGTTCTGCTGCTTTCGAATATCCCTCAAAAAAATTCTCATCTGAATATTTATATAGAACGGTAACGTCAAAAAGGTTTCCAGAATTAGCAAGTAGGCTTTCGAGAAGAAGATGCGTTCTAGCTGCTGAATCATCCGACAAAACAATTGCTGTAATCAACGCTATGCCCTCTCGGTTGGGGGAAGCTCGTTTGCGTGCTTTAAATAGAAACCAAAATTACCACACCACTCCAACGTTCTCTCTAGCCCTTCTCTTAGAGAGGTGGAGGCGTTGAAGCCAAAGCCCTCTTGCGCTCTAGCCACGTCTAGGCATCGTCTTGGCTGTCCATCTGGTTTTTCATCGTTCCACACAATCTCCCCATCGTATTCCATCAGTTCACAAATTAGCTCAATGAGGTCTCTGATGTTTGTTTCTACCCCAGTTCCTATGTTGACAGGATCCGCTTCGTTGTATCGCTCCATGGCTAGCATTACAGCTTCAGCGCAATCGTCAACGTATAGGAATTCTCTGCTAGCGTTGCCAGAACCCCAGACTTCCATGGATTTTTCACCGTTGGCCTTCGCATATCCCACGCGAGATATAATTGCGGGTATGACATGGCTGGCTCTTGGGTCATGGTTGTCACCCGGACCATACATATTAACAGGTATTAAAGAAATGCCGTTAAAGCCAAATTGCTTTCTGTAAGCCGATAGCATTTCCATTAAAGTTTTTTTTGCTATCCCGTATGGAGCATTGGTTTCTTCAGGGTATCCATTCCACAGGTCGTCTTCCTTGAAAGGCACTGGGCAGTTTTTAGGGTAAGAACATACGGTTCCGGCTAGTACGAATTTTTTACACCCATGCTGTCTAGCCTCCTCGATAACCTTAATGCCCATGTTTAGATTTTCATACAGAAAGCCTCCGGGGTACTTCATGTTGGCTCCAATTCCACCAACCCTAGCGGCTAGATGAATGACAACATCCGGGTTGTAGTTGTCGAACATCCATCCGACAACAGCTTCTTCTCCCAGATCAACCCCGTCACTAGTTCCACCCATTGCTACTACTTTTTCGTAGCCGGATTCGTTTAGAAGTTGATAAAGCCTTTTCCCTAGAAAACCTCTCCCGCCAGTGATAAGAACAACGTCTTCAGACTTGTTTATTTCCATCGAACTCTTCCAGAAATTTTATTGTTTCTTCTACGTCCATATTATGAGCGCGTTTAAAGATTTCTCTTTCCTCATCCATGATGACAACAGTTGGAAAAGCTTCAATATTAAACTGCTCAGACAGGTATTCATTACCGGGTTTATCTACCTGAATAATTGCTGGCTTGCCCCCATGGTAGCTCTTAGAAGATTTTAGAACATCTCTTTTTGTCCAAACCTCTTGACGCATCCCCTTGCAGTGAGGACACCAGCTTGCGACAAAGACCACAATTTGAAATCGATCTTTGGATTTTATCATTACCAGATGTTCTTTCCTGTGGCCTCTTTAGTAACACGATTGATAGACCATAGCCAAGGTCCAACGACTAGGGCTGCTCCAGCACCCCAAGCCCAAAGAACAAGCCCACCGCCATCCGGCACCATGATCGTAGCTGTAATCGCAGCAATTAAATACAGTGCCAACAATACGTGACTCATCTTCTGCTCCATATACCAACTAAAAATTTTCCTAAACATCTTCGTCGCCTTACTTAATGAACGTGGGAAATCTAACGCTGTCTTTAGTAAGAATACTTTTTTGTGTTTTTCCACCCGTGGACGAGCCGCCTTCGGTTGGAAGATTTAAGATATCCTTTAGGCTTGGAACCTCTGTCGTCGTGTCTATAGCCCACAGAATAGCTTCCTTCTTAGCCCATGTTCGCATTCGTCTAACAGGCACTATAAAGTTAAAGGTTTCTCCCGCACCTCTTACGAGCATTCCAACATACTGACCAGCCTTGTCGCCTGATCTCTCACTGAGGAAAACTCCCCCACCGCTAGAACCGGGAAAAGCCGTCACGGTTGTCTGATCAAATACTACACCATCACCCGAACCTAAGTCAAGAACTCTACCAACTTGAGAACAAATTCCTCGCGTCATCGAGTTGCTTCCGACTTGGCCTAGTAAAGAGCCAACATGATACAATTCAGTACCCACGACAGTTGGAGTATCGGTTGCATAAAAGGTCGTGGTTTTAGTGATAAAGCCCTTCTTTCTCACCATAAGCAAGGCGAGATCATCACCATTTTCTGAGTCGCTATATTTTAAAACCTTGGCGTCCATTTTCAGTTCGCCAACACGCCTCCCATCTTCTATAAGCTCCTTGACAATCTGAGCATCCTTAAACTCAACTATTGTAGTGGGCTTGCCGTTCTTTATGACTACCCTGACAGATCTTAAGTTGTCTATAACATGTCCAGCAGTCCACACAAAGTTAATTTTTTCTACCCTGCCCGGAGATACTAGCACATCTCTGGTAATAAGAACTCCAGATCCTTCTCCAAGTCCAGATTTTACTGTCACAGACACATCCTGTAAGTGCTGGTAAAGCTGTTTGTCTGCGCAGAAAACGGAGGAGGTTAGGGTTAGGAGTAGTATAACAGAACTCAAGATTGCTTTTTTCATGGATTCCTTCCTTAAGATCATATAAATGTACAATAAAAAATGGGGGTTTGAAATAGCCAGACCCCCGGAACTGGATTTAAACAGCGGTTAAGGGACTACTTCGCCTCCTTGCATTCTGCGCTCTAGTTCTCGCTGTGGCGTATTTCCATCATTCTCTGCTACGCCGGGTGCTACTGGAACGTTAGGAGTTGCAATTGGACGAAGTTCGTCTTCTGTAAATTCACTACCAAGGGCTGGATGCTTGATCCATTCGATGGTTGGAATATGACTGACATCATAGCCATCAAAGTGCGTTGCCGACAGGTAGTATGGATTTGCATTATCGAAAACTCCGTGAGCTTCGACAACAGGAACCCTGAATAATTCAACAGCCATAAGACGATAAGCTTCACGGAAAAGCTTCTTCATTTCTACAGCAGTAGAATCACTCCAGTCATTAGCCCAAGTGTTCTCGGAAAGCTGAGCTAGGTCACTCAAACCCTGAAGGCATAATTCAAACCATCTGCGACAGTAGTAGATCTTGACAACAAAATAACGAACCGGATAAATCTTAAAAGCTCTACGTTCATGCGTAATGTGATGAGCTTCAAGTCT
>Ga0114934_10002270_pt1 | contig 12303 bp, 10 predicted proteins | sample 4SBtaG_2_FD_99695 | JGI IMG/M metagenome (GOLD analysis project Ga0114934, IMG submission 99695) | Deep subsurface microbial communities from Kolumbo volcano to uncover new lineages of life (NeLLi) - 4SBTROV10_white metaG | ecosystem: Environmental > Aquatic > Marine > Volcanic ... | reverse complement strand
TTATCAGTTCAATCCGGTTATACTTCCTATTTATGGAATACTGGCGCATCAACATCTTCTATTACAGTTTCTTCGGAAGGGACTTATTCTGTAACAGTTACCGATGCCAATGGTTGCTCTGGTAGCTCACAGGTAACAGTTCAGGCAGCTTCGCCTATTTTCTTTAATGTGTTTAGCAATGATGCCGATGTTTGCCCCGGAGAAGCCATAGAAATAAATGGTGTTATTACCGGCGGGCTACCACCTTACACGCTATATAATGAAGCAGGCAATGTTATTAATTTCCCATACATTGTTTATCCTTCTGATACACAAACATATACTATTACTGTGCAAGATGCTTGTGGGGCATCACAGTCAGGGAGCATAGATGCCATTGTTTATCCTGTGCCGGAACCGGCATTTACTTCCGATATTATTGATGGTTGTCAACCATTGACCGTTCAATTCAATGAATTACATGATTATGCTTCTTATCTTTGGTCATTTGGTGATAACAGTTATAATCATATATCTTATGAGCATAACCCACAGCATATCTTTCAACAAAGTGGTGTGTTTGATATCTCGTTAACCGCTACAAACGAATATGGTTGTAGTGCTTCATATACATTCCCGGAAATGATAACGGTATATCCAAAACCGGATGCAAAATTTTTAGCCGATCCTAGCATTGCTTCCATTGTTCATCCTTTGGTTAATTTTTATAATTATTCTGTTCTGAATGATATTAATTATTGGAGTTTTGGTGATGGTGACAGTAGTTTATTAGTTAATCCTTATCATTTATATCCCGATACCGGAATTTATACTGTAACGCTCATTGTTGAAACCCAAAATGGATGTAAGGATACGACACAGTCCAGTATTTTAATTCAACCGGAAATTACTTTTTATGCACCTACGGCATTTTCGCCTGATGGGGATAATCTGAATGATGTATTTTTTGTATCCGGTACAGGTATTGATTCTTCTAATTTTCATTTATATATTTATGATCGTTGGGGAGAAATAATTTTTGAATCGGATGATATTACTAAAGTATGGGATGGTACAACTGCCGGTGGAAAAATTGCTGAGAATGGTACTTATGTCTGGTTGTGCTATTATTATGACATCTTTGCTGTTGCACATGAGGAAACCGGAGAGGTAACGATTATCAGGTAAATGCTAAAGTGTTATCAAAAAAAGATTAACCTAACCATCCTTCTTTATCAAGACTTCTAAAATTGATGGCTTCAGCTAAATGATGTGGTTGAATATTTTCAGCATTATCCATATCTGCAATGGTACGCGATACTTTCAATATCCGGTCGTAAGCTCGTGCAGAAAGTTGGAGTTTGTTCATTGCATTTTTCAATAATGATTTACCGGTATCATCTATCCGGCAGTATTTCTGAATCATTGCAGGCGTCATCTGAGCATTATTGTGGACTTTGTCATTATGTTCAAATCTTTTTTCTTGAATTTTTCTCGTTTTCTCAACGCGTTTACGAATGACAACGCTTTTTTCGCCACCGTCTTCTTCACTGAGTTTATTAAAAGGAACAGGGATAACTTCCAGATGAATATCAATTCTGTCGAGTAAAGGACCAGAAAGTTTATGTAGGTATCGTTTAATTTCATTAATTGAACAGACGCATTCTTTCTCTGGATGATTGTAATAGCCACAGGGGCAAGGATTCATTGCTGCTACCAACATAAAGCTTGCTGGATATTGTACGGAAAATTTAGCCCTTGAGATATTAATAACACGGTCTTCTAAGGGTTGTCTCATAACCTCTAAAACTGTGCGTTTAAATTCGGGTAATTCATCTAAAAATAATACCCCATTGTGTGCCAATGAAATTTGTCCGGGTTGAGGAAAAGTTCCACCACCGACCAGGGCAACATCGGAAATAGTGTGATGTGGTGATTGAAAAGGGCGTTCGGTCATCAATGACAAATTGCCATCAATTTTACCGGCTACGGAATTTATTTTAGTTGTTTCTAAGGCTTCTTGTAAACTTAAAGGGGGTAAAATTGAAGGAATGCGTCGTGCTAACATTGTTTTTCCTGAGCCCGGAGGTCCAATCAAAATAATATTATGTCCGCCGGAAGCAGCAATTTCCAGAGCGCGTTTTACATCTTGTTGTCCCTTAACATCCGAAAAATCAAATGGATACTGGTTCAGGTTTTGATAAAAAAGTTCCCGTGTGTTGATATTAACCGGCGATAAGTCCGAATTTCCTTGAAAAAATTTAACGACTTCATTAATGTGTGATACACCGTAAACTTCCAAATTGTCAACCACGGCTGCTTCTTTTACATTCTCAACAGGAACAAATAAGCCTTTAAATCCTTGCTTTCGGGATTCAATAGCAATTGGCAGTGCGCCTTTTATGGGTCTAATACTACCGTCAAGTGATAATTCGCCCATGATGACAAATTCCGCCAACCGTGTTTTGTCTATCAGTTCTGCTGCACCTAAGATGCCCATTGCCATGGTTAAGTCGTATGCAGAACCTTCTTTTCGTATGTCTGCCGGTGCTAAATTAATGACTATCTTTTTTTTGGGAATGTGGTAGTTATTTGATTTTAAGGCAGAATCAATGCGTTGCTGACTTTCTTTTACGGCATTATCAGGTAATCCTACTAAAAAGAATTTCATACCCTGAGATATGTTTACTTCTACCGTAATAATGGTGGCATCAATACCAAAAATAGCTGCACCATAGGTCTTTACCAACATAACTTAGTTCAATTTTGTTTCAATATACTGTATCCATACATGAATTATTTTGATGTGGATTTCTTGAATCCTGTCCGAATAGCCTGTATGTGGCACCCGGATTTCTGTGTCAGCCCAATCTTTTAATTTGCCACCATCATTACCTGTAAGGGCAATAACTTTTATGCCTTTTTCTTTTGCCTTTTCTGCGGCACGAATAATGTTTTCTGAATTGCCACTGGTACTGATGGCTAACAGTACATCATTTTTATTGCCGTGGGCTTCTACAAAACGCGAGAAAATTTCACTAAAACCATAGTCGTTAGCAACACAAGTTAAATAGGCTGGGTCAGAAATGGCAATGGCCGGAATAGGGTTTCTTTCTTCTCTGAATTTACCCGTGAGTTCTTCGGCAAAGTGCATGGCATCGCTCATAGAGCCACCATTACCACATGCAATAATCTTTCCGGTTGTTTTAATTGCTGAAACCATGGTTTCTGCAGCTTGTTCAATTTTTTGAAGTGTCGCGGGATTGCTTGTTATGCGAGAAAGAATATCCCCGGCTTCAATCAAACTGTCTTTAATTATTGACATTATTTTCGTTTTCTTTAAATTTTAAGTTTGTTTCAAATTTATAGATAAAAAACATGATTACAAATACGATTAAAAGATTAAACAAACTTAACCAAAAAAAATTATTTGATTGTCCAATATTTTCAATATCTTTATCAATGTTTTGTTTTTGAGAAAGATAAGAAACGATTACAGCCAATCCATTATTAAAAAAATGGGCTAAGATAGGCACCCAAAGCGACTGTGTCCAGACCAATAAATAACCGAAAACTATACCAAGAAAAAAACGAGGCAAGAATGTTAGAAATTGCATGTGAATAGCACTAAACAAAAAAGCTGCAATAAAAATACCCCAGTGAACATTTTTTGTCCAATCAGAAAATAATTTTTGAAGGACACCCCTGAATAGAAGCTCTTCGCCAATAGCTGGAATAACGGCAATCATCACAAAGTTTAGTGTAAATTCTCCGATAGAATCTGCCTTTAGAAATTGTTCGGTAACCTTTGCTAATGCTTGTTCTTTTTGCACCATCCAATCATAGATGCCGCCCATAAAATCAGGCAATTGAAAGGATTGGTTTATTTCTGCGAAAAAATTAGATACAGGAAACATGGACATCATCAGGAAAAAAAGTAAAATTAATGTTTGCCATGAAATTCCCTTATTGGTTTTCAGCCAATTACCCGGTTTTTTAGTTACAAAGAAGGCAAAGACAATTGGTGGAATTACAAATAAGAAAACAGACTGTATTATCTGGATATATTTTAATAAATGAATGTTTCCGTTTTTAATAAGTGCATTTGTATCCGATAAATCGGCAGGATTTTGATGAAATAAGATGATGACCAAAGAAGAAATGAAAATAGCCAGTAGGAATGATAAAAATACAATGAATAAAAACCACCCAAATTTAGAGAATGAAGATGATCGGCTTAATAGGGGACTCATCCGTTTTTAAAGTTTCCTTTTAATCTCAGTTTCCATAAATGCTTCAATTATGTCGCCGACTTTAATATCGTTAAAGCTTTTTACATTTAATCCGCATTCCATTCCACTTTTTACTTCGTTGACTTCATCCTTGTATCGTTTGAGAGAATCTAAAACCCCGGTATAAATAACAATACCGTCACGAATAACACGAACCTGTGAATCGCGGAGAATCTTTCCGTCAACTACCTGACATCCGGCAATTTTACCAACTTTAGAAATTTTAAATACTTGTTTAACTTCTGCACTGCCTTGAATTGTTTCTTTAATTTCAGGAGATAACATGCCTTCCATGGCATCTTTTATCTCGTTGATTGCATCATAAATTATAGAATAAAGTCGAATTTCTACTTCTTCTTTTTCAGACAATTGACGGGCAGCAACTGATGGGCGGACCTGGAAACCAAGGATTACGGCATCAGAAGCAGCAGCAAGCATGACATCAGACTCTGAAATTTGTCCAACTGCTTTATGAATAACATTGACCTGAATCTCTTCGTTCGACAATTTAATGATTGCATCTGACATAGCTTCGATAGACCCATCAACATCACCTTTTACTATAAAGTTTAATTCTTTAAAATTGCCAACTTTAAGACGGCGTCCAATCTCATCTAGCGTGATATGTTTCTTAGTTCTAAATGACTGTTCCCTAATGAGTTGTTGTCTTTTAGTTGTAATTTCTTTTGCTATACTAGCTGATTCAACAACTTTAAATTTATCGCCGGCTTGTGGGGCACCATTAAGACCCAAGAGAATAAGCGGTTTAGAAGGACCGGCTTCCTCGATTTTCTGATTTCGTTCGTTGAACATGGCTTTTGAGTGTCCATAATAGGTTCCTGCCACAACAATATCTTTTGTTCTTAGCGTACCGCGTTGTACTAAAATAGTAGAAACATAACCGCGACCTTTTTCCAATGTTGATTCAATGACAACACCTGAGGCAGGTGCATTTGGATTAGCTTTAAGTTCTAGTAATTCGGCTTCTATTAAGACTTTTTCAAGTAATAAGTCAATATTGGTTCCTTTCTTGGCAGAAATTTCTTGTGATTGGTATTTCCCACCCCAATCTTCCAATAAGATATTCATCTGCGATAATTGTTCTTTAACTTTCTCAGGGTTTGCTGAAGGCTTATCAATTTTATTAATAGCGAAAACCATTGGTACACCTGCTGCTTGGGCGTGATTAATTGCTTCTATGGATTGTGGCATTAGCCCGTCGTCTGCAGCTACTACAATAATCGCAATATCAGTAACTTGTGCACCCCTGGCACGCATGGCAGTAAATGCTTCGTGTCCGGGGGTATCTAAAAATGTTATTTCTTTTCCGTTGACATCTACACTGTAGGCACCAATATGTTGGGTGATGCCTCCAGCTTCTCCTGCAACCACATTGGTATTACGAATATAATCCAATAATTTGGTTTTTCCGTGGTCAACATGTCCCATTACAGTTACAATTGGTGGACGAGGGCGTAGGTCTTCTTCCTTATCTTCTTCCTCTGTGATTACTTCATCTTCTATTTGTACAGAATTGAAGTTAACCGTAAAACCAAATTCTTCTGCTATAAGTGAAATGGCATCGGCATCCAGTCGCTGGTTAATTGAAACATATAAACCAACAGACATACAGGTAGAAATAACATCTGTAACCGGTACATCCATCATGTTAGCTATTTCATTGACAGATACAAACTCGGCTACATTCAAAACAGATTTTTCTTTTTCTTCTATTTCCTCCTGTTGATGTATTTTTTCGCGAACTGCTTCCCGTTTATCTCTACGATGTTTTACACCTTTGCTTTTTTGTTTGTTTTTTAATTGAGCTAATGTTTCTTTTATTTGTTTTTGAACATCTTCTTCGCTAATTTCTTTTTTCTGTTCTTTTTTCCTTGCTGGTTTCGTGCTTTTATTATCTCTGATTCTTTTTCTTTTTTTCTTCTTTTTGCTTTCAAACTCTGCCTTAGAAGATGCAACTAATTGATTTTTATGTTTTTCTTTTGGCTTAGGTTCTTTCTTTTTCTTTTCAGGGAGCTCTATGGTGCCAAGAACTTTAGGACCAGTCAGTTTTTCTGCTTTTGCATGAATGACTTCTTCTTCTTTGACAGGTTCTTCTTCCTTTTCCTCAATAATTTCAGGCTTTTCTTTTTCTACGACAGGTTCCGGCTTTTTTTCTTCTTTTTCGGCTTTCTTTTTCTTTTTCTCAGGGAGGTCAATTTTGCCTAAAACTTTTAATCCTTTTTCTTTTGTTTCTTTTGTCTCTGGTGTGACAGGTTTTTCTATTTTTTCCGGTTCTTTTTTTGTTTCTTCCGGTTTTTCTTCCGTCTTTTTCTTGTCAAGGTCTATTTTTCCTATAACCTTTGGTCCAGATATTTTGGGCGGTTTAACATTTAAAACTTTGTCTTCATTTGTAACATCTTTTTTTGCTTTGTCGTCTATGATATCAGCATTAGGATCTGTAATTAATATTGTTTTTTCTATTTCTTCTTTATTAGATTTAGGATTTTGTGTTGTTTTTTCATCAATTTCAATGGTCTTTAGTTTTTGTCCTGAATGAATAATTTTTGATTTCTCTTCAGACTTTTCTTTGGTTTTTTTGTCCTTATTATACTCTTGTTCAAGAGTATGATAGGTTTTGTCATCAATCTTGGCATTAGGGTTTGCTTCTAACTCAATCCCCTTTTCCTTAAGGAATTCCACGATTGTTGAAATACCAACATTAAATTCTTTTGCTACTTTGCTTAATCTCATTGAAAAAATATTAGTTCAAAAATAATTTATTTATTCAAATTCAGCTTTTAAAATATTAATAATATCCTGAATAGTTTCTTCTTCCAAATCTGTTCTTTTTTCCAAGTCTTCTGGAGGAATGCGTAAAACACTTTTTGCTGTGTCGCAACCGATTGATTTTAATTCATCAATTATCCATTCATCAATTTCGTCAGAGAACTCCTCCAGTTTTACATCTTCTTCTTCCTCTTCTACACTATCTCTATATACATCTATCTCATAGCCTGTAAGTTGACTTGCAAGTCTTATATTAAATCCACCTTTTCCAATAGCTAATGATACTTGATCGGCGTTTAGACTAACATCTGCATGGCGATTTTCTTCATCAATTTTTATGTTACTGATTTTGGCAGGGCTTAAAGCTCTGGTAATGTAGAGTTGAGTATTGGTTGTATAATTTATAACATCAATGTTCTCGTTTCTTAATTCTCTGACGATGCCATGTATTCTCGATCCTTTCATTCCAACACAAGCACCAACAGGGTCAATTCTGTCATCGTATGATTCAACAGCTACTTTAGCGCGCTCTCCGGGTACCCGTACAATTTTTTTAATCGTAATTAAACCATCAAATATTTCAGGAACTTCCAGTTCAAATAATCTTTCGAGAAAAACAGGCGATGTTCTGGAAAGTAAAATCAACGGATTGGAGCCCCGAATTTCAACCTTAATAATTACTGCACGAATTGAGTCGCCTTTGCGATAGTGATCACTGGGAATTTGCTCTTGTTTTGGCAATATTAGTTCGTGTCCGTCATCGTCTAAAACTAAAATCTCATTTTTCCATATTTGGTGTACTTCCCCTGTAATTAGTTCACCTACACGATTTTTAAATTTATAATAAATTTCATTTTTTTCAACATCAGCTACACGCTGGGCTAAAGTTTGACGGATGGTTAATATGGTTCTTCTGTCAAAATCAAATAATTCCAACGCGTTGGATACTTCTTCACCTACTTCATAATCTGGATCAATCTCTTTGGCTGCAGATAAAGGGATTTGTGTGTTTTCATTTTCAAAATCCTCATCGTTCACAACGGTTCTATTGCGCCATATTTCAAGATCACCTTTGTCAACATTTACAATGACATCAAAATTGTCAGAGTTGCCAAACTGTTTGTTAATAGCTGTAACAAAGACATCTTCAAGAATACTCATTAAAGTTGGTCTATCAATATTTTTAACTTCTTTGAATTCTGAGAATGTTTCTATTAGATTAATTTTTCCCATTGTATAAAGATTTATATTATTTGTTTGGTTGTTTTTATTTGTTCAAAAGAAAAAATATGATTAATTTTTTCTTCAATTTTTTTCTTTTTTTCTTTTTTTATTTTCGTTTCTTCCAGAAAAATTTGTTCTGATTCTATTTTTAGCAGCTTACCAACAATTTTTTTTCCGTCTTTTAGCAATATTGCTACCTGATTACCAATATTTTTCTTGTATTGTTCTATCACTTTAAAAGGATGATCCAGTCCCGGAGAAGAGACTTCAATACCATATTTTTCAGCAATTTCCTCGTTACTCTTTAAAATAGCTCGCGATACGGCAATACAGTTTTCTATGGTTACATTTTGTGATAAACTGTCCATAAAAATTAGAATCTTACTTTGAGCATTTGTGCTTATTTCCACCACAAAAAACCCATGGTCTTCAACTATCCGAGATATGTCTGCTATTAATTTTTCTTGTTTCATACTTAATAAAACAGGGGACACCTGTCCCCTGAAATTCTATCATAAAAAACAGTGCAAATATAAAGGTTTTTAATTAATTACAAATTTTTTTTTTGCAAAAAATTAAAAATCCCTGAATAAGGAAAAAAATAAATCTTTGAATACTAATTATTTACCTATTCAATTATTATTTTTTATCCACTTTAAGTAGTTCAATATCAAAGATTAAAGTGCTATTTGGTCCAATTGGAGAATTAGGATATCTTTTTTCGCCATAAGCTAAATCTGATGGCACAAAAATCCGCCATTTAGCACCGGTTTTCATCATGGAAAGTGCTTCTTGCCATCCTTTGATAATACCATTTAGCGGAAAAGTTGCGGGCTTTCCGTTCTTATAAGAGCTGTCGAATACCTTCCCGTCAATCGTTTTTCCTTCATAGTTTACAGTAACAACATCATTGATATCTGGTGATTCACCTTGTCCTTCTGTTAAAATTTTATATTGTAACCCGTCAGGTAGTGTTACAACCCCTTCTTTTTGGGCATTTTGTACTAAAAATTCTTCTCCTGCTTTTTTGTTTTTTGCTGCTTCTTCCATTGATTTTTGTTGTCCATATGCTTGCAATAATTTTTGTGCATCATCAGGAGATATTTTAATATCGGTTGAATCAACACGATCCATAAATCCGGCAACAAACATATCATAATCTAAGAAGTCATAATATTGTCCTTTTTTGAAATTGTTAGCAACAAATACACCTAAGCCGTAACTTACGGAATCAATATTTGTTTTTAGGTTTGCTTCTTTTGTGTTGTTTCCTGTTTGATTACATCCGGTAATCAATAAAATCAGCATTACGCCGAATAAAGATACATTTTTCATTTTTTGGTTATTTTAATTAAAATTTAGTTAACATTTTAAGAAACTGCAAGTGATTGAATTCCTCTGATAGTCACTGTGCGATCAATTTTTTTTATTAAGCCCTGTAAAACATTGCCGGGGCCTATCTCAATGAACTCATTTACACCGTCGGCAATCATCTGTTGAACAGAGTGAGTCCATCGTACCGGTGCGGTTAATTGTTTTATCAGGTTCATTTGAATTTCTTCAGCATTTGAAACAGCTTTAGCGGTTACATTCTGATAAACCGGACAAATAGGTGTAGAAAATGTTGTGTTCCGGATAGCTTCTTCCAACTCAACACGAGCGGGTTCCATCAGCGGTGAATGAAAAGCTCCCCCCACATTTAATTTAATGGCGCGGCGTGCACCCATATCAGACAATAGGTCAATAGCACGATCGATGCCTTTTTCAGAACCTGAAATAACAATTTGTCCCGGGCTGTTGAAATTAGCAGGGACAACAATATCGCCATCACTAACAATATTTTTGCAAATATCTACGATTGTTTGTTCGTCCAATCCCAATATTGCTGCCATTGTTGATGGCTCTGCCTCACACGCTTTTTGCATGGCCAGTGCGCGTTTACTGACAAGCAGTAAAGCATCTTCAAAACGGAGCGATTTATTGGCAACTAAAGCAGAAAATTCACCCAAAGAATGCCCGGCTACCGCATCCGGTTTTAGGTCTTTTGTCATAAGTTCATTCAAAATGACAGAATGTAAAAAAATAGCCGGTTGTGTTACTTTAGTTTGTTTTAATTCTTCTGATGTTCCTTCAAACATAATATCAGTAATGCGAAATCCAAGAATTTCATTTGCTTTTTCAAACATCGTTTTGGCAACATCGGATTGATTATACAAATCCTTGCCCATACCAATAAATTGGGCACCTTGCCCGGGAAAAACAAAAGCTTTCATTTTTTCTGTTTTTTTAGTGAAAATTGTGTCCTATTAAATTTAAGAATTCTTGTCTGGTATTTTGTTTTTGAAAAGCACCGGTAAAATCTGAAGTTGTTGTTACCGAATTTTGTTTTTGCACTCCACGCATCTGCATACATAAATGGCGTGCTTCAATTACAACAGCCACACCAAGCGGATTTAATGCGTCTTGAATGCAATTTTTTATCTGGCGTGTTAATTTCTCTTGAATTTGTAAACGACGGGCATAGACTTCCACAACGCGTGCAATCTTACTCAGTCCGGTAATTTTTCCGTTAGGGATATAAGCCACATGGGCTTTCCCTATGAAAGGAAGCATGTGATGTTCGCACATTGAGAAAATTTCAATGTCTTTGACAACGACCATTTCCTTATAATCATCGGTAAAAATAGCTGATTCCAAAATAGCTTTCGGGTCCATGTCATAGCCCTGTGTTAAAAACAGCATGGCTTTGGCAACCCGTTCAGGGGTATCAAGGAGTCCTTCCCGTTCGGGATTTTCACCAATTAACTTCAATATTTCTTTGTAATGGTGTGTTAATTGATTGATACGGTCATTATTAAACCGCTCAATTTTGGCAAAGCCTGAATTCGTTTTTTCTGTTGATATAAAATCCATACGGTAGAAATTCTTTGCAAATTAAATATAATTTTTACTATAAACTGAGTTTGTAATAAGATTCTTTTTACTTTTCAATAAATTAATTTCAATATATTAGAAGTCTCCATAATTCAATTCAAATTTTTCTAAAATGATTTAAAATTGTATCGATATAACAAATTTTACGATGTTTTTGAATGATTGACACCTTGTTTTCGTAACATTAAGAGTTGTTTTTACAATATAACGAAAAAAAAGCAATGTAGTCGTTCTACTTGCTAATGATTTTTCAAAACATGTATGTGGAAATAAAATCTATAATTTATCTAATTACCTGTTTATTGTTATTTTTGTCACTCGTGAATATACCCATACATTTTGTTATTAGTCATTATTTATTCATTTAATGAATTTTATTTTATCTATTAAGGAACAACTTCTGATGCCATTACCCGGTAAAAAAATTCAATACTTAATGGCACCTGAAAATAGAGAAAAAAATCCCAACGGAGAAAATCCCATGCCAAAAAATGGTAGTGTGTTAATTTTACTTTTTGAGAAAAATAAGGAAATTTTTTTCTTATTAATGGAACGGGCAGACAATCTTAAATTCCATAGCGGACAAATTTCTTTTCCGGGAGGCACTTATGAAGATTCTGACAAAACCCTAGAGCAAACAGCAATCCGTGAAACCTACGAAGAAACGGGATATCTTATACAAAAAGATAAAATCCTTGGAAAACTAACCCCGCTGTATATTCCTATAAGTAATTTCATGGTTTTTCCTTTTGTTGCATTTTCACCGGAAACACCAAGATGGCAGAAAAATAATTCGGAAGTAAAATCACTGATAGAAGTAAATTTGATAGAATTTTTAAAATCAAAACCGCTAATTTTTGAGAAAACCATAGACTCAAAAAATATTAAAATACCCTATTTTTTAATCAAAAATAAAATGGTTTGGGGGGCTACAGCTATGATTTTAAATGAATTTAAAGCTGTTTTAACCCGAATTATTCATAAAAATCATTAAAAATTTTTATGAATGAGCGTTAGGATGTGGGATGCAATTCGGGAAACCCCGATTTAGAAATACCCAAATTTGGGCTATGATAATAGCACAGAT
>Ga0114934_10002269_pt1 | contig 12304 bp, 10 predicted proteins | sample 4SBtaG_2_FD_99695 | JGI IMG/M metagenome (GOLD analysis project Ga0114934, IMG submission 99695) | Deep subsurface microbial communities from Kolumbo volcano to uncover new lineages of life (NeLLi) - 4SBTROV10_white metaG | ecosystem: Environmental > Aquatic > Marine > Volcanic ... | reverse complement strand
TGATAATTTTGAAATAAAATAAAAAACCTCTTAAGAGGTTTTTTATTTTATTTCAAAATTATCAAAAATTTCAGTTTCTATTTTATATAATATATAATCTTCTTCTTTAAATCAATTTATATTAAATTTATTTTCTAGTATAGGTAATAAATCTTCTCATGTAAGTAATGATGGATTTATATTTGGTAGGATTACAGCCATTTTGTTGTAGTCTTTTTTTATTGCTAATATTCCATCTTTAATAGGGTCTATTTGAAATATTTCTTTATCTTGTAATATTGTTCTTTGTTTTATTAGATCTATTCTTATCTTTATATTTTTAGTTTCATTTAATTTTACTGGTTTAAATCTTGAATCTTTAGTTAGTGCATTAATTGTATTTTCTATTATTTCTTCAGCTATAGTATTTTTAATCTCTTTTATATTTCATGATGATCATCTTATTTCTCATCATTTATATAATGTTACAAATAATGATCAATTTGATTGAAGATATATATCATCTTTTATATTTAAATCTTCAATTTTTGGAGTTTTAAAATTTTTGAAATAATAATCTATTGTTTGATTTGCTATATCTATCATAATTAATTTTAGTTAAAAATTTATAATATTAAATTGTATTTTTATCTTCTTCATCTCTAAGTAATTCCTTTTCCTCCATTTCAATTTGATAAAATATATCTCATAATTGGTCAAGATTTGTATATTTATAATAATGATAATAACCAAGTTCAAATATTTGTTTAAAAAATGTTACTGAAAAATTAATTATTGGCAGTAGTAATACAAGAGAAACTAATCTTGCTATTCCAGTATCAAGTGATGTGAATATAAGAACAGTAATTGTCATACTTAAAAATAATCATACAAAACTTCAATATAATCATATTAAAATATGTCTATAGTTATTTAATAATTCAATTATTATACTTGCTCAAAAAGTTACAAGTAATGTATGAACTAAAAATATATACATTATGTATCCATAATCTAATAATCATACATAAATATATACTGGAGTAATAAATATATAAGTGAAAAATGCAAAAAAAGCAATTTGTCCTGAAATAACTACATTTTTTTTATATTTTTCACTTGAAGTCATATTTAATAACTTATAAGTTAAAAATAATGTAGTTGTAGTTCAAATAAGAGTAATTATTGATAAAATTAATGGGAAAATAGAACTTGTTTCTAGTCAAAATTGAGCAGTTGCAAATGTTCCAGGTATATTAACAGAATTTCAAAGTAAAAATGTTATTAGTAACATAATAACACTTCATACTATTCATGCGATTAGACTTCAAAGAGAATTAATAAGAATATCTTGAAAATTTATTTTTTTTGGTCAGAATGACATAATTTATTTATTATTTTTATAAAGTATATACATATAAATAATAGCACCAATTGTAATAAAACTATCTGCTAAATTAAATACAGAAAAATATTTAACTCATATAAAATCAATTACATTAGAATTAAAAATCCTTTCTAATGCATTTCAAATAGCTCAAGCTAATATAAGAGAAAAACTAATATCAAATAATTTAATATTTTTATTATTTTTTCTTTCATTTTTATAATAATAAAAAATTAGAATAATCAAAGAAATAGTAATGATTTTAAGTAAAAAAGGGTATATTTCTATTCAAAAAGCAATTCAAGGATTTAATGTAAATTTTAAATATAAAAAATCTCATAAAATACTAATTTTATGTTGTAGATATATATATGCTAAATTTTTTGTAAATAAATCTAAAATTATTCAGACTAAAAGTATTATGTAAAAAATCATTTTTTTTTTAATTATTTTATTAATTTGCCTTTAACTATTTCATTCCTTTTAACTTTTCAAGAAATAATTTCAAAGTTATTGTTGTCGGCTTCTATATAATTTTGTGTCCATCATTTCCATTTTCAATCTTTAACTACTTCAATTAATACTTCTAATTCTTCTCAAATATTTTCATCAATAAAGTCTTCTCTTATATTATCTGATAAATTCATTACTTCCCACATTCTTTCTTTTTTAGTTTTTCAATCAATTTGATTAGGAAATTTTCAAGCTGGTACATCTTCTCATATTTCATGTCATGAAAAAGGGAAAGCATGGACTTTTGTTATATTACATTCTTTTATTAAGTTTAAGGTTTCTTTAAAATCTTCTTTAGATTCATTTGGAAATCATACTATTATATCTGCTCATATACTTATTTTTACATTATCATCTCTTTTTATATTTCTTGTTTTGGATAATAAATATTTTATATATTTTCAATTATAATGTCTAGACATTGATTTTAAAACATTTGTTGATCCAGATTGAACTGAATGGTGAAAATGAGGATATATTCTAGAATTTTTAAATAATTTTAATACTTCATCATTTATAAATTCTGGTCACATAGAACTTATTCTCAATCTTGGAATTTTAGTATTTTCTAGTAAATATTTTATTAATTCAGCAAATCTAGATTGTCATATATCATTTGTAGTATCAAGTCACCATGCTGATAGATTAATTCATGTTAATACTACTTCTTTTCATCAATTTTGTTCAAATTCTAATATTTCTGCTAATATATCTTCTTTACTCCTTGAATAATGCTTTCACCTTTTTTTTACAGTTAGGCAGAATGTACAAAAACTATCACATCATCATTGAATTAATATAAATTTTTTTGTATATATATTTTTAGGTATTTTTGTTAAATTTATTTTTTCTTTTCTTTTTCATTCAGCCAAGTATGGAGATTTTTCTCAGTTTTTTTCTGGATCTTCATCTAGAATAACTATCTTGTCTTTTAAATACTCTATTTCTGGATAAAGATTAAAAAAATCATCTTGTGCTTTTCATTCTTTAAATGCTCAACATCAACTTATAAATATTTTGTCTCATTCTTTTAATTCTTTAGCTGTATCTTTTACAAATTTTAACCATTTTCTTTTAGCATTATCTGTAACTACACAGCTTGCTATAAAAATACCATTTTTTCATTCTAATTTTGAAGAATTTAACCACTTATCTGTGTAATATTTATTTACTTTACAACCAAATATTTTATATTCCATTTTGTTTTTTTTATTGTTTATTTTTTAGTTGTTGTTATTATATACGGGAATAATAATTTTAAAAGTCAAAATGGAAGGTAAAATAAAAATTTGAATAGATGAAGCGTGAAGATGACCTTGGCTTGGAAGTGTTGTAGCTTGTGCTTTGTGCTTTGATCCTGATAATAAACCAAATAATGAATTATTAAAAAATATAAATGATTCTAAAAAATTGAGTGAGAAAAAAAGAGATAAATTATATAAAGAACTAATAAATCTATCTATTTGAGAAAAACCTCAGGTATTTTTTGGTGTTTGAGTTGTTGATAACTACGTTATTGATGATATAAATATTAAGCAAGCAAATAAGGAAGCTATGAGAAGAGCTTTAGTTGAATTACTTAGAAAAATAGATAATGATAAAATAAATAGCGTTGTAGTAGATGGAAACGATAATTATACATTTGATGAATTAAAAAAACAACCACTTTTTATAGTTGGTTGAGATTGAAAAGTAGTAGAAATATGAGCAGCTTCAATTATAGCAAAAGTATTTAGGGATAAATTAATGAATACTTATTCAGAATTATATCCTGAACTATGACTTGAAAATCATAAATGATATTGAACTAAGAAACATAAGGAATATTTAACATGAAAAGATAAAATTACTTGAATTCATAGGCTTTCATATAAGCCGGTTAAAAAAGTATTAGAAACTAAACCTAAATTATTACTTCATATTTGTTGTGGTCCTGATGCTACTGTACCAATTATGGATTTAAAGGATAAATATGATATTACTTGTTTTTGGTATGATCCAAATATTCAACCAAAAAAGGAATATAATAAAAGATTAAAACATTTTAAAAAAGTATGTAAAATAGAGGACGTACCTTATATTGAAGGGCCATATGATGTAGATAATTTTATGAAGGAAATTAGGTGATTAGAAAATACTCCTGAAAGATGAGATAAGTGTACAAATTGTTATGATATGAGATTGAAAAAAACTGCTGAATTAGCTGAAGAATTATGAATAAAAGAGTGGACAACAACATTAAATATTTCTCCACATAAAGATTTAGAAAAAATGTTTAAAATTTGAGATAAATATGACCTTAAACATAAACTTGAATTTCTTAAAATAGCTTTTAGAAAAAATAAGTGATTTGAAAGAAGTGTAGAGTATACAAAAAAACATAAAATATATAGACAAAATTATTGTGGTTGTGTATATAGTGATACTTATCCGAAAGAATATAAATAATTTATAATAAAAAGTAATATGACAAAAGTAGATATCTTTTCAAAATTATCTTGTACTGATGAAGAATATAAAGAAAATATGAAACCTTGTGATGAACAAGATTGAGAGACAGTTCTAGATCAAATTCTTGATTGAAAAACATTAGATGATTTATTAAATCCTAATTTTTTTGATATTTCAGATTTTAAAAAATCTTTTAATAAATAATTTAGTTATTGATATATTTAAGAATGAAAAAAGTATTAAAAAATAAAATAGTAAATATTGAAAATACAGACTTATTTGATAATAGTTTTCTATTTGATTATTTAGAAATTAATGATAAACAATCTGATATTGAAGTCATTTATATGTCTGAATTATTAGAGTCTAGAAAAAATGAAGAGTTATTACAAAAGGTAAAAGAAAAACCTGCAATGTATTCAAATGTTTATTCTCCAGAAGATGAGTTAGAAATATTTCAAAATTTGTTTAATAATGCTATAAAAAATAATAAAAGAATTCATATAGTATGAGTTACTTTAGAAGCTGAAATCAAGATATTAGAAGAATATTATACTAAACTTGGTTTTATGAAAGAAGATATAAATTGTTTCGATCCAGATTTTAGTATTCCTTTAGTTACTGTATCTGTTAATATTGAAAATATTATTTGGAAATGATCAGACTATAAAGCACAAAGATCAAAAATATTTTTTAATCCACCAATTAGAGAATCATGACAAGTTAAGGCTATGTTTAAGTGAATTAATAGAGGTGTTATAGCTTGAATACATATATTAGATTTTGATTTACAAATAGAAGAATTTTTATGAAATTGTATTAGAAATGAAAATATCCTTTCTTTAACTTTATCTAAAGTATTATATTTTAATCTTTTAGAAGTTTGATTCATTTGAAATAAAAAAGAACTAATAGTTAAATATTAGTTCTTTTTTATTTTGTAATTTCAATATTAAGTTTATCTTCTAAAGTATTTTTATTAGAATAATCTAATTTAAGTGATACTGTATATTTTCATTCTTTTTTATAAGAATGAGTAGGGTTTGCTTCAGTTGAAATTTCTCAATCTCAAAAATCCCAAAAATATCCAATTATTTGTCACTCAGATTCATCTGATAAGAAGTCAATTCATTGTCAAATAGGAGCAATTTTTAAACTTGTTTTTATTTTAACACTTTGAGGCTTAGGTTTTAGTATTAAGTTTTTAATCTTAGAATATTCTTTTCAACTACTTGTGACTACTGTTACTTTAACTTTATAATTTCAAGGTATAGTATATCTATGTCATTGAACAATAGAATCCCTTTCTTCAACTATTCAATCACCATAATCCCATACAAATTTTTCAATATTTTCATTTTTTACATGACTAATAGAAGAATCAAATCATACAACTACTGGAACATAATCACTATCCTTTTTTATATTAAAATCTATAATTGCTTCTTTTTTAATTCACTCAATATATATTTGTTCTTTTAATTTGATAATATCATCTGCTATTTTTCTATTAGCAAATTCATAATGAACAGTTATTACATGATTTCATTCAACAGCAATATTATATTTTCATACTTTATTTACTTCATCAATATCTCAATCAGAATTATAATCCCACTCTACATTTTTAAGTGTATATAATAAATTATTAGGCTTGATAAATCTAGCATCTAATTTTATAGTAGTTGGTGTTCATATTTCATTTATATAGTATTCATTTAATCATTTATCATAAGTAATATTTGTTAAAACTACTCAATTATTAGATATTTGAAGTTCTTTTGATAATTTCAAATCTTTAGTTACATTTATAGTAGTTGTAATAGTTTTTGTCTCTCATGCTGAATCTTTAAGTATAACACTTATTTTATGGTCTCAGTATTCTTTAAATTTATAGTTAATTATACTAGCTTTTTCTGGATTAGTTATGTCTCATGGTTTGGTTATTTCTTTATCTCATATTAACCATTTATATTCTTTAATATATCAATTTCAAAAATCATTTTTTAAATTTATTAGTTTAAGTTCATATTTTAAATCATCTATAAGTCATCTTGTATATTTAATTTCTCAAGATAAATTTACTTTATCTTGTCATTTAATTATAAATAATTTATCAAGTTTATCTGATTTTTTATCATTTCTTTTAATATACATTCAAACTAATGTCTCTTTGAATATAGGTTTTCAAATTCTAAATATTTCTCATGTCCAAATAGGTTTGTCTAAATTATCAACAAAAAACCATTCAATTTTACCTAATTCTTTTAATGATGTAGCATTAAAATCAACCAATTTTCATCAATTATTTAGTTTTTTTTCATTTATTTGTACTTCATAAGAAATATTAACATTTGGAATATTATCAACTGCTTTTGTTATAATATCTTTTTTTAAACCAACTTCTTCTATATTTAAAGTGACTTTATAATTTCATTTTTTATTAAAATTGTAAATAACTGTAGGTGTTGGACTATCAATTGTATCTCAATTTCAAAAATCCCACATATATTTTGTTATTTTCATTGATTTTTTTTCTTCTTTTTTAGCAAAAAAACTTAAATCAAATTTTATTTCAACAGGTCAAATTAAATTAGATGTATCTTTTAAAATTGCTCATTCTTTATTAAATGAATCACTTAATAATTTTGAATTATCATATAACTGAACATCTCAATAAGCCATATCTTGCCAGTTTGGTAAAGCTTTTATTTTTTTATCTATTATCATCCATACTGATGCTGTAGAGAAAGTAAGTATTAAAATAATTGTAGAAATTATTCAAAGTCTTATTTTTTTTTGTTTAAATTCTTTTTTTGTAAGTACAAATTTAAATAAATATATAACTAAAAATACAGTTTCTATAAATATTAATATAGAAAAAATTATAGTTACTGCTTGGCTTATAAATGAATTAATTTCGTTTAAATTTATTCAAAGTCAATAAAAGAATTTAACATCTTCAATTGATTTTGCATTTAATACTATAAATCAAATAAAACCTCATCATATAACTAATGCAATAAATGCAATAGCTGATAAAAATGTAAAAATTGAGCTTAATGATATTTTTTTTGCTTCTTTTTTCGCTAATTTTTTTTCTAAATAACTAGCTTTAATGAATAGTTTTGATCATAAATCAGAAGGAACTACTTTTGTTAGTATTTTAAAATTTTTATTTCTTATTATTTTTTCTCCACTTCATTCTTGTTCATTATTAGCCTCTTCTACTGTTAATTTTGTTAATACTTTTGCACTTATTAATATATTTGTATAAATTGGATATTTGATATATCTTATTTCTTTTACTATTTTATCTTTTCTGAAAGTAACTTTTACAGCACTATCAATATCCATAGGTTCAAATGTTGCAAAATCATATTCTTTATCTACAATTATAGCTAAAAGTATGTCTAGAGAAGTTACATTTATATCAAATATTATTTTATTTTCTGTATTTTCTTTCTTTTCTTCTTTTTTTTCTTTAATTATTGATTTTTCATATTGGGTTCTTCATATTTCTTTATTTTTTTCATTTTCACTATTTTCATTTTTATTTTCTGTACTTTTTTTCATTTCTTCTTTATTTTGATTTAAGGAAGATTTTTCAAATTCTTTTATTACTGAATTATTTTCTAATTTATCTGAAATTGAATCATTTAAATTACCTAAAATATCAATATTTTCAGTTTTTAATTCTATTTCTTTTTCGGTTTTATTAGATTCTTTTTCTATTTCTTTTTTAGAATTATTATCTAAATTTTCATTTAAATCTAGGTCTAATTTTGATGGATCAAACATGATTTTTATTTGTTAATAATTATTTATATTATATTAACATATTAATTAATAAATATCTAATAATTAGTATTGACGAATATAAAAAGCTTAGTCTAACTTAGACTAAGCTTTTTATTATACTCTAATTTTAGTTTTTTCAGGAGTATTACTTTGAGATTGATTTGGATTATTAAAAAGTGGATTAGAATTTTTATTTGTTATTTCATCATTTTTAATTTTAGTTGATTCTTGAAGAGAAACATTGTTAAAATTCATATCTTTGGTGTTTATTTCTACTTGTTTAACTTCTTGAACTTGATTTATTGAAAACATAGATTTAACAGTTTTATATTCTAATTCATTCATTAAAATATTAAATTTTATAAAAGCTTTTTCTTTATAAACAACAAGTGGTTGTCTTTGAGCATATCATTCAAATGCAACTTCTTCTCTAAGTCTACTCATAGCATCTATATGTCTCATCCATAAATCATCTATAGATTGAAGTACTATTCTTCTTTCTAAGTTGTAATATGCTTCTACATCTACTATTTTTTCTTTTATTTTATTCAATTCATCTATTCAAATTTTTGATATATATTCACTTAATTCAACTGGAGTATCAATTGAAGATATATCATCCATTTCTATGGTATCATCAATAGCATCTGTTCATAGAAAATCATTAACTTTTTTAATAATTTCTTTTTTATTAATTTCCTCTCATGTTCAAATTTTATTAATTTCTTCATATACTACTTTTTTGATTTGAGAAGAAACCATTTTGATTATATCTTCATCAATATTCTCAGCATTAAGTATTTTATTTCTTTTATTATAAATAATAGTTCTGTGTTTATTTATAACATCATCATATTCTAATACATTTTTTCTTGAATCAAAATTATGTCATTCTACTTGTTTTTGAACAGATGTAACTTTATTAGTTAACATTCAACTTTGAGCTAATGGTTCATCTTCTGGAAGGGAAGCAAACATTCAACCATTAAAAATACTAAATAATTTATCTCAACCAAATATTCTCATTATATCATCATTTGGAGAAATTAAATATTGAGTAATTCATGGGTCTCATTGTCTACCTGCTCTTCATCTTAATTGATTATCAATTCTTCTTGTTTCATGTTTTTCGGTACCTAAAATAATTAATCAACCAAGTTCTTTAACTCATTCTCATAATTTTATATCTGTACCTCTTCAAGCCATATTTGTAGCTATTGTAATTGTTCATTTTTGACCTGCATTAGCAACAGTTTCAGCTTCTGTTTCATGATGCTTTGCATTTAAAACATTATGAGAAATTCATTCTTTTTTTAACCTTTCACTTAAATATTCTGATTTTTCAACTGATACAGTACCAACTAAAATTGGTTGTCCAGTTTGATGCATTTCTTTAATAAGTTTTATAACATAATCAAATTTACCTTTTTCATTTTTAAATAATAGATCAGATCTGTCTTCTCTTATGATTGGTTTATTTGTTGGGATAGGAAGAGTATCTAAAGAATATACCTTATAGAATTCTTCTGCTTCAGTTGCAGCAGTACCAGTCATTCATGATAATTTCCAATACATTCTAAAATAATTTTGAAATGTTATTGATGCAAGAGTTTTACTTTCTTGTTGAATTTCAACTCATTCTTTTGCTTCTAAAGCTTGATGTAATCATTCAGAATACCTTCTTCATGCTAAAACTCTTCAAGTATGTTCATCAATAATTAATACTTCACCATTTCTTACAAGATAGTCTTTATCTATATTAAAAGCAGCCATAGCTTTTAGAGCATTTTCAATATGATGTAAGTCATTATAATGGTCAGATATATATATATTTTCTATATGTAATAATTCTTCAATTTTTTTAATTCATTCTTCTGTTAAAGTTGCATTTTTTTGTTTTTCATCAACTTTATAGTGTTCTGTATTATTTAATTGTTTTGCCAAAGCTGCAAATTTTATATATTTACTAGTAGGTTCATTATCTGGCATAGAAATAATTAATGGAGTTCTAGCTTCATCAATTAATATTGAATCGACTTCATCAATAATTGCAAAAAATAATGGAGATTGAACTTTTTCTTCTTTTTTAATAACCATATTATCTCTTAGATAATCAAATCCAAGTTCATTATTTGTAGCATAAACTATATCACATTTATATGCTGATTTTTTTTCTTCTTTATTTTGAGAATTATAAATTACTCATGTTTTTAATCATAAAGCATTATATAAAATTCACATTTCAGAAGCATCTCTTTTAGCTAAATAATCATTAACAGTTACTATTTGTACTGTGTTTCATGTTAAAGAATTTAAATATGCTGGTAAAGTTGCAACAAGAGTTTTTCATTCTCATGTTTTCATCTCTGCAATATTACCTTCATGAATTGCTAAACCTCAAATAAGTTGAACATCATAAGGAATCATATTCCATTTTATTTTTCAACCATCATTTAATTCAAAATCTTTGTTATTGATTAGTTTACAAGCAGTTTTTACTAAAGCAAAAGCTTCTAGTTTTATATTGTTTAAAATTTCTTTAATTTTTTTTGATTCTTCTTCATTATTAAAATCAAGTCATTCAAACATAGTTTTAAATTCTGTTGTTCTTTTTTGAACATCTTCTAAACTATATTTTTCTTGAGAAGATTCAAATTCTTTAATTTTTTCTACTAATTTTGCAATTTCTTTTACTTTTTTTTCACTTGGATCACCAAATATTGATTTTATTATTTTTTCTATCATTAGTTAATTTTTTATTCTTTAATTAAGTGCAGAAATTATATACAAAAACATTATTTTGTAAAAAGAGAATTCTAAAAAAACATTTTGTTTATTTTTAAATTTGTATATAATTTGAGTATATATAAATTATATTTATTAAAAAAATTATTTATGATATCATATTTAAAATGAAAAATAATAGAATTAGATTTTTTATCAACTACTATTTTAACATCTAATTGAGTTTGATATAATGTATGAATAAATGAATTAACTTATTCTAAATTATGAATTGATTCTGTAATATGATTATATATTTATCATCATATTACAGAAGGGAATCAATCTCTTTTTGGTTTTATAGAATCTGAAGAAAAAAAAGTATTTACAGAACTTATTAAAATCTCATGAGTTTGATGAAAAGTAGCTATGCAAATATTATCTCTTTGAATAGAAAGGCTTGTTGTTGCAATTCAATGAGAAGATAATAAAACTATTGAATGAATTAAATGAATTGGTAAAAAAATGGCTGAGAAAATTATTATTGAGCTTAGAGATAAGGATTTCTGAGTAATTGTTAGTAACAGTGAAACTATTAAAAAAGCAAATACTATTTCTTGAGATTTGCATACTTCTATAAAATCTACTCTTACAAATATGGGTTATAATCCTCGTGACATTGATAGATTACTATGAATACTTCCAGAATGAATGGATAATGCCTGAGAGATTATTCCTTATGTTATTAAAGAATTGAGTTAATATTTATTAAAATAAAACTATGACTTTAGAAATATGATTAATTATACTTGTATCTATTTTAATAATTATAATATTATATTTACTTTTAAATAAAGAAAATAAAAATGATAATTGATCATTGCAAATGATACAAGATCAAATTATTAGTTTGAATAAAAATATTGATTATAAACTTTGAGAAAATAATAGAAATTCTCAGAAAAATTTTGATGTAAATTCAAAAATTAGTCAGGATGCTAATAAACAAATAGAAGAAATAACTAAAAAATTAGCCAATTTAGATGAAACAAATAAGCAAATAAAAGATATTTGAGGTCAGCTTGAGTGACTTGAAAGTATTTTAAAGAATACTAAACAAAGATGAATTCTTTGAGAATATTTTTTAGAAAGTGTTTTGAAAAATATTTTACCACCAAGTAATTATAAGCTTCAATATTCTTTTAAAAATGGAGAAATAGTTGATTGAGTAATATTCGTAAAAGATAAAATTATTCCAATTGATTCTAAATTTTCTTTAGAGAATTATAATAAAATAATTTCTGAAGAAAATATTATTCAAAAAGAAATTTTAGTAAAAGAATTTAGAAATGATTTAAAGAAAAGAATAGATGAAACAAGTAAATACATAAGACCTGAAGAATGAACTATGGATTTTGCTTTTATGTTTATCCCTAGTGAATGAATTTA
>Ga0114934_10002268_pt1 | contig 12306 bp, 12 predicted proteins | sample 4SBtaG_2_FD_99695 | JGI IMG/M metagenome (GOLD analysis project Ga0114934, IMG submission 99695) | Deep subsurface microbial communities from Kolumbo volcano to uncover new lineages of life (NeLLi) - 4SBTROV10_white metaG | ecosystem: Environmental > Aquatic > Marine > Volcanic ... | reverse complement strand
TAGGAAAATTTTCTCCTGACACAAAGGGTAAATACACCATCATTCTCCGTCAGAATGCAAATTACACTTTATTTTTAGAAGATGATCCCAAACAAAATACGCAACTATTTATTCCGGATAAGACTTCCTATTTTCTAACACGGAAAGCTATAAACAAAGGGACGCTTATCCAAATACACTAAATAGAGTCTGTCTATAATATCCGATTTCTTCGTTATTCTCAACTTTATGGACGGACACTAAATAAAATTACAAAACCATTTAAGCAATAATCTGTTTACTATCGGATTTAAAAATTTCCGGTTGGATATTGACATGCGAAATGCCGTAGTTGTCAAGCAACAAGGCTTCAATCTCAAGCAGAATCTTTTCAAACTCACTCGTACGAAAGTCTTTGGTCAAATCTATATGCGCTTCCAACATAATAGAATGGTCATTCATTTCCCAAACATGGACATGGTGCATATCTTTAATCCCGGAAACCGTATTAATATCATTTACAATCTGCTCTAAATCAATTCCCTTTGGTGTAAACATAAGCAAACTGCGTAAACTCCGGTAAAAAATACCAAAACTCTGTACCAACAAAAAAACAGCAATCAAAATTGTTAATAGACTATCGACCCAAAACCATCCGAAATATTTCATCATTAAACCACCAACAAACACGGCAATGGAAGTCAACATATCTGTAAATAGGTGTATATAAGATGATTTTATATTGATGCTCGCCTTGGCATCACGGTGTAATAACAAGGCACTAACAGCATTTATCAAAATACTTGCCACCGCTAACCATATCACCCACTCATAACTGATGATTGGTTCCTTTTTCCATCTAAAAACACCTTCAAAAATTAGAAATCCGCCCAATAATATTAAAGTAAGTGAGTTAAAAAAGGCAGCCATCATTTCTGCTCGTTGATAGCCAAAAGTCCGCTTTAGTGTATTACGCTTACTCCCCAGTTTTACAGCAATAAAACTAATTACCAGCGAAAAAACATCCGTCATATTGTGCAGAGCATCAGCAAGTAAGGCGTAACTTCCCGAAATGACAGCGCCAGCACCTTGTGACAACGAAATCAGTAAGTTTAAAGTAATAGACCATTTTAACGATTTCTCGCCTAACGGATGGGTATGATAATGTTCACTCATAACAAAAATGTCAATGCTGCATGAGCCAACAAACCCGGTGCAAATCTCATAACTTCCTCATCTACATCAAATTTAGAGGAGTGAAGCGGAAAAGTAATACCTTTGGCTTTATTGCCTGTTCCCAAACGATAAAATACCGATGGTACTTCATGCGAATAATATGCAAAGTCTTCTGCTGTCATACGGATATCCAAATCCAAAACATTTTCAACACCCATAAATTCAATGGCTTGTTTCTTAAATCTATCCACTGCTTGCGGGTCGTTATAAAGCACCGGATAACCATGACGGATTTCTAAATCAAAGTCAGTTCCAAAACTATCACTTTCTAACTGAACTATTTCTTCTATTTTTTTGTGTACTTTTTTGCGCCACCCTTCATTCATAGTACGGAAAGTTCCTTCAATTCTTACTTCATCAGGAATAATATTTGTTGCACCATTGGCCATTACTTTGCCGAAAGACAATACCGTAGGGATAAATGCCGGCACAAAGCGACTTACAATCTGCTGCATTTTAACAATAAGTTCAGAACTAAGCAATACCGTGTCGGTAATCTCATGCGGCAAAGCAGCATGTCCGCCTTTTCCTTTAATGGTTAAATAAATTTCGTCGGTCGAAGCCATATAGTAACCGGCACGAATCCCAATTTTTCCGGCTTCAATATTTGGCATGGTATGTTGGCCAATAACTACTACCGGCTGAATATCTTTCAATAAACCGCTATCAATCATTTGTTTAGCGCCTCCCGGCAACTTCTCTTCTGCCGGCTGAAAAACGCACCATACCGTTCCTTCAAATTGATTTTTCAGTTGAAATAAAATTTTAATTGCCGTTAATAATGAAGCCGTATGTACATCATGTCCGCAGGCATGCATCACCCCTTTGTTTTCGGAACAATAATCAACCTCATTTTGTTCTTCAATGGGTAGTGCATCAATGTCTGCCCGCAACAGTACGGATTTCTTGGATGGATTGCGTCCTTCGATCTTTGTTACTAGCCCGGTATCGGCATATTTAGTAATAATGGGCAAACCCAAACTTTCAATTGTCTGTGCTAAATAAGCGGTCGTTTTCGTTTCGTTGAACGACAATTCGGGATGCTTGTGTAAATACCTTCTTACTTCAAGGGTTTCTTTAAATAAATCGTTGCTGAGTGCTTTAATATTTGATTTCACAAGAGAATTTTTGTCAAAGATAAAAAAAATTAACCCAAATTGAGTGATCTTTTTCTCAAAATCACTTGGGATGACTAAGAAATTGTAAGTACTTGTTAAGAAATAACCTTATCATTTTGACTTGTTCTATTACTTATTTTCATCGTTATAAAAATCTTAAATAAACTGTGGCTATTCACAATATTTTCTAATGTTGGAGATAACGAAGAAATCGGACATTATAGACAGACTCTAATTGAACTTAATAGCTTTTGCGGGTTTAATACGGGCAATTATCAATGTCGGTAATATCAGCACTAAAGAAATAAAAACCATAGAACCAGCATTAAGCAGAAGCACATGATAAAAATTCAAATGTATTGGCACATAACTGACATAATAAGATGCAGGATCTAATTTGACTATTTTAAAATATTGCTGAACATAACATAATATGATTCCCAACACATTCCCGTAAAGCAACCCTTTACCGACCATAATACTCCCGACTTGCAAAAATATTTTGGCTACCGAACCGCTAGTTGCCCCCAACGCTTTTAGTGTGCCTATTAAAGTAGTGCGTTCCAAAATCAGAATCAAAATACCCGACGACATATTAATGCCGGCAACCATCAGTAGTAGAATAATGATAACATACACATTGGTATTAAATAACGCTATCCAATCAAAGATATATGGATATTTATCCAAAATAGTTTGTACTTTCAGTTTGCCACCATTAGGTAAAAATTTATTCCCTGCTGCCAAAAACACTTTTTTATAGGCCTCATCAAGATGATTAAAATTATTGACAGTAACCTCAAAACCACCCACTTGATTTTTGGTCCAGTTGTTTAGTTTCTGAATATGCTTAATATCCACAAAAGCAAATAGCTTATCAAATTCTTCCAGTCCGGTATTGTAAATCCCTTTGATAATAAATTTGCGTATCCGTGGTGGATCTTCAATGAAATAAATTACCAACTTGTCACCCAATTTTAAATTGAGTAGATCGGCAATTTTTTTTGACACAAGCACACCGTTATTCTTCTCAAAATCATTTATTTTCAAAACATTCCCGACCACAAGATTTTTTTTCATAAAAGACCAATCGTAGTCTTTATCAACGCCTTTAAGTACAATACCTTGAAAATCTTTTGCTGTTTTAATAATACCTGCCTTAGTAGCAAAGACCTGTATATGTTTTATTTCCGGTAATTGCTGAAGAGACGGATAGAACGATTGATTTTTAGAGATAGGAATATTTTCATAAGAATTATTAGCATCGTAATTAGCAATCTCAATGTGAGCACCAAAACCAACCACTTTATGGCGGATAGTATCTTTAAATCCGGTAACTATAGCCACTGAAAGAATCATTACAGCCATCCCCAAGGCAATACCTACCACCGCAATATTGATAATGGGACGAGATATCCGCGTTTGGTTAACCCGCTGAAAAATAATTTTCTTGGCTGTAAAAAATTCCCAACTCATAAGTGGCACAAAGGTAGTATTTTTGAATAGGTAAAAAAATAAAATGAAGTACAGTAAAACTAATAATATTATGAGGCAAGCCTAAAAGAAACGAACAAAATCATCCCGCCTCAGGCTGGACTCTTTTGTCTTGAAAAATATTCCTTTACAATGTCCTCTTTAAAAATTGCATTAATTACTTGAATTTAAGTTATCTTTGTTTCTTGAAAAAAATATTCAAATAGAAGTTCCCATATGTTAAAACAATTTACTATTATTTTTTTTACATTCTTTTTGCAGGGAACAATTAGTTTTTCTCAGGGAAATATACAACCCGGTGCTTACGATATACCATCTTATTTACCGCTGCTAAAAAATAAAAATGTAATCATTGTTGCCAACCAAACTTCCGTCATTGGCCACACCCATATTGTTGATTCGTTATTAAAACGGCAGATTAATATTTTACGAATATTCTCACCGGAACACGGATTTCGCGGCACGGCTTCTGCCGGCGAAAAAATAGACAATTCTGTTGATAAACAAACGGGCATTCCTATTGTTTCGCTTTACGGAAACCATAAGAAACCAACGGCAGAGGACTTGGATTCCACTGATATTGTTGTCTTTGACATTCAAGATGTCGGCGTCCGATTTTACACTTATATTTCTACGCTACAATATGTTATGGAAAGCTGTGCCGAAAACAACATTCCGCTATTACTTTTAGACCGTCCCAATCCTAATGGATTCTATGTAGATGGTCCGGTGCTTAAACCCGATTTTAAATCATTTATCGGCATGCAGCCCGTACCGGTTGTTTACGGTATGACCATTGGCGAATATGCCAAGATGCTCAATGGCGAACACTGGCTTGAAAATGGCGACACTTGCGATTTGACAGTTATTAAATGTATCAACTATACACATGACTTACTTTATAAATTATCGGTTGCTCCTTCACCTAATCTGCCCAATATGACCGCAGTATATTTATATCCTTCGCTTGGTTTTTTTGAAGGAACTGTAATCAGTGTTGGCAGAGGAACAAAATATCCGTTTCAGGTTCTTGGCGCGCCATTTTTACCAAAATATAAATTTACCTTTACGCCAAAATCCTGTCCGGCATCGTTAAAACCCAAATTTATGGGAAAAAAATGCTATGCCCTTAATCTGCAAAAAGATGTAGCAAAAATTCTGACAAAAAAACAAATTAATATCGGTTGGTTAGTACAGCTCTCAAGATATGCCAAAGACAAACCCGGGTTTTTCAAAAAATCATTTAACTTGCTCGCCGGCAATGCTGCATTACAGAAAGAACTGATGAAATTCAAATCGGAAGACGCCATTCGGCAGTCGTGGCAAAAAGATTTGAAAAAATTTAAAACGATTCGTGCTAAATATCTACTGTATCCATAAATACACTTTTTAGGGGACTTCTCCCCTTTATTCAATTCCTTTTTTCTTCTTTGCTTCTACATCATCATTATCAGGATAAAATTTAAAACCAAGCCGTTTACCTGTTTTTATACGGGTCTTATTATTAGCATCTAAAATCTGCCCGACAGAAACAATACTAACATCATCATATTTTGGAACTAATAAATCAAAATCCAAAGTATAAAGAATAGACGAAAAAACAATCTTTTTTAAAGCAGCTTCGTCAATAACTGCATGCTCATAATTGTTATACAAGAAACCAAGTTGCCGTTTACCTTCCAAGAAATAATGCTTTTCCCGATTGATAAAAATTCGACCAATCATATACCCCAAATCATCGTACCGGTGAAAACGAAACGAATCAGACAAAAAGTTATAGATACTGATAATACCTGAAAGCGAATTCATTGGATTATTATAGAAATAAGAAAATTTTTGAACATTATGTTCTTTGGGAAAATCAAATACATTGGTGTGCATATTAAAAATCAATACATCACCTGCAACTTTCAATTCTGCCTCAAAAGCACCCTTATCTTTATATTCCAACAATACCCGTTCATCGACTTTTCCAATTAATTCGTCATTGAGTTCTATCGCAATATTTTTTAGGACTCTTTTTAATGTTTCAAAAACATTGAGTGAAGTATCATAAATTTTTTGTTTGGTATCTGACTTTTCTTCAAGTGTTTTGAGAATAAGGTCTTTATTTTTTTGTTCCATCTGTAATTATTTTTACTTAATACGAAAATATTTATAAATGGTTAAAGATATTTAAATAAATCTTTCGTATTTATTTTTTTTGCAAATTTGTCAAAAATTTAATTAATGATACTCAATTATATCATTTGGGATCCAAGCCCTGAAATATTTTCCATTGGGGGTTTATCTATTCGTTGGTATGGATTATTATTTGCCTCCGCTTTTGTTTTCGGATATATTGTCTTTCAAAAGATTTTCAAAAAAGAAGGTGTACCGATAGAAGAACTGGATAAATTCACTATTTATGTAGCCTTGGGAACAGTAATTGGTGCCCGCTTGGGACATGTTTGTTTTTACGAACCCGGATTTTATTGTTCACACCCGTCAGAAATTCTTAAAGTGTGGCATGGCGGATTGGCAAGTCACGGAGCAGCCATCGGTATTCTAATTGCTATCTGGTTGTTTGTCCGCAAGTCATCAAAACCCCTGATGTGGTTACTGGACAGAATAGGTATTGTAGTAGCACTGGGAGGCTCATTTATCCGCTTTGGCAACTTAATGAATTCTGAGATAGTAGGGTCACCTTCAAAACTACCATGGGCTTTTGCCTTTGTACGAGACAATTTACAACGCGGTCTGCCTGAAAATTTTACACGGCACCCTTCACAACTTTATGAGTCCCTATTTTATTTTTTATTATTTATTCTGTTATATTTTCTTTACCAAAAAGGATGGGGTAAGAAATCCGGCTACTTATTTAGTTGGTTTTTGATTTTACTTTTCGGATTCCGTTTTATCATTGAATTTTTCAAAGACATACAAGTACCTTTTGAAAGCCGTATGGCTATTGATATGGGACAGTGGCTCAGCATCCCTTTTATTATAGGCGGTATTGTTTTATTATTTTTTTCAATAAAAAAACAAAGATCTACTTAATTTTTGTAAACAATATTGGAAAATAGTGGTTTATTATAAAAAGCAATGGATTTAAACGACAATTTAAAAAATATAGAAAACCTACTAAAGGACAAACAGTTTACACAAGCATGGGAACAAGCTAACAAAATTAATGAGGCTTCCCTTTTTGGTGAATTAGGTTATCTTTTTAAAAAATATAACCAATGGGCTAATGCTATTAATCTTTTTAATAAAGCATTAAAATATCAACCGGAGAATAAAAAATACGAACACGAAAAAACATTTTTATTGTCAATATTAAAATTGGAGCAATTAGATATCTATGCATATACTAATTTAGATAAGGACCCTTGGTTTGAATAAATTAAACTTTAAGAAATGAAAAAACAGAAAAAAACTTTTGTATTAGATACCAATGTGTTATTACATGATTTCAGATGTATCTATAATTTTGGCATTAATGATATTGTTATTCCTATCGTTGCCTTAGAAGAATTGGATAAGTTTAAAAAAGGTAATGAGATGATAAATTTTATGGCACGAGAATTTACACGGGAATTAGACAAATTATCAGGCTCCGGATTATTCCATAAAGGGGTTTCTCTTGGTAAAGGTAAAGGCAAATTATTTATTGAAACGGCTAAAGAATTTTCAGAAAATGGTAAACGCTCTTTTCCTGAAAACATTCCTGACCACAGGATTCTATCTATTGCCGAATGGCTAGCCAATGAAAAAAAACCGGAACAGGTAATCTTAGTAAGCAAGGACATTAATCTGCGGATGAAAGCTAAAGCACTGAATGTACCTGCTGAAGATTACGAAAACGATAAAGTCGTTGACATCGATGAAAAGATTTATAAGTCAATTCAAGTCATTGAAAATGTAGATGGTAATTTAATCCAACAACTCTACAATGATAAAATTGGCCTAGCTAAAGAATTGTTTGATTTAAAAAAGAAAATCATTCCACACGAATATTTCATTCTTAAAAACGGTAATTCCAGTGCATTAGCTCATTATAATCCGACAGATGAAATATTAGAACGGGTAGAAAAACGATATGCCTATGGCATTGAACCACGAAATGCGGAACAAACATTTGCTATGCACGCCTTGTTAGATAATGATATTCCGTTAGTTTCATTAACCGGAAAGGCAGGGACAGGAAAAACATTGTTGGCACTAGCATCGGCATTGGAACAACGCAATAAATTTAATCAAATATTTTTAGCCCGCCCTATCGTGCCACTATCAAATAAAGACCTCGGATACTTACCTGGAAATATTAAAGAAAAGATAGGACCTTATATGGAACCACTTTTTGATAATCTCGCAGTTATTAAAAGTAAGTTTACCAATTCGAGTAAAGATTTTAAACGCATAGAAGACATGCTTAAGGATGAGAAATTAATTATCACCCCCCTATCCTATATTCGTGGCAGGAGTTTGTCGAATGTTTATTTCATTGTAGATGAGGCACAAAACCTTACACCCCATGAAATAAAAACAATCATCACGCGTGCAGGCGAAAACACAAAACTTATCTTTACCGGCGATATTGAACAGATAGACTCGCCCTATTTGGATACCACTTCCAATGGCTTATCGTACCTGACAGACAAAATGAAAGGACAAGATATTTTTGCTCACATCAATTTAGTTAAAGGCGAACGCAGTTATTTGGCAGAGCTGGCTAGTAAAATCTTGTAATATTATTGTGAATCATAAGATTGCGCTACACACCCTTGGTTGTAAATTAAATTTTTCTGAAGGAGCACAAATTCTAAAACTTGCATCCCAACAAGATTATGAAGTTGTTGATTTCAAGCAAAAAGCAACGGTATATGTAATAAACACCTGTACAGTAACCCGCACCGCCGACAGCAAAAGCAGACATTTTATCCGGCAAGCATTACGAACTAATCCTGAAGCGATTATCATTGTTACCGGCTGTTATGCACAAATTTCTATTGATGAGATAAAAAAAATTCCCGGTGTTGATTATATTGTTGGTAATAGCAATAAGCAATCGTTTTTCAATGATATTACGCATTTAAAAAAACAGGCTGAACCACAAGTTTATGTTTCTGACATTAACGAAACAAGCGATTTTTTTACCTCTTTTTCTTTACACGAACGCACCCGATCATTTTTAAAGGTACAAGATGGTTGCAATTATTTCTGTAATTACTGTACCATCCCTTTTACCCGTGGTCGCAGTCGCAATGTAGCGATAAAAGAATTAGTTCGTCAAGCCCATGAAATTGCTCAAAATGGCATCAAAGAAATTATTCTGACCGGTATCAATATTGGAGATTTCGGACATTCAACAGGAGAATCATTTTTTGACCTCATAAAAGCACTCGACAAGGTAGATGGTATTTTTCGGTACCGTATCTCTTCTATCGAACCAAATTTACTGACGGATGAAATGATTGAGTGGATTGCTTCATCAAAACGATTTGCCCCACATTTTCATATTCCATTACAATCAGGCAGCGACAAAATCCTCCACCAAATGCAACGACGATACACAACCGATTTTTTCCGTCGTAAAATTCAAACCATTCATAATATATTGCCCAATGCCGGTATTGGTATTGATGTTATCACCGGATACCCAACAGAAACGGAAAAAGATTTTGAAGACACTTATAAATTGTTAACTGATTTGCCCGCTTCATATCTCCATGTTTTTTCCTATTCGGAACGCCCGCTGGCAAGGAGTAAAAATCTAGAACAATTAAATACAAAAAAAATAATTGATGACCGCAGCAAAAGATTACACCAACTCAGTGATCGGAAAAAACGATTTTTTATAGCACATCATAGCAATACTAAAGCAGAAGTTTTGTTTGAATCCGAGAATAAAAATAACATAATTTATGGTCTTACAGGAAATTACATACGCATTACACATCCTTTTGATCCATCGTTAAAAAACCAATTTCTTCCCGTATATTTGCAACCGGATAATAACCCGCTAATTTTACGGGCAAAACTTTTAGACCATGAATCTTGAAAAAATCGTTTCACAAGCTAATACCCTGATACGAAAAACCGGACAATTTCTGAAATTCGAAATTACCAAAGTCAAAGCCACAGATATTGAACATAAAGATATCCACGATTTTGTAACCTATGTGGATAAAACTTCGGAAAAAAAACTGGTAGAAGGGCTTTCAGCCATTTTGCCGGAAGCCGGATTTCTTACAGAAGAAAAGACAACGGCACAATCAGAAAAAGCCCTCCGTTGGATTATTGACCCGTTGGACGGTACAACAAATTATATTCATGGATTGCCACCCTATTCTATTTCTGTTGCATTGATTGACGGGGAAAAATTAATCGCCGGTATTATTTACGAAGTTACCCACAATGAGTTGTTTTATGCCTGGCACAACGGTGGTGCATTTTTAAACGGACACCCTATTCATGTCTCTACGACTTCAAAAGTTTTTGATTCGTTTTTGGCTACCGGATTTCCATTTAAAGACTATAGGCTGTTGGATAACTATATGGTGACTTTGCGCCATTTTATGAAAAATTCACAAGGGCTGCGTCGTTTAGGCTCAGCAGCAGTTGACTTAGCCAATGTAGCTTGTGGTCGTTTTGATGGATTTTACGAATACAGTCTTCAACCATGGGATGTGGCTGCCGGCATACTGATTGTAAATGAAGCAGGTGGCAAAGTAACCGATTTTTCAGGCGGAAAAAATTTCCTTTATGGTGAAGAAATCATTGCTGCCAATTCCAAAATCCTTAATGAATTGCAAACCACCATTCAGAAAATCCTCTTAGGTTAATGATAAAAATAGCGGATAAAACCAAAGGGTATCTTTTCGTATTTATTTCTGTAATAGCCCTCTCCAATGTCTATATTTTTAGCAAAGCGGCTATGAACCAAGTGAGTTTTCCACAGTTTGGTGTGCTCTGGTTTTTCTTTGCCATGGTTTGGAATTTTCTGTTGTTCGGCTTTTCAAAAAAGCTACGGAAAGACATTTCTATTAACCAAAGAAACTTATCTTATTTACCACTGCTTGGTATTTTAGAACTGTTGTCCACGGGCTTGTTTTTTTATGCCATAAAACTTACAGAAAATCCGGCAATTGTTTCTTTTCTGGGCAATATCGGTCCAATATATGTCATTGTCTTGGGTTATTTATTTTTAAAAGAAAGATTCAATAAATGGGAAATTTTAGGTATGGTAATAACACTTGCTGGTGCTATTGTGATGAATTATAAAAAGGACTTTACATGGCAAGAATTTTTCTTTAAAGATGCCGGGATTATCTTGTTCTCGTCTTTAGTATTTGCCATCGGAACAGTTATAGCCAAAAGTAAAATTAATGATATTCATCCTTGGTTATTGACCATTAACAGGATTATTTTTATTTTTTCCGGCTTTCTAATTTTATTTCTAATAAAACAGGAATCTCTAATAATTCCTGCTTCGGCTTTATATAATATAATTTTAGGTTCGTTATTGGGACCATTCCTTGCCGTACTGTCAGGCTATTATGCTTTTAAATATTTAAAGGTAAGTAAAATCAGTGTTATCGGTACCTTCAAGAGTTTTTTTATCCTCATTGCATCCTACCTATTTTTTGGTATTTTACCAATGTTATACCAAATTGCCGGCGGTGTAATAATGATAATTGGTGTCATCATTATTACAATTAGTAAAGCGAAATAAATTTATCTTGTCCTTGTTTGTAACGAGGACAGATTTATAAGAGCATTTTTAATGCATAAGGGCTTGTAACGGAATAAAGTTTACAGAATATGCGTAGTTTTTTGCCTTTTTTCAAGGCGCAAATTGCAGCTAATAGCTTGCGAATCTTTGCAAAATTAGCAGATTGCCACACTCGTTCCTCGTTCGCAATGACGGAATATTTAGTTATTTAATGGCTTTATGTCCTCGTTACAAACGAGGATGAGAAAAGGAGCAATAAATGACAATAACTCTTTTGCCTTACTTACCGCCAGCGAGGACGCTTGCGGTAGCGAAAGGGTGATAAAAAAAAAGACCGCCACAATGGACGGCCTTTTAAAATCTATTTTATGTAAAAAATATTATTGTTGTACTTTAACATCAATGGTTATTGAACCAGTATTATCTGTGTCAACAGAAACAACTTTAAACATCCCATATTTACCATCAACATTTTTAAATTCTACTACATCACCAACTGCTAATTGATTAACAATTGTACTTGTTGCATCACTTTCATGAGCTACAATTTCTGTATCATCAGTAACACCTGACCAAGTAACACCTATCTTGTCCTCGTTTGTAACGAGGACAGATTTATAGGCGCATTTTTAATGCATAAGTTCAATGTTAACCATTCCTTTCTTTCCGCAATAATCTTTGGCAGAAGAAAATAAATAATCTTCCGGATTTTCAACCAATAACGCTTTTACCGGATTATTGTGAATATAATTCAACTTTTGG
>Ga0114934_10002266_pt1 | contig 12311 bp, 14 predicted proteins | sample 4SBtaG_2_FD_99695 | JGI IMG/M metagenome (GOLD analysis project Ga0114934, IMG submission 99695) | Deep subsurface microbial communities from Kolumbo volcano to uncover new lineages of life (NeLLi) - 4SBTROV10_white metaG | ecosystem: Environmental > Aquatic > Marine > Volcanic ... | reverse complement strand
CGCGAATAGCGACCGATACAATGAAATAGAATACAATGAATTATTGGACGCGAATAGCGACCGATACAATGAAATAGAATACAATGAATTATTGGACGCGAATAGCGACCGATACAATGAAATAGAATACAATGAATTATTGGATGCGAATAGCGACCGATACAATGAATTATTGGACGCGAATAGCAGAAAAATAAAAGGAAAAAGACTTAATATGATGTTGTTATAATAATTATATAAAAAAAGGAAAAATTATTATTTATAAAGTAGATAATATATTATATTATACCATGGGTATTAAAAGTCTACGATCATTAATCGAAAAATATGCCAAAGAGGCAATAACTGATAAACATTTAAATACATATAAGAACGAAATTATAACGATTGATACAAGTTTATATATGTATCGAATCAAATATAGTAATAATAATAAATTTATTGAAGGATTTATTAAACAAATTATAAGATTTTTAAGAAATGGAATTATTCCAGTATATATTTTTGACGGAAAACCACCAGAAGAAAAGAAGTCTGTATTGCAGTCGAGGAAAGACAAAAGAATAACATTAAATGAAAAAATTAAAGAAGTCGAAGAATTAATTCAGAAAGCAATAGTTGAACCAGATATGTTGAAAAATGTTGAAAAATTTAAAGTTAAAGAGTTGATTGAGGGGAGGGTCCAGTTAGAGAGAGAATGTACATTAGAAGATTTAAAAGAAGAATATGCAAAATTAAATAAAAGAAATATTTGTGTTAGGTGGGATGATTTTGAAAAATTAAGAGAATTATTTAATCATATGGGTATTCCATATATTATATCTGATGGTGAAGCAGAAACATTATGTGCTAAATTATGTAGATGTGGGATGGTAAAAGGGTGTTTATCTGAAGATATGGATATTTTACCAAATGGTGGAAAAATATTTTTAAAAAATTTCAATTCAAATAAGAATATAGTTAAGGAATTTAATTTAGATGTAATATTAGAAAAGATGGACATTACATATGAACAATTTATTGATATATGTATCCTGTGTGGGTGTGATTATTGTCCAAAAATTTCTGGGATTGGTCCAGTTAATGCATATAAATTTATAAAAAAATATAAATGTATTGAAAAAACATTAAATCATTTATCTAAAAAAAATAAAGTTCCAAATAATTTTAATTATAGAAATGCAAGAAAGTTATTCACATGCAAGTACGAGGGAATATGCAAATTAACAGAGCGAATGAAGTTAAAGCAGCCAAATATGGATACATTAGTTCAATTTATGAGAGACAATGAGGTATCTACAAGAACATATAAAATCATCAATAAAAGTTTGGTTAGGTATTATAATAATATTTTATAATTTTTTTAAGATATAATAACAATCGCTCCATTCATTGCCACAATGATTCGAATTCACAATATTAAACGAACAATTATTTTTTATTATTATATTTATTATTTCATTTTTAGGAACGCAATTCATTTGCATTATTTCTTTATCGACGTATTCGTATTCTGAATTATTTTTAGCAAAAGGAATATGCAAAAATGCATAGCCATCCTTATCTAAAATATCACATACTCTTTTTACAATTTTTTTTATTTCGTGTGGTGGATTATGTTGCAATGTTATCCATGTATATATCAATTTAACTTTTTCAAAATTATAATCATAAAAGTGTTTATAATTTACTAATGTATAATTTCCAGTTAGTGCATTCGAACATAATTGTAAGTATTTATCGGAAATATCAATACAATATAGATTATTGCAGAATTTTATAGAATTTTGCGCAATTCTTCCGGTACCCGTTCCGATTTCAAGAAAATTGTAATTTTTGAAATCTCCAATACTTATAGAATGATTTTTAAGATAATTTATCATAAAATTTAATTCGCCATTTCCACTTTTATAAAATTCTTTTATCTTATCGCTATTTATATTTTCTGATAAGTATTTTTCATCCGTTAATACGCCCCAATAAGGATTTGCATTTGCCGTGTTCTCCCAATATTTTTCAACATTTTCCATTTACAATAATAATTTATTTAATATTATATTTTTTAACGAATGCTATAATATATAATGGTTTTAGGCTATTTGCTATATGAAACTATTGATCTTGGTTTTACCGTATGTAAAATTGGATATAATTCTATCAATTTTATTTATAATTGGTATTATGATACTAATCATGAGACCGAAATGGAACTATTAGAAGAGTTAAAAACAAGAGTAAAAGAGTTAGAAAATAAAAATATCAATGATTCCTAATATAAAATCTGTGATAATAAGGCGATAATGAGGTTGTTGTATATATCAAACCGGTTATTGTAAAAAAAGAATTATATAAATCTATGTGATTTGGACTATACTTATACATTGCACACATTATATAACCACAAATATAATTTTCAATTGGTAATTTAAATAACCATCTTTTATGCCATGGTATAAATTCCTTTTTATATTTTTTTATTGTGAAATACGGATTTAACACAAACCACATAAAATCTTCAATCAAAAACCATGCATTTGTATAGAAAACGGCATCATATAAATTCGAATAAAGTTTATAATTCATAAGCATTATAAAGATATTCATGAAAACATGATATAATGTAAAAGATGATATAAAATTTTTTGTTGTCGGTAAATTTTTACACCAACCATTTTTTCCTTCAATCTCAATCTCCATTAGCGAAAATATAGTTGCAGATATAAATGTAAATATTCCATTATTCATTTATTATAATATAATGAATAATCTTTATGTATTTGTTTCGATTTAACTCGAAATGGAATGAATCACGAAGTTGTTTTATCCAGAGCACGACTCACATACATTATATTTTTTTGGATCAATTGTAAATTGTTGTGCTTGTACTTTTGGACGAGTTCTAATATAATATGAGCCTGTTTTTAATCCATGTTTCCATCCATAAAATAATGCACCTGTTAACTGTCCGTGTGTTGGTTCTTCAAAGAATAAATTCATACTCTGTGTTTGGCAAATAAATGCTCCCCTATCAATACATTGCTGAATTAAATTCTTTTGTTTTATTTCCCATACTGTTTTATATAATTTTTTTAAAATATATGGGATTTCATTTATTTTTTGGACACTTCCATTATTTGATATAATTTGCTCTTTGATTTCCGGGCCCCAAATATTCATCTTTGTTAAATCAGAAATTAAATGTTTGTTAATAATGATAAAATCACCTGCAAGTGTCCTACGACTGTAAATATTGCTTGTAAATGGTTCGAAACATTCGTTATTTCCCATGATTTGTGACGTTGATGCGGTTGGCATCAATGCAAGCAATAAACTATTCCTAACTCCGTACTTATCAATCTTTTTTCTTAAATTTTTCCAATTATACATATTTGATGGCCGGACATTCCACATATCAAACTGAAATTGACCTCTTGATAATGGACTTCCTTCATATGTACTATATCTACCTTCTTTTTTAGCCAATAAGCACGATTCCTCTAATGCGGCAAAATACATTGTTTCAAAAATTAATTTATTTAATTCCATTGCACCACTTGATTCAAATGGATACCTCATTAATGCGTATGTATCTGCCAGCCCCTGAACACCTAACCCCAATGGACGATGTTTTGTATTTGATAATTTTGTTTCCGGTACTGGATAAAAATTCAAATCAATTATTTTATTTAAATTACCTATTACTATTTTTACAATCTTTCTTAATTTTACAAAATTATATTTAGGTTGTAATTTTTTTGATAATTTATCGTAGTTTCCTATATATATACGTGGAATGTCATTTTCTTTATAAAAAAATTGTGGAACTTCTTTTTTGTCTATATCATTTTCCTTATAAAAAATATTCCTTTTTTCATCATCATCTAAACAGATATATTCAAAATCATAATCGTGTAATAATAATTTTCCCAATTTACAATAATTACATTTTGTTTTACCATACATAATAAATTTACCTTTTATTTCTACTTTTTCTACAAATTTTGATAAGGCAATGCTCGCCAATGTACAACAAGCATACTCTTTATCATCAGAATACTCTACAATTTCATTGCAAAGATTTGATGATTTTATAGTTCCAAGATTTGATTGATTATTTTTCCGATTAATATTGTCTTTATATGAAATATAAGGTGTTCCGGTTTCAATTTGAGAATCGATAATATTTTTCCAAATTAATCTTGCTTTAACTGTTTTTTTGCTTTTACCTTCTCTTTCATATCTTGTATAAAGTTCTTCATATTCGCTACCGTATTTTTCAGTTAAATGAGGACATTCATCTGAATCAAATAAGGACCATTTTCCATCCGCTTCAACTCTTTTCATAAATAAATCAGAAGCCCAAATTGCTAAAAATAAATCACGACATCTTTCATCTTCGTTTCCATGATTTTTGCGTAATTGTAAAAAATCTAAAATTTCAGGATGGTGGGGTTCTAAATAAAATGCAATCGAACCATTTCTTTTTCCACTTTGATTAATATGTTTTGCACATTCATTATAAACTCTAAGCATCGGTATAATCCCATTGCTTTTACCATTCGTGCTTCTAATTACTGCATTTTTGCTTCTAATATTTGAAATATGAACACCAATTCCACCAGCCCATTTACTAATTGCTGCACAATCACCAATATTTTTATACATTCCATGAACAGAATCATCTGTTCCTAATAGAAAACATGATAACAATTGTTGTCTTGGCGTACCTGCATGAAAAAGTGTTGGTGTTGCATGGGTAAAATATTTTTGAGACATATAATTATAAGATTCAATAACTTTTTTAATATTAGACAGATGGATACCAAGTGAAACTCTCATAAATAAATGTTGAATTCTTTCAACAACATTTCCATCGACTCTTAATAAATATGATCGTTCTAATGTTTTATAGGCAAAATAATCAAAACTAAAATCTCTATCATATTTAATTACATTATTTAATTTTTTTTTATTCTTTATTGTAATCTCATAAACAATATCTGAAATTAAAGGACATTTTTTCCCCCGATTATCAATATTGTTATATAAAATGCTTACAACTTCAGAAAATGATGGTGACGTATTTTTGTGGCTGTTTGATATAATAATTCTAGATGCCAGTATTCCATATTCTATATTGTTTGTGGCAAGCGATGCGCAAATTTGTGCGGCCAATTCATCTAAATCACTTGTTTTTACTTCATCATAAATTCTTGAAATTACTTTTTGAGAAATAATTATTGGATCTATACTGAGCCCACTACATAATATTTTAATTCTGTTTTTAATTTTATCAAAAGAAACTTCTTCTTTTGTTCCATTTCGTTTACATACACGCATCTTGATAATATTTGATTTTATATTTTTAAATAATAATTGCATGCACAATATTTATAAGCAATAGTGTATAGAAATAATAATCATATAAATATAACGAAGAGTTAAGAATGAATAAAATACCAACAGATTGTGTACTTGAAATTTTTAGTTATCTTGATATAACAAATAGTTATAATTATTATAATTATTTGAATATTAAACTACATAACTATTTATTTCAAATTACAAACATCAATTATAAGGAATTGCTAGGAAACATCAATAATATATATATGATTAAATTTTTATTAAATTTTTCTACAAAAAAAAGTATTATTGAAAAATATATTGTTATATTTAGTTCACCATATACTATTATTAAATTAGTTAAAGAAAAAGATTTATATTTAACACAACAAAATAAAGATTATATAATAAAAATAATAAAGGTTTTTTTATAAACAAGCATTTGCGATTATAGATATTTTATTGCAATAATCTAAATCATTGAGATATCTAATCTTTGTTCATATTCTAATCGTTCTTTTTCAAACATTTTTTCTTGAATTTTTATTGAATGAATAAGTTCTTTTTTTTCGACAAATTTATTCAAACATTTTCTAATATGTACAGATGTATAAAATTTATCATACTCTGATATATTTTTTCCACATATACAAAAGTGATCGAAATATTGCATATAATCACGATAGTTATATAAAACAACCAATGAATATGCAAATTGTTCATTGATTAGATCACAAAATTTATTGAATCCTATTTTTCTATTTATTAGTATTTTTTCCATTTATTATTTATTAGTGAAATTATAATAATAAATAAATCATTTTTTATATAGAAAATAAACACAGATCATCAATTTCTTTCTTAATTTTTGTTTTAACCGGATTACATTGTTTCTTTTTTTTATATTCAGAGAATAAACATTCGTCATTATCCGTTATTTTTTGTGTTTTTTTTTGAATTTTTTTATCAAAAGTAAACATGCAATCAGATAACACAGACAATCCGAATCTTTGTGTTAGCGATGCTGTACCAAATAAACATTTTTCTACTTTTTCTACTTTTTCTACTTTTTTTATTTTTTGTTCTACAATATCAACAAAATTTAACATAGATGTATCAATAAAAATTTCTCCTTCTTTATCTTTTTTCTTTTTTGCATCTTTTTCCTTTTGAATATCTTTTTTATATTGGTCAATCCCCTTTTTGCGGTAATATACAACATCTTCCCAAAATTTTTTCAAAATAAGATGTGCTTCCGCGAACCATTTTTGATCTCTATAAATTGGAACGCATGAAACCTGTAACAAATTCCAAAACGTATATTCAACAAAAACATAATTATTTATGTATTCATCGTTGCTAATAAATTTAACTGTTGATTTCCATTTTTCAAATTGTTCCCTATTTAGACCCAATTCGCTATATTCAAATTCGTATTTTTTTGTTTTTCTATTTAAATAAACGGCAATAATGCCCTTTTCCATACCAAGATTATTGTAAAAATAATTGTTTTCATAATTTGAAACAAAATATAAATCTTCTTGGATTTCCTCCAATTTGCATTCCATAAAATCACATCGATCTAATTTGCAAACTTCTAATTGTCCCTGAACTTGGTCTTCGTAATATCTCGGTGGAATACCAGTAATTGTTCTCCTATAAGGACACTTAATTTCGAGCATAATTCCATCTTTTGTAATACCATCAGGCGATGCTCCTAAAAAATCAATTGTTGGATGTTTAATACAGCCAAATTCTATAATTTTGCAATTATTTCTGTGTTCGTAAATCTTTGTTGCAACTTCTTCAAATTTTTGACCCCAATCAGTAGCGACATTCCCTCTAAATGTGCTATGTTTAGTGATTTTTTCTTGTAATACTTTTGCTCTGTTTGAATATTTATTATTGCCAAGAACAGAACCCCACGAACTCGCTGTAATAAGGTCTTCTCTAAATGTGTACCATTCTGCACTTCTCTGCTCTGGTTGTGGTTGTGTAAGCAAATGTTTAAATTGTTTTCTTAATTCGTTTAATCTTACCTCAGTTGGTTGAGGCAAGTTTTTATCATAAAAAAATTCAGTTTCCATTTCGATTAATTATTAAATATATATCTATAATTAATAATCACTTTTTATAGTCTTATCAATGCCCAAAAACCAATAATATTTAATCCGATAACCCAATATGATAAAATCGATAAACTTTTTCTCAATCTTGTATTTTCTTTGATTAAATTATCTATTTTTTTTAAATTGTTAATTTCATTATTAATTTCATTGTTAATTTCATTGTTAATTTCATTGTTAATTTCATTGTTAAATTCATTATCTGATTCATTATCTGATTCATTATCAATTTCATTGTTAATTTCATTGTTAATTCTATTGTTAATTTCATTATCTGAATCATTATCAAAATCATTATCAAAATCATTATCAAATTCATTATCAAAATCATTATCAAATTCATTATCTGATTCATTGTTAATTTCATTGTTAATTTCATTGTTAATTTCATTGTTAATTTCATTGTTAATTTCATTGTTAATTTCATTGTTAATTTCATTGTTAATTTCATTATCTGATTTATCATCTAATTCATTGTTAATTTCATTATCTGATTTATCATCTAATTCATTGTTAATTTCATTGTTAATTTTTTCAAATTCTAAATTATTAGAGTTTTTATTATTTAAATTTTTATTATGTGCTATTGCACTATTTCCCATTATTTATAATATATTATATTTATTCTTTATATAATAATCATAAAATTAAATTATCAGAGCATCAAAAGATACAATAATACAAATATCGTTATCTAAAATAATTCATAAAAATTATAAATATGATTAAGAACAACAATAGCATTGTTGTTGTAAGTTTCCACTTGTGTTCACATATTGATTCATTAAATGAATTTATCGTAGTGCTTTGTGTATTACTTGGTAATTCATCTTGAATTGATAATATAATTTCTTTTGGTAAATCGAATTTAATTTCTTTGCCGTTGTCATCTGTCAATACAAAATCATGTGTATTTAGTTCTTCACGACAAGTAATACATTGATCATTGTGCAAGGACAACCAATTATATAAGCACGATTCGTGTATTTTATATTTTCCACATTTATGGGTATAATTTATGGCATTTTGTTTTTCATAACAAACAATACATTCATCATCATTCATATACAAAACAATAATATTATTTATTATGGAAAAGATGGTAGACCACGTGTCAAATCAAATAACCAATAATTTGGTCCCGAGCGGATATTTTGAGATGTCATAACACTATTAGGCCAATCCTGATATGCTTTAACGGGTTTATCAAGAGAATAGGTGTGTCCTGGGCATTTTTTTGTTGTTTTAGGCAAGGGTGTTGTAATACCCAAGCTATTCCATCTAAATGGTAATTTTGTACAAGGCCAATTGTATTCTTTATTTTGTGGTTCTTTATCAAGTTGTGGCCAGTGATTTCTAACAATTGCTGGTTGAATATAACCTGAATCGAATCCTTCCACAATTGAATTTTCTAATGTCGAATCGTTGTTTCCTGGTATTTTGTGGGTTAATTTATTTGGATGCAATACTAATGTAGAATTTTCAATAGTTGCATAGTTAATATATAATTTATTAATTTTATTTGCTTTAATGGAATTCACTGATTTTGTTCCTAATACTTCATTTCCAGTCGGAATTACTTCTGTTGGCAATGGAATCATTTGGTCTAATGATGGAGTACCAATATCATAATGTTTGAATGGGTAATTTGTAAACTCTGTTACAGTTGTAATATTTTTTTTTATATTATTTCCTTTGTATAAAATAACATTAATATTCATTTTATATAAGGATACTGATATTCCTTTTGTTTCAGCAACAAAAATTTCATAAATATAATTTACTTTGTCTTGTGAGTCAGTGCATGTTATTCTCCCATAATTTATATTAATAAAATTGTATTTTGAACAATTTATTTTTTTTAGGACAATTTGTGTAATATTATCTAAATCCAATTTTATTTGTAGTGGTGTTGTTGTAGGAATATATTTGTTAGTTTTTCCAATAATTGTTATTATATTGCAATTTGAAATATTTTTAAGTTTATTATTAATCTGATCAAGGGATTTTAAATGACCTGGATTATAAAAATCATCCTCGTTTTTTTTTGAAAAAAAAACTAATAAAATAAGCACAATTATAGCGACCAATATTAGTATTGTGGTATTCATATATTTATTATGAATATATTATTTATACCGACGAATGTGTAAAAAGTTTCTTTGTTTTTTTCTTTTTTTTGATTTTTTGCGTAACAATATATTCATCATTAATTAAATTTAAAAAATGCAAACTTGTGATTTTTTCTGTAAAAACATTAAATTCAATATCTTTTTTATATAATCTCCGTTTAATAATTTCTTCATACATTGGCTTAGTTAAATTAATTGTATCTAAAAAATCAATTAGTTTGATTTTTTTTTCTTTAGATGTTAAATCACTCCACCCCTTTCTATCATTTTCATTATTTATATCGCCATATAATAAATCAGTCCCAATATCATAATTCTTATTTTTTTTACCCTTTAATTCATTTAAATATTGGAGTTTTCCAATATTTGCTGTAAATTTATTAACGTTGTATGAAACTTTATTAATATCAACTTCTTTGCTACCACTGTTATCAAATAAATCAATATCATAATTGACTTTATATTTTTTAAATTCTTGTTCTCTTTGAGCGTTTATGTTTTCTCTGATTTTATCAAATATTTCCATTTATAATTATATAAATTTATACTTATAAATAATAAAAAAGTAATTTTTTTTATTATTGTTATTTTTTGTAAATATTATTACATATTTACAATAAAGGTGTTCCCTTACCCGCTTCTGCTCTACATATCATACATTTATGGCTATATTTAGTTAACCAGTCTTTAATATTCATTGAAAAATAATGTTTGCAAGGCAAAATAACAATATTATCATCATTTTTAAACTCTTCTAACGTTAAAGAACATTTTGTGATCTTCGGATAATTAGAATCATCTTTTATTTCTCCATATTTTTTAATTTGGAGTTGATTAAAATCAGATTCTTTTAAAACAACTTTAATATCTTCTTGGTTAGCATTTTGCTGTTCTTGAATATGATTTTGAAGTTGTTGATGCCACGTTGAAGGATTACCTGAAAATAAACTCGCAATAAAATTAGAATTTAATGGTTCAGTTATATTTGTGTTTGTTGTTGGTCCAATTGGAGGCAGCAATTGGTTAGTTGAATTCGGTGCATATAATAATCCATTTAATATTGAATTTCTAATTTCTGATCTAAATGAATCAGAATTAATTAAATTTGTGATATTTTCCTGTCCATTAGTTAACTGTTCGTTATCAGCACTTTCATCATTGTCCCCTATATCATGTATATTCTGTGCATTATTAAAAGCATCATTTGATAAAACACTATTTAAAAAAGCACGTAAGTTAGCGCTCGGATTGTTTATAGGAATTTGAAAAGGTAAATCTGTATTATTTTCAAAATCTGGGGCCTCATCATTATCAGAGGAATTATTATTTAATTCACCCTCAATGGATTCACCACGGGTTGGTGGCATGCGCAATCTTCTTCTAATTGTCCGGGGTGTGCTACTTGTATAATCATATTCATCTTGCATTTGTATTGCCATATCATGGTCTGCAATTTCTCTCTGGTAATTGATATATTTGTCAATAAGAATCGAATCTTTGATTTTTCCTTCGCTATCTTTTTCTCGTTCATAGACTTTAATTTCAACAATATTTTCATATTTAAATTTATCAAATAATGAAATATCTTCACCTACTGTAATTATTTCTATTGTGTATTCTTCGGTATTTTCATTTAAATTCTTCATAAAAAATTCAATAAACTGAATAGAATAAATATAAGTATTTAATGTAGAAATTATTTTTTTAATTAGTTCCCCGTAGGTGTTGCATTCTTTAAGTTCGATGTTGTAGTTTGTTACACTATTTTGTGATATTAATTTTAACATTTTTAATATACTATATTAAATAATATTATATTTAAAATCAGTTTTTATGATTTTTTACATCCTTAAAGTTTTATTGATTGGTTCTAATCTTCATCACAATGAATCCTCGTTCATGTGAAACTTTGTCCAAATGAGTATTAAAAAGCATATAAAGGCAATTTTTTAATAATAAATTATATAAATGAGTACAGTAACAGAAAATAATGAAACAGGTTTTACTATTTTTCGCAGATCAAGACGATCAACCAATAATCGTGGTACAGGTAATCGTGGTACAGGTAATCGTCGCCAAGGGAATTACCGTCGCAATGAACGCATGCATCTTCTTCACAGTGTTGCCAGTGGGGATCTTGAACCAGAGGTAGCGGTTAATCTTCTTAACAGAACATATTCACAACCTCCAACAAGATTTCATCATAGTGTAACGCGTAGCGGAAAAGTATTAATTAATGGATTGCTTATGGGACAGTCAATTGCTCTTTTTGTAGATGAGTGGCAAAAAATCGCAGCATATCTTGGAGGAAATAATTTTAAAAATTTTGTAGAACACAATGCAGACAAACTTAAAACAAAACGCCCTCCAAGGAAGCCACACACAGAACACGATGGTGTAGCAGTAGATGGCGTTGTAACAGATGGTGTAGCAGTGGATGATGTGGCAGTGGATGATGTGGCAGTGGATGATGTTGTAACAGATGATGTGGCAGTGGATGATGTTGTAACAGATGATGTGGCAGTGGATGGTATTGTAACAGATGATGTTGTAACAGATGATGTTGTAACAGATGATGTTGTAACAGATGATGTTGTAACAGATGATGTTGTAACAAACACATAATAAAAGTACCAAATAAATATAACGTGTTATAAATAAATTTTACAAAATCAAACAATTATAAAATATATCAATAATATGTTCT
>Ga0114934_10002265_pt1 | contig 12318 bp, 7 predicted proteins | sample 4SBtaG_2_FD_99695 | JGI IMG/M metagenome (GOLD analysis project Ga0114934, IMG submission 99695) | Deep subsurface microbial communities from Kolumbo volcano to uncover new lineages of life (NeLLi) - 4SBTROV10_white metaG | ecosystem: Environmental > Aquatic > Marine > Volcanic ... | reverse complement strand
CCCCATCTCCCCATGACGCCGACCTGTCCGCCGTAGCCCTGAGCGGAGTCGAACGGGCGAAGGAGGAAGGCGTCTGCCCCCTATACCCCCCGGCTCCCCCTGCGATTTGTAAGGCTTAGTGTTGCAGGAACCATGCTTCGGAGCAAGGATGCCCCTCCTACGGTTTGATGGTTGGTTTTGCCTTTTCCCCCCATCCCCCCATCTCCCCTGCTCCCCTACTCCCCTGCTCCCCATCACGACGGACACCCCATCTCCCCATGACGCCGACCTGTCCGCCGTAGTCTTGACGAAGGAGGAAGGCGTCTGCCCCATCTCCCCTGCCGCCGTCTCACGTCTTACATTTCGTATTGCAGCAACCATGCTTCGGAGCGAGGACGCCGCTCTTACCGTTGGATGGTTGCTTTGCCTTTCATTCACCACTCCCCACTCAGGTGTGAGTATTCGCTTGCACCTCCCGTGGTGGTAGGATAAAATTCTGCTGGATGTGGTGCCCGACCTGCCGTCGGGTTCGGTTGCTCAGCGGGTCCGGGGAAGCCATCCCGGAATAGCGGAAAGGAGGAGAACCCTTTCCCTGAAAAGAAGGAGACGCACGAAATGGAATACATTGACGACGTTCGGGACATCAAATTCAACCTCTTCGAGTGGCTTCGGCTGGATGAACTGCTGAAGACGGAACGTTACGGCGGTTATGAACGCGACGACCTCTCGATGATAATCGACGAGGCCCTTAAGATGGCGAAGGGCGAACTCGCCCCGACCAACGAGGAGGGAGATCGCGTCGGCGCGCGGTTCATTGACAACAAAGTCGTAATGCCCGAGTGTTTCAGAAAGGCCTATCAGGTCGTGGCCGAGGGCGGATGGATCGGCGCTTCATCCGATGAAACCTACGGTGGTATGGGCCTTCCCGAGTGCGTGGGAACGGCCGTAAACGAATTCATCATGGGCGCCAACACCTCTCTCAGCCTCACCCTCATCCTGGGCAGGGGCGCCGGTCACCTTATCGAGCATTTCGGCTCTGAGGAGATGCAGAAGCTCTTCTGCGAGAGGCTTTACTCCGGCGAATGGGCCGGAACGATGTGTCTGACAGAAGCCGGGGCGGGCAGCGACGTGGGGGCTTCCAAAACCAAGGCCGAAAAGATCGAGGGCGGCAAATACAAAATTTCCGGCGAGAAAATCTTCATAACAAGCGGCGACCACGACCTTACGCCGAATATTATTCATCTGATTCTAGCCAGGACGCCGGGAGCGCCCGCCGGAACAAAGGGTCTCAGCCTCTTCATCGTTCCGAAGAACCGGATTGACGCTCAGGGAAACGTTGGTGAGCCTAACGACGTGGTGGTGGGCAACATCGAGCACAAGCTTGGTATTCACGGTTCCCCGACCTGCACGATAGTCTTCGGCGGCAACGACGGGTGCGAAGGCTATCTGCTGGGTGACGAACTCCAGGGAATGCCGATAATGTTCCAGATGATGAACGCCGCCCGTTACGAAGTTGGACTCCAGAACCTGGCCATAGCGTCCACAGCCTATCAGCACGCGCTGAACTACTCGAGGGAACGCCTCCAGGGTAAACACTACCGTGACCGTTCGCCCGACGGGCCGCAGGTTCCCATCGTGGAGCATCCCGACGTCAGGAGAATGCTCCTTTCGCAGTTGAGCTACGTTTACGCCATGCGCGCGATACTTTCCTTTACGGCGTGGACGATGGACAAGGTCAAGGTAACCGAGGGCGAAGAGCAGAAGAAGCACCAGGCGATAGTGGAATTCATGACTCCGATCTGCAAGGGATGGTGTACCGATTGGGGTTGCAGGTCCGTCGACTGGGCGATGCAGTGCTACGGCGGTTACGGCTACACGATGGATTATCCGGCGGAGCAGTACCTGCGCGACGCGAGAATCGCCCCCATCTACGAGGGGACCAACGGCATCCAGGCCCTTGACCTTGTCTTCCGGAAACTGAGACAGGACGGAGGCGCGACGGTCAAGGCGATGCTCGGCAGGGTACAGAATATCGTCCAGGAGCTGGTTACGGACATAGACCTCGGCGCTTCCTCGATGCACGTAGGCAAGGCGCTGAAGATTACCGGCGCCCTGCTGGAGGACCTCGGCGGAAGGATGGATGCGCCGCTCATCCTTCTTCCAAACGCATCGCTCGTTCTTGACATGCTGGGCCACGTTATCGGCGCCGGGTTCCTGCTGGAACAGGCGGCCATCGCCAAGAAGGAACTCAAAAAGATAGTTCGCGAGAACGAGGTTGATTCCTCCGAAAAGAAGGAGTACCACGCTTTCCTGAAGGAAAATTCTGAAGCCCGCTTCTATCACAACAAGGTACAAGCCGCGATCAATTTTGCCCACCGCGGAGTGGTGAACGTCTTCGCGGAGGCCGTGCCTCTCAAGACGGGCGAAAGCAGCGTCTACGACGTTTCACTCTAAGGCGGAAGAGATAGAGAAGAACGCGTTTTTTTCCTCGAACCGCAGGCCCTCCCGTGAAGTGCTACGACTCTTTGCGGGAGGGATTCTTCTTTTCGCGCTCCTGGTCGCGGCGGAAGTTCCGAAGACCGTTAAGGAGCCGTCGCTGGCGGAGGGCGCGCGGCTCCGAAACGCAGGCCTCCTGGATGAAGCCGAAACGGTCCTCGGAAATTTATGGCTGAAGACGAAGGACGAGGGGCCTCCGGACGCGGCACTCGCCTACGGTCGCGTCTGCGTGATGGAGGAGAAGTGGGTTGAGGCTAAGGCGCCGCTGACGAAAGCTGCGGCGCGCAAAAGTCCCCTTCGCCCCTACGCCGAATACCAGCTCGCGCTCGCTCTCGCGGGGGGTGGAAAGCCGGGGGAAGCTGAAAAGGTCATCGAAAAACTGCTCGCCGACTCGCTTTCCCGCGATATGAGGCGCAAGGTTCTCCTCCTCGGGGCGTCCACCGCTCGCTCGCTTGAGAAGCGCCGTCTTGAAGCAGCAAGGCTCAGGAGCTATATCGCAACGAGGCCTTCGAGAGGGCGAAGGGAGGAGGCCTTCTGGAAGCTGGCCTCCGCCCTCGAAGCCTCCGGCCGACCGCGGGAAGCCTTCAGGATTTACAGGAACCTCTACCTTAACGGAGCCTTTTACGGCCACGCTTCGAAGGCGGCGATGCAGCACCTTGCGAGTAAGAAGGGTTACGCCCTGCCCTCGGCGTCTACGTCTGCGGTGCTTGCCCGCGTCTCCTCATGGATAAAAAAGGGAAGGCAGGCCGAAGCCTGGGAGGTCCTTGAGCAACTGAAGGGAAGAAGGCTCTCAAAGGGTGCGGCGGAGAAGTACGCCTTTCTGCGGGTCGCCTGCCTCTACGCCCTGCGCAGAAATAGTGACGCCGTGCGCGAGGCAGGTGCGATGGAGAAGCGCTTTTCGGGGAAGCTCGTCACGAAAGCGCTCCTCAAGGCCGCCTGGTGCTGTGTTCGAGAAGGAGATCACGCCGGTGTCCTGAGGATATGCAAGAGGCTTCTCGCGGTACGCGGGAAGGGGAAAACGGCCGACTCCGCCCTCTTCGTAATGGGGCTCTCGGCTTACACGACTGGCCGCTTCGATGAAGCGATCGCCCTTTTCGACAGATTGCTCGCGGTGACGCCTGCGGGGGCGGCGCGGGTTCAGCCCGTCGAGACAATGCGCGCCTGGTGTATCTACGAACGGAAGGAATACGGAAAAGCGGCTGGAGCATTCGGAAGCGCCGCAGCCGCCGGAACCGACGAAACAGATCTCACCGGAGCCTGTACTTACTGGAGGGCACGATGTCTGCTCAGGACCGGCGGAGTCGTCGAAGGCAACGAGCTGTTACGGAGGCTCGCCGCTTCCCCCGCCGGGTACTGGGCTGACAGGGCGGGCGCGTGGCTCGACGCTGCGGGAGTCAAGCACCTCTCGCAACCGTCGACGCTGGAGGTGAAAGAGTGGCCTACTGCGATGCACTCGCGGAAGACCTCTCTTGCAAGGCGCCTCGCTCTCTGCGGACTCGAAGGAGACGCGGCCGCCTTGCTCTATCCTTACTACAGGAGCCACCGGGACGACCCGGCCGTAGCGCTGACGATGGCTGAACTCTACGCGAGGTCCGGAAAGAGGTGGAACGCCGAGAGGACCCTCAAGAGGGTTTTTGGTGACGTAATGAAGCTCAGGCTACCTCCGGAGAGCCTGGTTCGAATGCTCTACACGACTCCCTACCGCGCGAAGATAATCTCCGTCAGCGCCCTCAAAAAGGTCCCGCCGGCCCTTACCTTCGCTGTAGTGAGGAGCGAGAGCGGCTTTGACAGGACGGCCTTTTCGCCCTCGGGGGCGCGCGGACTCCTTCAGCTCATGCCCGAAACCGCGCGTAAACTCTCCGCCGAGTTGAAGGTGAAGATACCCGTACCGGAATCCCTCTATGAACCGGATTTGAATCTACTGCTGGGCGTTCACCACCTCTCCCAACTGACCCGGCGCTTTCCCCGCGCAGGTGCGCTGGCCGCCTACAACGCCGGTGAAAAGGTAACCTCACGCTGGTTGAAATCTTTCGAACCGGGCAGTGAAGAGCAGTTCACGGCAATGATTCCCTACCGCGAAACGCGGCGATACTGCGAAAGAATCCTTCTCGATGAAAAACGCTACGCCCGCGTCATCGAGGGGCAAGAAGAAGCGAAGCGTAAAGTGCTAGAGGTGGGAGGCGGGAGGCCGGAGGCGGGAGGCGGAGGAACCGAACGCGCGCTGGTGGCCAAGTCCCCGGCAGTGAAACCACGAAACTCCTACCCGGTGGAGCCTCCCGCTTCATTGTCCCGCTGAAGAGTTATTTTGGACAACAGCGATTCCTCTTCTTCCAACGCAAAAAAAGGCCCGCCTCCAAGGGAGACGGGTGTTTCTATTGAAAGAAATTCACACCGTTACTTTTTCTTGTTCTGGGCCGCTATCATAGCCTTGAGTCCGGCAATGGCCTGCTTCCAAGTGGCGGCGTCGTCGGCGTTAGGCTTCATTTTCAGGTATGTTTCCAGCTCACTGATTGTTCCCTGGTAGTCTCCAAGCTGAACGAGGCACCTGGCCAGCGATCGGTGGCAATCCGGGTCGTTGGGGGTCTCCTTCATGGCTTTCCTGAAGAGACCGGCGGCCGTCTTGTAGTCCCCGCTCTCGAAGGCTTTGACTCCCTGGTTGTAGGTCTCGCCAATCACTTCTCCACCCTTGGCCTTAAATGCTTTCTCGTAAAAGGAGGCCTTACTCTTGTCGCCCTTCTGCTCGTAGAGCTTCGCGAGAGATCCGAGGATATTCACGCTGTTGGGATTGTCGGGATACTTACTGTTGTAACTCTCAAACGCCTCGATGGCCCCGTCGACGTTCCCCAGCTTCTCAAGTGACGCCGCCTTTATGAAGAGGGCCGCCTGAACGTTGTCCTTTGCGACAATGGCTTCATTGGCTTTGGTGAGCGCGCCCTCATAGTCCTCCATACCAAAGAGTTTCTTGGCCTCCGCCGCCGCGCTGGCCGCTATCTTTTTCTTGAGTTCCGCAGCGTCTTCGCGGAGGTCGAAGTTGATGACGGTCAGTTTCATCAGGAGGGATTTCTCTACCTTGGGCTTGGAGGAAATTTTGTCGGTTTTCACCCTTATGTCGTAGCCTTTGTCTGCATAGGGAAGACCGGCCTGCGCGTAGTAGCCGTTTTTGTCGGTCTTTACATGCCAGGTCTGGGACGTTTCGTCCAGGTTCACAAAGGTGACGGTGGCGCCTACGGCGGGCTTCCCGTCGGTGCCGATTACCTTACCGCGGAAGCCCTTCGTTAACTGGGCCATCGATGTCACGGCACACATCGCAACTATAGCCACTACAAGAAGAACACGCAGTTTCGTTTTCATTTCGACCCTCCTTTACGGGATGCCGTCCATCCCTACCTGACCTTTCCTCCGGCGACTCCCCCAATCACAGCCGCCTACGTATTCTATCAGGTTTTGTGAAGCGGCTCTACCTCGTCCCCTCCAGGAACGCCCTGAGGTGCCGACTGCTGGTCGGCAGTTTTCTTAGCGCCTTCGCCTCTATCTGTCTTATTCGCTCGCGCGTGACGGCAAACGCCCTGCCGACCTCTTCGAGCGTATGCTCGGAATCGTAGCCGAGGCCGAAACGCATTCGGATAACCTTCGCTTCACGTTCAGGCAATCCGTCCAGAAGCAGGTTTATCTTCTCCTTCTGCCCCTCTATCACAACGTGCTCTACGGGCGATATGATGGCCTTGTCTTCTATAAAATCGCCCAGATGGCTGTCGTCGTCGTCTCCGACCGGCGTTTCAAGATAGATCGGCTCCTGAGCTATTTTTAATATCTTCCTCACCTTTGCCACCGTTATCCCCATCCGGTCCGCAACTTCCTGAGGCGTGGGTTCTCTACCAAATTCCTGGACGAGCATCCTCATTGTTTTGAAGAGCTTGTTGATGGTTTCTATCATGTGCACCGGAATGCGGATGGTCCTGGCCTGGTCGGCAATAGCCCTCGTGATGGCCTGGCGAATCCACCACGTCGCGTAGGTGGAAAACTTGTAGCCTCTCCTGTACTCGAACTTGTCGACAGCCTTCATCAGACCGATGTTCCCCTCCTGAATCAGGTCCAGAAAATGCAGACCGCGGTTGGTGTACTTCTTCGCGATCGAGACGACCAGCCTCAGGTTGGCGCGCGTCAGTTCATTCTTGGCGTTCTCCATATCCCTCTCGCCTCTCGCGATAAGGGCCGAGATGTGCATGACCTCTTCAGCGCTTGAATCCACCTGTCTCTCTATATCGCTGAGATGGCGCTCCACCTCCTTCAAGCGCGTCTTCAGCTCCTTCTGCCTGCCCGCGTCGCTCGTGCGGGGGAGCCTCTTTTTTAGCTGCTTTCGAGTGACCTCAAGTCCCCTTATCTCCCTGCTGTGTTTCTTGAAGGCCTCCATCATTTCGTTGATGAAGCGGTTGTGAAGCTCGAGGCCGCGAATCTTCTTAGTTAACTCAACGTAGATCCTGCTCAGGCGCCACTTGATGGCGCGCGCTTTTTTTGATCTTTTACTTCTGCACGAGGAAAGATCCGAGGAGAGAATCTCGACTTCGTTCTGTATCCTGCGTATATCCTCTATCAGCTCGAACTGCTTTGAAACCATTTTCTCCCGCTCCGACTCTTCATCAACGTCGTCGTAAAACGAGAAGTAGTGGCGCGCCAGTCCGGGATCGCTGTTCATCTCCTCTCCGATTTCCAGAACCATGCGGGCCGCGAAGCGGGATTTTGAGAGGGCCTTTATCATGGCTTTCTTCCCCCTCTCTATCTTCTTGGCGATGCGGACCTCTCCCTCGCGGTTCAGCAGTGCCGTCTGCCCCATCTCGCGCAGGTACATCTTGACAGGATCGTTGGTCCTCTCCACCTCGGGTTCATAGGTGGTTCCGCCGGTTTTTCTAGACAGCTTGACGCTCTGGCGGGGGGGCTTTTCCTGGACATCTATGCCATGCCGCTCCAGCATTTCGAAAAGCTGGTCCAGGTCGGCGCTTGAGGAAAAGTCAGCCGGTAGAAGGTCGTTCAATTCATCGAAGTTTAGCTGACCTCTGTCCTTGGCGTAGGTAACTATTTCCTGTATTTCCTCGAGTCTATCATCCATCGATTCTATACTCCTGGCATTGTTTGACGTCATGACAACCCCGTTTGTTCCAACGATTTCAATTCCATGAGCAGGGAAAGCTTCTCACGGGAAAGTATTTTGACCAATTCAAAATCCTTTCGTAAACTTGCATCCTTTATCTGCCTCTGTATTTCCCTGTCCCTGTCCTTCAAGTGACTGGCCAGTATCTCCGCTATCGCGTTTTCAAGGTCCCTTTCCGACGGGGCGTTGTGGCAACCGTTCTCAATGAGTGCCATTATGCGGGTCTGTTCCGGTTCTTCCACGCTCTCCCCCTTGAGAAGTGAACGCAGAATACCGGACGTCACCAGACTGGAGAAAACATCCTCAGGTAAACGTTCCAAAAGACGCCCTGCCTCTTCCGGGAAGTTGAGTACGCCCTGAACTATCACCTGTTCCCTCACCGGAATCTCCGGAGCCTTCGTCAAGGCGCTCTTCGACATTCCTGGCGCCGGCCCCCTCTTTATACGATCGAGAATGAGGTCCAGTTTCACGCCCGTTCGGGAGGCGAGTTCCTTGGCGTATTCCTGGCGTTCGATGGGATCCGCGACAATTCTCAGGTACGGGGTGAAGCCGTCTATGAAGGCACGCTTGCCGGTCGCATCCGATAAATCGTGAAGCGCGATTTCTCTCTCCAGAAGAAAATCGAAGAAGGTCGGGGCTTCGTCCAGGAGCTTCTTGTACGCTTCAGGACCATTGTCGCGTATGTAGTCGTCGGGATCTTTGCCTTCGGGAATAAGGGCCACCCTGACCCTTACGTCGGCGGTGAGCAGAAGCTTGACGGCGCGATCGGCGGCGTCCATGCCGGCGCTGTCGGCGTCAAAGTTGAGAACGGCCTCCCCGACGTAGCGCTTGATCAGTCCGACCTGGCCTTCGGCCATGGCCGTTCCCAGGGTCGCAGCCACGTTAGTCACTCCGGCCTGGAAAGCGGCGAGGAAATCCATGTAACCCTCGACGATGACGAGCTTTCCCTTCTCTCTCGCCGCCTTCCGCGTGATGTCGATGCCGTAGAGAAGCGAACGCTTGCGAAAGATCTGAGATTCGGGAGAATTCAGGTATTTGGGTTCGCCCTCGCCTAGAATGCGGCCGCCGAAACCGACGGTCCGTCCCATCGTGTCCCTTATGGGAAAGAGAAGGCGGTTGAAGAAGCGCTCCCTGTAGTCGCCGGGGCTCCTTTCAATTACCAGGCCCGCCTCTGTGCATTCGTCGGCTGTGAACCCCCTGCCGACCAAGAATGGAAGGACGCCTTCTCCAGACGGGGCAAATCCCAGATTCAGAACCCTACCGGTCTCCTCCGAGATGCCGCGTGAGGCGCAGTAGCGACTGACGACCGAATCGGCGGCAGCGCCTTCGAACTTTTCTCTGTAATAGACCGCGGCGGCTTCGACGAGCGCGTGGAGCCTGTCACGAGTATCGGGCTTCATGCTCCGACCCGAGCCACTCTTTTCGAACTCGAAGGAGACTCCCCCCTTGCGGGCGAGAATCTCCACTGCCTCCCTGAAACCGCAGGATTCCATCTCCTGGATAAACTGGATAATGTCGCCCCCTTTATGGCAACCGAAGCAATAGAAGAGACCGCTCTCACCATTGACCGAGAAAGAAGGCGTCTTCTCCCTGTGAAAGGGACACAATCCCATCGCTTTGGCGCCCCTGACCTTAAGGCGCACATACTCACCGTAAACGGCGAGGGGATCCACTGCATCTTTAAGTCCTTCGACCGATCTCAGAGTTCCCATCACCGTCCAGAGAGACCTGTTTCCACCCGAGAAAAACCTTTCCATCCGAATTCCGGATGGACGACAGTTAGGAATATAGGTCTTGAAAAAGAAATGTGCAACCTCGTTAAGCCGGAGTTCACCCCCTCCGCCGTCATCCTCCTCCGATGCCGCCGGTAAAGGCTCATTGAGACTCTCCCAACAGGAAAATCGTCGCGCCCGCTCCTCCCTCAGACGGCTCCGCGTCCTTCAGGCCGGAGACGGCCTGCGAACGTTTCGCCCACTCCCGCACCGCCATTCGGAGCCTGCCGGTGCCTATGCCGTGGATCACGCGCAGGCGGGACAACCCCGCCATCAGCGCTCTGTCTACGAAGGGTTCGAGTTCCATCTCCGCTTCCGCCACCCTCATTCCTATCAGGTTTATTTCAGGCCCGGCGTCCACAGGTCCCGCTTCTACTCCGCGGCCCACCGTTGAGGCATCGCCCGGAGGCTCGCACGCGAGTACGTCGCCTGCGCCGATGGAGAGGGTCTTCCCCCCGCAATCGAGCGTCACCATTCCGGTACCGGGGTCCACGGCCGTTACCTCGCCCCTGACACCCATCCCCATGACCGTTACCCAGTCGCCGGGCGCTGGAATGCGTTTTCCACCGGTGGGTGCTTTCGGAAGCTCCAGTTCTTCCACAACCTCTTCAACCACCTTCGCGGCGACCTTGGCCGCTGCCTTTCTCGCCGCTCTTCTGGAAGTCTCTTCGCGCAGTTTTCCGATGAACTCCTCCTTCATCTTCCGGAGACGCTCCGGAAGCGAATCGATGAACTTTTTCTTCTCTTCAAGCAGGAGCGCTTTTTTCTCTTCAAGGTCCCGTTGAGCGGTTTCCAGCGCGGCATTCCTCACCTCAAGGTCGCTCCTCAGGGTTTCGTGGTTAACTATCTCCTCTTCGAGGGCTTCAAGCACGTTCTTCAGACGCTTCTCCCCTTCGGGAAGGTAGGAACGGGCAGCGGCCAGCAGCTCCGCTGGAAGACCGGAGCGCTCCGCGATTTCTATGGCGCGGCTGGAACCGATGGCGCCCCACTGGAGTCGGTAGGTCGGCGCCATTTGCTCTTCTTCGAAGGCCATTGAGGCGTTTCCCATGTTCGGTGTGACAAGCGCCAGCGCTTTCAATGCCTCGTAGTGCGTACTGCTGAGCGTTATTCCCCTGGATTCGTGAAGTTTTTCAAGAATTGCCCTGGCGAGCGCGGCGCCCTCCGCCGGGTCGGTTCCGGAACCGAGTTCGTCCAGGATGAAGAGGAAGGGCTCCTCCAGCTCGGCAAGGGCCTCCCTGAGGTCTGCCATCCGGGCCGAAAAGGTGGAGAGGTCGTCGAGAATGGACTGCGAGTCCCCGATGGTCGCGTGGACACAGGGAAAAACAGGAAGCCGGGTCCCCTCTTCCACCGGACACGGAATGCCGGCCTGGCTCATCAAACAGATAAGTCCAACCGTTTTCAGGGCTACCGACTTTCCTCCCGCGTTCGGCCCGCTGACCACAAGCGTCCTTGTTCCCGCGAGGGAAAGAGATATATCGAGCGGAACGACCGGCCCCTTTGGCTCCTCGCCCCACGCCTTTTCCCTCAATCCGTGAAGAGCGCTGTCCAGGAGTGGGTGACGGGCGCCCTTCAGAAGAAGCTCCCCGTTCTCGTCCAGGTCCGGCAGGGATCCCCTGCACATAGCGCCGAAACGGGCGCATGCGAGGTCGACGTCCAGTTTTTCGATGAAGTCGAAGGTGGCCTCGAGTTCCTCAGAAACCGAGCTTATAGTCGCCGAGGCCTCGACCATTATCCTCTTTATTTCTTCGCGCTCCTCCGCATCCAGAGCCGTTAAACGGTTGTTCAAATCAACAACCTCCATCGGCTCTATGAATGAAGTGCCCCCGCTCGAAGAGGTGTCATGCAGAATGCCCTTGACCTCGCCCTTGAAGGAGGAACGGACCGGAAGAACCAGTCTACCGCCCCTTACCGTGCAGGTGTTTTCCCTGAGTATGTTGTCGCCAAGATTCTTCGAAAGAAATTCCATTCGCTTCAAAACACTCTCTCTGGCGCGTTCCCTCTCTCTTCTTATGCGCCTGAGCCTGTCGCTCGCCCTATCGGCTACCTCACCCCTTTCATCAAGAACGGTGTTGAGAAGCCTGAAAACACCATCCACAGCGGAGACATCCGGCAGGCCTTCAAGGAGTACGGACTTTGGAGCACTTTCATCCCTCAGCCATTCGATTGCCGAGGACCAGGTGCGGAGGCTGGAAAGAAGTTTTCTCAGCACCTCAATTGGGAAGGCGATGCCCTTAGGCACGCGGCTCTCCACCCGGCCGTAGCCTTGGAGGGAGAGCCGCCCACAGAGCTTCTCGCCTCGCATACACTCCCGCACACGACCGTGCCTCGCACGCACCAGATCGGCGGTCCTTTCCGGCTCTAGCGTTCTTATACGCATCTTCCCCTCGACCGTTTCTGCACAGAGGGAAAGAAGCACCAGAACGCGATCCCATTCCAGGGACTTTAGCGTCCTGACGTCCATTTTTTCAAGAAACCTCTAGGAGTTGAACTTTCGTTCCTGAGCCAGTCGCTTCAGGAGCTTTTTCCTGGCGGCAATGGCTTTCTTCTTCTTTTTGACGCTGGGCTTTTCGTAGTGTTGACGCTTTTTTAATTCCGAAAGAACGCCCGCCTTTTCGCACTTTCGCTTGAAGCGACGGATTGCGCCTTCAACTGATTCCCCGTCTTTTACAACTACCGTCGGCAATAAATTCGCCTCCCCTCTTTTGATTTTTCGCCGCAATCTCGAAAATCACAACGAATTTGCAGTTTACCACTTCTTAAGTTAAATTTCAATAGCACCGAATCGCGCCAGTTAAAATCTTACCGAAGGGAGGTAAGAAGAGATGGCTGGACACTGCTGTCCAGAATAATTCTTTAGCGGGACAATGACCTGGATTCTGCAAGGGCTTTGGACGGACCTGCTTCTCCGTAGGGCATAGCCCGGAT
>Ga0114934_10002264_pt1 | contig 12319 bp, 8 predicted proteins | sample 4SBtaG_2_FD_99695 | JGI IMG/M metagenome (GOLD analysis project Ga0114934, IMG submission 99695) | Deep subsurface microbial communities from Kolumbo volcano to uncover new lineages of life (NeLLi) - 4SBTROV10_white metaG | ecosystem: Environmental > Aquatic > Marine > Volcanic ... | reverse complement strand
TTAGATAAAATCGATAGAATACTGTTTTCCTTATGTTCTCAAAGTCAGGAAGTACATAGTGCTTAAAATTGACACCATCAAATCTATCCACGCCAACATTAGTAGCTATCCATAAAAAGCCAAGATCATCTTCAATTGTGGTAAAAACCTTGCTACTACTTAATCCTTCTTTTAATCCGAATTTTTGAAAAATTTTGTTTTGAGCATACGAGTTATTCAAAATCAGAAAAAAAGCGAATAGTATAATATAATATAGTATAATATAATAATGTCTAAATCTTTGAATCATAAAAGTAAAACTAAGCAATATATAAAAGAAGAATCAAAGATACAGAATCTTTAAATATGTTATAATAGTATCCTATTTAATTATTAATTAATGATCGAATTAGGAATGACTACTTCCAAGCTAATGGCTACCCCTAGAGACAGCTTTATACTATTGGGAAATCACTCTTTAACAAACCTGAAATTTCAGCTTAAGATTATATCTATTTTAAGGAACTAACTATTTCGATGGTTGTTTTTACAGTATTCGTCAGTGCAGTATAATCTTTATCGTCAAGTATTTTTTTACTAATGAGTTTTGAGCCAATACCGACACAATGCACACCAGCTTTAAACCACTCAGATAAGTTTTCTTCTGTGGGCTCTACACCACCTGTTGGCATAATACTCGACCATGGGCAAGGCCCTTTCACAGCCTTTACAAAATCAGGTCCTCCTACCTGTTTACCTGGAAATATCTTCACCACTTCAGCACCTAACTCTTCGGCTTTTGATATTTCACTGAGCGAACCACAGCCCGGTGACCACAATACTTTACGTCTATTACACACCTTAGCCATTTCTTCATTCAGAATGGGCGACACTATAAAATCTGTCCCTAGTTGCAGATACAATGCTGCTGTAGGTGCATCAATAACTGAGCCCACTCCTATTGCCATCTCAGTTAATTCAACGCGCGCATATTTGGTGAGTTCACCAAATACCTCATGAGCAAAATCACCCCGATTGGTGAATTCAAATACCCTGGCTCCACCTAGATAGCAGGCCTTTATTACTTTCTTACACACTTCTACATCCTGATGATAAAATACTGGAACAATACCTGTTTCCTTCATCTTTATACTTACTTCTATTCTTGTAAATTTTGCCATAATTATTTCGTATTTCAATATAAGCATTCAGTCTCAAGGTAAGTCATTTACGCTCTTGAAAATCAATACTTTTGTTACATCTTTTTATCGACTCACACGTCCTGAGGCATCACCGCTCATTAACTTTTCAACTTCTGTTACTGTTACACGGTTGAAATCACCATAAATAGTGTGCTTTAAACATGATGCGGCTACTGCAAAATTTAATGCTTTTTGATACTCTTTATCATAAGTTAGCAGACCATAAATTAATCCACCCATAAACGAATCGCCACTACCCACTCTGTCTACAATATGAGTGATTTGGTAACTTGGAGACTTATAGAGAGTTTTTCCGTCGTAGAGTACACCTGCCCAACTATTATGATTGGCGCTTATAGAACCTCGAAGCGTAGTTATTAATAACTGAACACGTGGAAACTTATCCATTATTTTTTGCGATACCGATAAATAAGCACCCGCTTCAACACGGCCATCGGTTACATCAACCCCCTCGGGGTGAATATCCAATGTCATAGCTGCATCTTCCTCATTGCCTAAAACAACATCGCAACCCGCCACCAATTTAGGCATGACTTCACCAGCTGATTTTCCGTACCTCCAAAGGTTTTTTCGATAATTCAAATCCGTAGAAACGATGATACCTCGTTCGTTAGCTGCATTAATAGCTTCTAAACAAACTTGTGCCGCTGTTTCAGAGATAGCGGGTGTAATACCCGTCCAATGAAACCATGTAGCACCATCAAAAACCTGATCCCAATCAATCATCCCAATTTCAATTTCAGAGATCGCTGAATGAGTACGATCGTACACAACTTTGCTAGCGCGACTTACTGCACCAGTTTCTAAAAAATATATTCCCATGCGCTCACCACCGTAAATAATATTACTGGTATCTACACCCAAACCACGCAACTCCTGCACACAAGATTGTGCAATATCATTCTCAGGTAAGCGCGTTACAAAACTTACCGGAATACCATATGCAGCCAACGAAACAGCTACATTTGCTTCGCCACCACCAAAAGTAGCTGAAAAGGCATCGACTTGATTAAATCTTTTATATTCTGGTGTTGCTAAACGCAACATGATCTCTCCAAATGTTACTACTTTATTCATGTCTAATATATTTATCTTTATTTATCGCAGGAAGCGCATCCATTATTTTGGAATATTAAATTTGATGTCGTTTCGCCTACCATCAAAGAACCCTTTTGAGAGGCTCAGAAAGTTGATACTGCCATTAGAAGTTACTTGTCTCTTCCATTCTTAATTGCCTTACAATAAGACCATCCTGATTATACAATGATTTGGACATATTCTATTTTCTAAGTATTATAGCTGGATGTATGTTACATCTTAAACTTTAACGCTTATCAGGGACAAACCTATCATACCTGTTCGGATTTACCGGTGGAGGTAAATTGTCTATAAAGACTTGGTATTTTTCTTTTAAATCTTGTTTGATTGCTGGTAGTGAATCGCTTAAATCATTTGATTCCGAAATATCATTGGCTAAATTATACAACTCACCCTGACCTTTGTAATCAATGTATTTATAATCTCCTTGCCTTACCGCACCCTTATTCGCCCCATACCAATACAAAATATCATGTGGGCTACCAATTTGTTTTCCTTGTAAATATGGTATCAAATTTACCCCATCTAACTCATCTTTATGGTGTGGTACAGCACCTGCTACATCACAGAAAGTAGGATACAAATCAAGTGTACTTACGGGTTCAGTATATACTTGTCCTGCTTTTAATACTTTAGGGTAACGAATAATAAACGGAATCCTTATTCCTCCTTCATACATTTGAGCTTTGTGTCCTCGTAGAATCCCATTGCTACCCAACATTTCTTTTTTCCAATCTGCTGGCCAATTTACAGGGTAAGCAAACGAGGCGCCGTTGTCACTCAAAAAAGCAACTATAGTGTTTTCAGTTAGCCCATTTTTATCCAAAGAGTTCAATATTTTGCCAATATTTTCATCCATAGAAATTAGCATAGCACCATACAATTTTTGTGCTTCTGTTGGTAAATGTGCTACTTGTTTTTTAAGGACTGTTTTTGCTTGCAATGGTGTGTGTGGCGCATTAAATGCTACATACATAACAAACAGAGAGTCTTTATTTCTATCAATGTATTCAACTGCTTGTCTACCTATTCTATCTGTTAAATACTCGCCACCTTCATCTTCAGTGGCCCATAAAGAACGATCCTTAGCATGGTCTATTGGCACTCCATCTACACCTTTATAATTTCCGTTTTCATCTTTAAAATAATCCCCAACCCAATTCATTACAGAATAGGATTCATCAAAAGTAGTTTGTGGATATAATGGTAAATTCCATTTGCCCAAAAGCACGCTTGAGTAACCGGCTCTTTCCAAAGGCTCGGAAATTACTTCAATTGGTTTTTTAATTCGTGTGTTTCCAGGTGTTTCTTCGATGCCATATTGAGATAAGTTTTGTGCAGCATCAATATTCCAGCGTACACCAAATTTTTGTTGATACACCCCGGTTAATAATCCATATCTGCAAGGACCACAAAGGGGCGCAGTTACATATCCATCAGTAAATCGTACACCTTCATTTGCTAATCTGTCGATATTAGGGGTTGACACAAGGTTTGTATTACCATAGCATCCTGCATCTCCATAACCCATGTCATCTGCTACAATGAGTATTATATTGGGCTTTTTTTCAATATCAGTTTCAGAACAACCGGCAAGTACAAAGCAAGTAGCCAGTATGATAAATATTCCTTTATATAACTTTTTCATTTTAAATATGTATTAAATGGTTTGTTTCAAACTTAATTTTGGGATTTATAAGTATCCTAAATACAGCCCCAAAAGTTAGATTTTCTTTTTACCTTGTTAAATAAACTGCAAAGAATATAAGACTTTCACTCTACATCCCTTGCTTATTTCCTTTACATCTATTCGCTATCTATATTAAATCGTTTCGAAGATTTTTATCCGAAACAAAAACAATTATTGTTTAACAAACTTTTTGATATATTGCACTCCTTCAGTAGTTTCTAATTTAAGAAGGTAGTAACCACTCTTCAGTTCTGCAACATTAATATCATTTGTTCTACCTGATGACATAACTGCACCGGTTAAACTAATAATAGTCCATTCCATTTCAGTATCGATACCTCTGACATACAATCTGTCTTTTACAAGATTCGGCTCTATGGAGATATTGCCTGTAATCTGTTGTTTTATACCTGTAGTAGTTGAGACAGTATGAGTCACTTTGGCAGAATTACCCACACTATTAAAAGCGTATACACTATACTCATATTCAGTACCACTTTCTATACCTTCATCAATAAATTCGGTAACGTTTGCACCAACTGTATCAATTACCGAGCCATTACGACTAATAACAAATCCGTCTTCATCGTCTGCATTATCTGTCCAGTTCAATTTTAGTGATGATGAGCTTACCTCACTTGAAGTTAAATCTGATGGGGCAGATGGTGGTTCGGTTGATACCACTGTAGTATCCGCCTGCCTTAGACTTACTTTGTCCAGGATCAATGTTTGAGCCTTATAATAGTTAAAATCAAATTCAAACCGCACATCCATTGCTGTTTGTGTGGTATGCTTATAATAAAGATCAAAGTGTTGTGTTGTTGTGGTGATTTCCTGAGGGGCACTTTCGTAATATATTGTGCTTAAATTTTTGGCATCTTTCAACATTACCTTCACCCGACCATCCCCACTTTGACTTTTAGCCATAAAACTTATCTTGTATGTTTTGCCTTGAATCAAGTGAAGCAATGTTCTACCTGGCGCTCTAGGTTCACCATTCATACTTTCAATGGTTTCCTGGTACATTTGGCAATCTGTGTTCGCTTCAACTGTTAGTTTTACTGAGGACCTTCCGCTTAAAGCGCTGGCACCTGACACAAAACTTTTTGTAACTCCGGTTGTACTGGTAAGGTTCCAGGTTTCGCTCCCAAAGTTAACAAATTCAGCATCTATTATTTGAGATGTAGCGGGTACTTCAGGATTTGAAACGCCTGTAATTTTATTTAGCACTACTTCATTCCATCCCAATTCCGAGTCAAAAATTGCAAACTGCCTTTGGTTATTCTGAATACCTGTGTACCACATGGCACCAAAATTATTCTCTTCGAATTTTCCAATATTATAATCAAGCCAATCTTTAAGATCCTGGGAATTAGTTCGCGAATCGAAAATCCAACACCCCCATTCTGTAACAACAACAGGCATATTTGTCTCGTGTTTAATTTGCCAATCAACTGCATGGTCTATATGATAATCGATTGCCGCTTTCCATCCGTTTTTTAATGGCGCTGTCCACATAGCAAAATTATCACCATCTTTGTTTCTGGGAGCATAATAGTGAATGGCTACACCAATATTTGGATCTTCAAAAAAACCTGAAGAGTCACTTAATTTATATGTAAGGTATTTTTCTGTCAACCATGGATCCATCAAATCGGCATCGTTATATCCCGGGGCACCCACAAGAATTGGTCTGTCTTCATCCACAGCACGAATAGCAGCAATTGCGGCGTTGTACAGTTTCATAAGATTTGTGTTATGAGTTTTATTTTCAGCATTAAAACCAATCCCCGATGGTTCATTTAATAATTCAAAAACTACATCATTTGAGAACTTATCTTTCCATGCATTTGCAATCGCACCCCATTTATTTGAAAATTCAGCTATATCAGCATCACTTCCATCCATCCAGGCTTGCCATTTTCCCCACATACAAACAACTATGGCTAAATTATAATCAAGGGCGTCTTGTATTCTGGTCTCGAACTCAGTATAATCAGCAGTAAAGGGTAAATAAATACGTACCGATTCAAAACCGGCTTCCTTAATAGCCTCCATATGAGCACGTTCATACTGAACTTTTGGATATACACCGGAATATGCCATACTTACATCCTGGTTAACTCCTTTCTTGAGCTTTTCAAATACAGGATTTACTTGAGCTAACAAAGCAAACTGTGACACAAAAATTGAAGCAATCGTGAATAATATTATTTTCATTTTTATAACAATGTTTTTTACTGTTCCATAATTTTAAAAGAATCATGTTTGGGATCATATCCTAAAACCTCCCTGGCTTTTGATATATCTAACAGTTTTTGACGGTTGTCTGAAAGAGCATTGAAGATGCCAAATTTCAAATCTTTGGGAGACTCAATTACCAATATAACAAGTTGAGCAAAATCTTGGGCACTTAAAAACACCTTTCGGGCAAACATGCTGTCCATAGGAGGATTGTTAAGATGTTTTTTTGCAACTCCAATTGGAAGTGTCCACCCCATTCTTAAACTTACACAGGATAAACCAAATTTTTCACTATAATATCGTGCGGTGGCTTCACCAAAAGCTTTTGAAGCCCCATACAAACTAGAAGGGCACACAATACTATCGGAAATTTCCTGCTCCTGAATTCGTCCATTGGAAACATTAACACTGCTTGCGAAAATTACCCTTTGCACTCCGGAATTCAATGAAGCCTCAAAAGCATTATAAGTACCTCTTATATTCGGACCAATAAGATCTTCAAAGCCTGCGTCCGGTTCTCGTTGTCCGGCAAGATGCACCAAAACATCAGTACCCTTTAAAAATTCAGTGAAAGCTTTCAAATCTGTTATGTCAAATGATTTAAACGGATAGCCCCACCCCTCTGGTTTCTTTCTGGCAGATGTCAGTAATTCGTAGCCACTTGTACTTAAAATGTCACATAACGATTTCCCTACATCTCCAGTTGCTCCGGTTATTACTATTTTTTTCATTTTTACTTTTTTTCATTCTCAACGACAGATAAAATTATCTCAGCGTTTTATCCTGATTAAATTTGTCAGCTCTGTTAGAATTTACAGGAGGTGGCATACTTTTAATAAAAGCTTAATATTTCTTCTAACCTATTCTTTATTTCTGGTTTTATTTCACTCAAATCAATTGATTCTAAAATATCAACTTCTATATTATAGAGTTCTACTTCTCCTTTATAATTTAAGTACTTGTAATTGCCATGTCTCACAGCATCTTTATTTTCACCATATAAATATAGGTAAACATGAGGATTTCCTCTTTTTTCTTCATTCAAATAAGGGATAATACCGATATGTGTTCAAATGTATAATTTCATTACACTAACGTTCCTAAAATTATATTGAACATCAATCGGCATTATACTCTATATAAGCACTATGGTATGATTAATGAATTTCATGTCTTAAATAAAATATTGTACGATTGACCGCATCTTAGTATAAGATCCACAGCAAATTTTCTTAACATAATAAATTATTTGATTTCATTTATAAAAAGTACAAGATCCGGGAAGATGTTCTTCCCGGATTTAAGCATATTAAGGTTTAATAGAATGGCATTAGTCATTTCGAATAACTACTTTCTTAGTAATAACACCATTCATATTTTCAGCCTGAATAGTCAGGTAATAAATCCCTGTTACTAAATCATTTACATTCATAATTACGCTCGTGTCATCAATATTCATTGACTTCACTTTTGCTCCAATAGCATTATAAAGGACTAATTGACCTTTTTTGAGACCTGACACTAACTTAACTTTAATTATTTCCGTTGCCGGATTCGGCGCTATGGAGATATTGTCTGCAATCTGTTGTTTTATACCTGTAGTAGTTGATACAGTATGAGTCACTTTGGCAGAATTACCCACACTATTAAAAGCGTATACACTATACACATATCCAGTACCACTTTCTATACCTTCATCAATAAATTCGGTAACGTTTGCACCAACTGTATCCATTACCGAGCCATTACGACTAATAACAAATCCGTCTTCATCGTCTGCATTATCTGTCCAGTTCAATTTTAGTGTCGATGAGCTTACTTCACTTGAAGTTAAATCTGATGGAGCAGATGGTGGTTCGGCAACGGTTGGAATGTCTTCTACAAATACAGGAGAAATACCTTCATACACCTGAAAATCATCAAAGTAGTAAGTTCCTAAAGCACCTACCCAAAGTTCAACATAAAGTCCTGTTTTTACAGAATCAGGTACAGTAAATTCAAATCCATATAGTTTGTATTCATCTTGGTTATTTTCATCAAAGTAACATTCTCCATTCGCAAATCCATTATCTTCTATTGGAGTAAGGAACAGAGCCCCGCCAGGATGTTTAACTTTGATTATTGTCTTTTTAGGATCAGCACCATCATCCCACAATTTTTTTGCTTTAAAAGAAATCGCTAATGTTTTACCAGAAAAATCTACGGTGGAAGAATCACTTTTTAACGGCATTTCCCAGAAGTTAACACCAGTGGTAACTTCCACTTTTCCCGCTTTACTTCCTTCAGCAACATTTGCGGTATCGCTTGTTGCAGTAAAAACAGCAACAGAACCTTCCGGCGGATATAATTCCCAACCCAAAGTATCATCTTCAAAACCAGGATTTGAAATTAAATCTGTTGTTACATCATTTGAAGGCTCGCTAGATTTTACATAATGTGCATATACCCACATATCTTTTTCAACCACAGTTTCTGATGTAAACTCAGTGCCTTCACCATTCTGTTCGGTAAACCATCCGTCGAAGACATAACCATATCTGGTTGGTTGTTCAGGTAATTCTACCATGTAGTTGTTACGGTCATTAGCTTCTTTAACAGTTTTATTAGTTAAGTTATGGAATGTTACGGTGTATTTTGTTGGTGGCAGACCATTGGGATTAAACACAGTTGTGGCCGTATCAGAAGATATTTCTCCATTTAAAGAAAATATTCCAAAAGTATATTTTGTATTTGCATCTAAACCAGTCACTTCATAAATTTCCTGATCAGCATCAAGGGTATCAATTGGAAAACCATTTTGTAATATAACAAAATTGCTAACTACCTCTGAGTTATTCAACCATAAAAGATCGGTTTCAGTACCTTCAGTAGGATCTGTCTGAAACTCTTGTGGCATTTCAGGTTTTGTAAGTGCAGGTGTAACACCTCCTTCATAAATCTGAAAGTCATCTAAATAATAAGTTCCATATTTGCCCATCCAAAATCCAATTTGTAGTTCAGTTGTTCCGTCTGGTACAGTAAATTGAAATCCTGCAACCTTGTAATCAGCGCCGTTATCTACAAGAACTTCACCGTTACCAAACCCGAAAGTACCAGGTAATCCTTCAATGGGGTTATGTGCACCAATCGCAACGCCATTGGCATAAGCTTTCATCATTACTTTTCCAATACCGGCATTATCTTCCTGGGTAGTTTCATCCGGCCATGTCTTTTTTATCCTAAATGAGATGGTTAATGTTTTGCCGGCAAAATTTTGTGCAGGGACTGAGTCAGTTCTCGGTCCCATCTCCCACATGTTAATGCCATGTTCAACATAAATTTTAGCAGCATATTTCCCAACAGCTACATCTGCTGAATCTGATGTTATGGAAAACACCCCATCATATATGCCACCATCATCAGCATGCAAATGTCCAAAGTCTGAAGCAAAATACCAGCCTGTGGCATTCCCTGATTCAAAACCGGGATCCGGAATAATGTCTGTTGTTACATCTGTTTGGCCAAAAACCGATAACTGGAATGCCAAAAACACCATAATAGTAATTAAATATTTCATGATAATTAAATTTTAATGATTAAATAAAAAGGTTCAGAAAAAAAATTTAAAAAACAAGGCAGAACCCATAGGCCTTTATTCTCATTTCTTATATATCGTTATTATGGTATATAAACGTATTCTTACTTAATTCTTCAGAATGGATTTAACAAATAAAACAGTGTTCTCATTGTATAATTTTTTACAGCATTACTATTTAATTATTTATCGGAAAATTCAAGTGAGAACTCTTCATATACCACATTTCTGTCTCTAATTACAAGAGTATCGGTAACATTGTGATCTTCGTTGTTGGCGGCATCGGTATAACGGTAGTTCAGAAAAATAGCGTCGTGCTCTTTTCCTCCCCAGCTACCTCCGTTTTCCACAAATTTTCCAGTGCCTGTTACATTGTATGGGTCGGTTCCAAAACTTTTAATGGAGCAATTACCTGCATCATCAAAGCTCAACTCCATGTTCACATTCCCAGGACTTGATAGTTTTCCTCTACGAACCAAGTTTGATAATTCTACTGAATTTTTCCCGGTGGTAGTTACCATTACTAACTCGTCACGTTCCACATACTTGTTCCGGTAAATTGAGCTTATAGTTTTGCCTGACTCATTTGTCAATACATCGATACCCCGTCGTAGATAGTATCCATGATATTTGTTTATATACTTAATTCCATAAAGGGTGTAATCTTTCGGAAGGATACTCCAGTCTTCGGGTCTAACGCGTGAAGGATTTTCTACTACGGCAACTCCCCTAAGCACGGTATCAACATTTTCTACCTGGGTAATTACTAGCGGAACTGCATAATTTACCTGGTTGAGTGCGGCAAATGAAAGTGAGTCGTCAAAAAACTTTTCAGTAAGTTGCACTGTAATTCTGCCCTTCATTGTTCCTGCGGGGATAGTTACCGGACTTGGTGTTTCAATGGTGTAATAGTCGGCCGGTAGGGCTTTTACGTTTGAAACATTCGATAGCAAATCAGTATCTAGTTGAAAATGAACTTTACGTTCCTCTTTGTTTGCATATACACCTGCAAGTGTAACCCCTATTTCAAAACGGTGATTGTTGTCGTTTTCGTTTAATCCTACATCATATTTTCCAAGTATCAGAGTTCTTGCAGGGTTTTGAATCGGAAAATATACAGCTGTAGTGCCAAAATCGTCAAATTCAATTTCTTGATTCTTGCAAGCCGCAAATCCTAAAACAAAAGCAAGTAGTATTAATAATTTTATCTTCATATCTGATGTTTTTTAATATTTCCTTTCTAATTCTTACCAACCATTATTTTGAATCAATTCTGAAAATTTCACAATTTCATCATATGGTATCGGAAGGTAGGTAGCGTAAGCTGGATAATTTCTTGACTCTACACCCGGCACATCAACGTATTTAGTTCCATTATAAAAATATCCGTTCACCGTTTCGTTCAGTGGCAAACCCCATCTTCTTAAATCGAAAAAACGATGTCCTTCAAACGACAATTCAATTCTTCGTTCGTTTCGAATCAATTCACGCATATCCTCTTTTGAATTGATAGATGCAAGGTAAGCATCCGGTTGGGTGATTCCGGCACGCTCACGGATAGCACCTAATATGTCTCTTGCCGACATACCCCCCACGCTGTGGTCGGGACCTCCGATTTCGTTGGATGCTTCAGCAAGTATCAGAAAAAGTTCTGTATAGCGGAAATAGACACGGATATGCTTTTTCCCGGTTGCGGTACCATCATCACTAATTCGAACATTAGGATGGAGTAGTTTTTTCAGATAGTATCCGGTTCTTGTTGAAAGTCCGGGTATTGAATCTAATCTATCGACACCCCCACCTACTCCGGTGTATATTTTTGACATGATACCAATCCGGGATCCATTGTAGACAATATATTCTCCAAGGCGTTTATCCCTGTTCTCATAAGGATTCTGAGGATCATAACCATTAGCAATTGTTGCCGGATAACCATTGCGCATCGGAAAGGCGTCAACAAGATTTTGTGTGGGATTAATGTTTCCTTTACCATTTTTTGAAGGAGGGAAATTGGCTTTTTCCAACCAGGATGTATTATCACTAATTGGCGAACGCCACAAAAGTTCTTCAGAGGTTAGGTATGAATCTTTTTTGTAGAAAATATGTCCATGCTTTGCCAATCCGCTTATCCCTCCTATGGTATTTAATACTTCTGCTGCTTTCGTTGCTGCTTTTTCATAATAACCACTACCGTTTAGAAAGGAAGGACTTGCTGCAAACAAGAATAATCTTGCTTGCAGAGCTTTTACTATTCGTCCTGAAATGCGTTGCGTATTTTGTGCTCCCATTACAATGATGTATTTTCCAAGGTCTATATCAGCATACTGAGGAGGGACATCTACTTGAGCATTTGAATAATCCATAGGAAGTAATTTTAAGGCTTCCTCAAAATCGTTGTTAATGGCTTCGACTGATGCCTGGAATGAAAGGCGTGGTATATTGAAATTGCCATCGGGAGGTATAAATTTAGTAAAATAAGGTATCCCTAATAACTCACCGCCGCTTGAGTAA
>Ga0114934_10002263_pt1 | contig 12323 bp, 12 predicted proteins | sample 4SBtaG_2_FD_99695 | JGI IMG/M metagenome (GOLD analysis project Ga0114934, IMG submission 99695) | Deep subsurface microbial communities from Kolumbo volcano to uncover new lineages of life (NeLLi) - 4SBTROV10_white metaG | ecosystem: Environmental > Aquatic > Marine > Volcanic ... | reverse complement strand
TGTCTTCTTCCAGTGCTTTCCAATCAGGTTGAATACGAGTTGAGGGTCCACCTCCCATGACGCCGGGTCTACTCACTCTATCTTGTATATCCCAATCACGTAGCTTATCTTGCAAGCGCCCTAACCTCTCGTCAAACTTTTCAGATATCCTACCGAACTCATCAAACCGTTCTAAGTTACCTAAACCAGCAGCTTCACGATCTCGTTGAGACATATTACGCATGGCTCTGGCTCTACGAGCCTCTCCTACACTCATTCTACCGGGTAGATACCCTGTAACACCGCCAGAATACGGTCCTGATGGCCTGTCAAACCTTCTTTCCATTGGATTAGAGCTAGTCCTTGGTGTAAACTCTCTATTACCAAACCTATTCTGAATGCCTGAACGTGGCCTATCTATCCATGCAGGTTCTCTACGCAACTGACTTAAAATAGCTGGGTCTATCGGGCTTCTTTCTTGCCAAGGAGCATTTTCTTGTATAGCTTGGTTTATTTCTCCTGTTATAGGAACTCCAACAGGTCTATTCTCTGGGCCTAACGCAGTTACAACTGCTTGATCTCTTGGATTATAGTCATAGGTGTAGTCAGGAATACCTGTCTCATCCAATCGCCTACCTTGATTCACCCTTTCTCTGCGTGTCCATCTATCCTTATCAAAGATATCACGAACCTTAAAGCCAGAAAAATCCTGACCAGTTAAGGCTTCAGCTAATCCTTGTAACCCACCCCCAGATGAACGACTACCCATAGACGCATCATCTAAAAGCCCCTCTTCTACCGCTCTTGCAATTCCGCCCCAGTTTGCCATAGTATTATCCTATATTCCAGTAAGTTTTGTTTGTGTCATAATCCGACATTTTAGGTAGATCAGGCTTCGGAATATATGAACCTGCCATTTTACCACTGCTTTGAGCCGGAGGCTTTTGTTTCATCCCTTTTAGTATACTAGCTATAAATAGTTGATTATAATTAAATGGGTCATCATCCTCATCCCCTAGTTCATCAGCAGCTTTATTTACCGAAGTCTCCATACTCTTGTTGAAACTTGGTAACGCCCCACTAGCGTGTTCAGGATAACCTGTCAATGTTTTAGCTGCGGTATCTTTCTTGATACCACGTTGTTGATACTTTCCTACACCATATTGAGCAGCAGGTAACCCAAGTAACGAAGCAGCAAGGAAATTCTGAGTATCACCTAGCCTACTTCCAGATATAGGATGCTTCAAAGAACCGCTCTTCTGGGCAAATCCCAATGCTCTCCCAACATGAGGTGCTGCTCTGGCACCTAAGCCAAAAAGAAATGGAAGACCTAACATTGCTGGTAACGCCATAATAATCCCCTAGAATAATTTGTTCATGCCAAGTCCCATTATCCCACCAATTATGCTGGGCCACTTGGATTGTTTAGGGTGCGATGCAGAGCCTTGACCACCCCAACTACCTGAAGTAGCAGCTTGATACCTGTCAAGATTCTGGTAAGGAGACATAGACTCATACTCATAACGTGCTTTATCGGCATCTATAATAGCCTGAGTCATATTTCGTCTTGCACCACCTACAGCATTCACCGCTCCATACATACTAAGAGGTGCGCTCATTGTGGTAGGTGCTTGTCGTAGTGCTTGCATCTGTAAGTTCTGCGCTTGATTCCACGCATTGCCATACATGTTAGCCAACGGTTGGGTAAGCCCCTGAGTAACCGCATCTGATATGGCTCTATTCTGAACCAAATCTCCTCTAGTACCACCACCCATCTGACCCGCTCGTATCATGCTAGAGCGTAATCCGGGTAGGATATTCTGAGATAAATTCTGTTGTACGCCCTGAGTTAAAGCATCTGTTATCTGACCGAAAGGAGTACCCTCACCTTGAGGTACTTGACCAGAGAGCATTCTCTGCTGGGCTGCTTGAGCATTATCCATCTGCCCCTGTGCTTGCGGACCCATAAGGTAACCTAAACTCTGTTGCTGCGCCCAAGTCTGAGAAGGGTCGAAGCCAGCTACAGGTGATCCCGGATAATAACCGGGCATCCCTACATCAAATAGATTTTTAGCTGCTTTCCAACCATACTTGATATGATCTTGTTGTGGTTGCCACGGACCTAGCTGTGATGTTGATGTTACTTGAGACATAATTTATTCTCCACTTCCCCATTTTCTTAAAGCAGTAGCCCAATTAGATAACTCAGCCCCACCTCTAGGTGCCATGTAATCCCATAGGTTTGCATCTACATGGCTAGGTCTTGTACCTGAATAGGGATCATACACTTGCCCATGACCTGTACCACCCAACATAGGATGATACCACATTTGCCTCTTCCTCGTTAAGCTAACAAATGGGTTTGGATCACCAAACTCATCATCACCATTATCGTCATCGTCATCATCATCGTCTTTGGGCATATTACATTGACCACCATCCCATGTACCCCCTGCTGCCTCACAGGCATAGATAGCTACCGAATCATCACGATCCTCCTCTCCATCATAACCCTCTCGATTTGGGTCCATGTACCAAGGCTCCCTCCAATCCCTAGTCGGTTCTTGTATAGTCTCACCAGTTGTCCCATCAGTAATGCGTCCATCACTATGATGAACATTCCCGGTTGTCGGATCAATCTCAGTAAAAGTATCTATCTGGGAAATAACATCTTGTGGCATTCCAAAGAATCTGTTTATTGCATTCCCCCATCTATCAAGCCTACCCTCTTGATTCACAATATCAGCTTGTAAAGATGGCCCAGAATAACTTGGTGCTGTCCCACCAAGCGCAAAGTCAGAATGAAAATCTGCATCTAATAAACCAGCATTACTTCCGGTTACTGAACCATCAGTAATGTCATCGCCAAACCTATTACCCATTGGATCAGAGCTAGTCCTACCCCAATCACCTCTTACATCTCTACCGCTGGCAATACCGCCAACCTCCGCTTCAACTTCAGCTTCAGCTTCAGCTTCTACCGCAGCCTCTATCGCAGCTTCTATCGCAGCATCTTCAGGACCACCTGATCCCCAAGCCATTATCTATACCTTCCTACCATAGGTGCTGCGACAGGAGGTCCGGCTGGCATTCTACTAGCTCTTCCGGGCATAGGGAGTTGCCCCGGAATTGCATTACCAAATCCACCACCTCTATGACCGCCCCATCCACCAATAGGGCCACCACCTTGAAATCGTGGGGGTAAGTTAGGCATCGCACCTATACCCCCAGCACCGGGGAAATTACCCCAGCCACCGCCACCACCACCCCAGTAGCCTGTCCCACCCATTTCTGGGTCATCAGGACCACCGGGAATGAAACCCGGCTGCCTCATTCCAAAGCCTCCTCCTCCTTGCATTGGAGGCATATCAGGTCCAAATCCTCCACCCATTCCGGGATGACGGCCTCCTCTAAAACCACCACCACCGAAACCTCCGCCAATGCCCCCGGCAGGCGCACCTTGCGGCATGCCCATTGGAAATCCACCACCTCTAGCATCCCAAGTCATAATAATTTCTCCTACAGTTTATTCCATGTATTATTAAAAAAAGCGTAAATCCCTTCTCCAGTTCCACCCGGATTCCATTTGGTTCCGTCAGCATACCTTACATCACCGTCACGCTGTTTAGCAGGTATCGTAAAGGTAGGCTCAAGCCTAAAGGTATCCAAGTTAAATACCACATCACCTAGCTTATTGAGTTCTGAAAATAAATAATCTGGTAATTGATCTGGTGCGACAGGTGCTGGATTAGGTGACCACCTATTGACACTCTTTATATTTTTTGATGGAGCGTTAGCCATTAATATGACCTTATACCACGCTTACCTCTAGGTTGCACCTCAAAGGCTAGGCTATGAAGCTTCCAATCAAAGTCACCTGCTGACTCAATCTTAACCCCAAAAAGTTTCCCAGTAACCCTACAAGAAACTTTAGATTGGTCGTTAGGATTAAAAAGAATTGGACCCTCCCAAGTAATAGCACCTTCAGTAGCCATCTGATGACCAACATAAAAGTTTACTGAGTTATTACCGGATACCTCCATCTCAGGGTAAACAGCAGATACAAACTTAACTTCTGAAGGATTATCAAGGTCGTAACCTGATCTCTCTATGTAAGATGTCATGTTAGCTGTATCTTCTTTGTTACCTGAATTATCTCTGTATATCTTGGTATTCGTAACATCTGCAAAGATTAGATTTTCTGCAACATTGTCATAGTTGCCAGTTCCCCATGCCCCAGAACCTGTATTCCATGTACCCGATACTGTAGTCCATGTAGTTGCAGCAGATATAGCTACAATTCCAGAGTTGATATGAGCGGTATCAGGTAAGTCTCTTAGGCTAAATGTACCTGTCTTCCAATTCCATATTACAGCTTTGTTTACTTCTGTTGAACTACCAGCAGGATAGCAGGCAAGCATTTCATTCCTTACATAATCTGCTGCAACAAAGCATTTCTTATAATTATCATTGGCTCCATTAAGGTTATCGAAAACTGTACGCCTTAACTTCTCAGGTAACAGGGCTTTCACACTTTGCCCATTACAAATATAAAAGTCTGAGTTACCTATAAAGAAATGACCACCATCAAACTCTGCCAAAGCATTCTTTGTTAAGCATCCTATTGTAGGACTAAGGAGTTTAAATGAAAATATGTAAGGTGTACCTACATAGTTCGTAATATAGATAGCATCATTTTTATAGATTAAGAATGAATCGCCAAAGGCCATACCATCTATTATATCACCCGGAGTATCTGCTAACTGATACTCACCGGCATCTAATGTAGCTTCTGCCTCGTCCCATGTTGATGGCGGTTGACCAAAGCCAGCTTCAGTAGACCACTTCACCATCCTAGTCTCTTCTATAGCGCTTCTTGACCAATTTAACCCTACAAGAAAAGTTCTAAATGACCGTATGATTTTACATTTGTCACCAGAAGGCCAGTTCCTGATCTCTCTAAAGGGGACTGACAGTTCAGGGATTGCGCTTGCATTTAAAGGCCATGTTTGAACACCATCAGAGCCGTTAGTAGCAACTACAAGACCATTTAAGTTTGTAGCTTGCCATCGGTTAGTTTTTAAGTTAGCGTTATAATCAAGGTCTACTGAACTCGTAGCACCTTCTGGGGTAACCACTGCCGAGTTTGGATGATCGCTAGACAAAGTTCCAGTTAAAGTTATAACACCAGTTGATGTATCTCTAGCTGAATAAGTTAGCTTCTCATAAGCGTCGGTAGACGAAGAAGCGGGGTCTTCATTACCTATAAGCAATGTCCCAGTAGCATCGAGAGCGGTTAAGGCTGCACCAACCGCTACAGTAATAGAACCAGCACCAGATGAAACAGCACCGTTAAGCGTCATCGTAGCTTGTCTAGTAACATCTGTCCATGTAGAACCATTCCAAACAGCTATGTCTGTTGCACCGTAAGCTATCCAATAATAGGTGTTAGCATTGTCCAAAAAAGGTTGTAGGTAGTAAGGAGGAAAAGGAACTGTAGCCATAACAGCCTCATACCCAGCAATCTTCTTTACACCGTTATCAAGAAACCGAACATTGTTACCACCAGACCACGCATTAGGTGGAAGATTATAAGGTGGAATGTCCTGTATTATCCCTACCTGACCTACATTGGTAATAGGTACAAGAGCCATTATGCTGGCGGAGTGGGCCAAGTAATATTAAAAGGATCAGGCTGATTAGTTATATCTCTAAGAGCCTGACGATACGTTTCCCACTCAGATTTCTTTTCCGGTGTAATTGGAACATCATCTAACCTAGTCCAATCACACGACAGTAGCTTCTTATCTCTCTCCCCTCTAACAACCTTCCATTGTTCCGCATCCTTTCCAGCCTCTACTTGGCTCCAAGAAGGTTTTTTTGTTTGGTCATTAAATACAACATTGCTATTATAATCATTCTCATCGCTTACCGTACCGTATATAGCAAAGCCAACATCAGGAGAAAGGGTCCAAAGAATATTGCTAAGTGTTGAACTGTTCATTCTTGAACCTCCATTACCGTCATAACCCCAGTTAAAAATGTAGTTCCGCCACCAGCAGCAGTAGGTGTTTTGGTCCAAATATCAAATGTATTGTTCCCACTTGTACCATCCGGGCATTGAGCAGCGGTAACTTTCCAGTAGTGGGAAAATCCAAACCCTAATTCCGCTGAACTAGATACGCTGAACCCATCATCTTTCATATCCCCTATCCATATATCAGCAGTAGAACCGGTTACTATAGTTCCTGTACTATCGGATAATTGTATGTAAGTATACTGATGATTACTCCCACCATCCCATGCTGAAAACATATCTATTGCACCATGAACAGTAATGTGTAAGCTACTGGTTGCGCTTAGTTTATCATGGGTTATCGTCCAAGCGGTATCCGCATAACTGTCACTCCTTATTGTAGAACTTGTAGCTTGATTAGCCACAGTAAACTTTAATATAGGAACTGTTGCACTAGCAGCATTAGGTATCGTATTCTTTAATACAGTCTTTATTAACCGTATATGTTCATCACCCTGCGAGATATTATCTGATCCCGTAGGGTTGCTAGTTACTAACCCATCAATGTATGTTGCGCTTTCTAATGCCATAATTTAACTCCAGCCTAAAGATACTGCTTGGATTCTTGTTTCTTTGGAAACTGATTGATTAAGTGTTTCTATTTTGTATCTCATAGATGTTCCAGATGGTTGACTAGAAATATCTAAATCGTGAAATGTAACTATAGTGTGACCACCTGTAGTTCCTTGAGAAGCTAATGTTCCTTGAGTGTATGTAGAGCCGTTATCTCGACTAACGTACCCCTTCAAATCTGTATTTAAAGTAGCTGTCCCAACTCCATTAGTATAAGTTAATACCAAATCACCTTTTGTTGGGGTGGACTGCGCTGTAGTAGCTGTAGATATAAGAGTCATATCATTATAAGCAGACTCTCCCCACGGAGCAGTCGGTACGGTAAAACTAGAAGTATGTCTGGCAATCCCCGGAGAAAACTCAAACTCATCTATGTAACAAATAGCACCGTTGTAATGGCCACCATTCATATAACCCATATAAAAAGCAGAAGATTCTCTGTTGATAACAGTGGAGGAACTTACGGCTGTTAAACCCTCCCCAACCCCATCAATAAAACTTAGAATATTACTTCCACTACGACAGAACTCTACATGATGCCAATCCCCATCATTAACGGTAGAGGTTGATTCTGCTGCATTAGAATACTCAGTATCTGTATTAATTACCATAGCCATTTTCCCACTACCATAAATCTGACAGGCGATATCAAAATTATGCTGTCCAGCGCTTCCATTATTTCTACCAAATATTTTTCCTGTACCACTAGAGTGGGTCGTCTTTATCCAGAAACTAAATGTGAAATCGTTAGCATCTAAATGTAAGTTAGAGCTTCCCGCACCCCAGTATATGTAATCATTAGTAGCATTTGGGATATGGATAGATGCGGTTCCAAACTTTGGGTTGGTTGTTGAGGTTACGATACTACCGCTGGAGGAAACTGTAAAACCATTACTTGATGAATCTGTAAATGTTGTTCCACTATCTGACCCATCACCATGCAATAATGTTTCTACATAACCATCAACAGCCGGGCCTGACGCCGAGCCACTGTAGTAATTTCCGGGATCATTCCTAACCTCGTCTGTGGAAGCAGATGCATCAACACCGGAAGCATCTTGGAAGTCATCTACTGTCTGATCTACTAGATCATATTTAACTAAAGAACCGTTTGAGGCAACCCTAAACCCTAAAAGGGCTATGTCATCTTGTAACCCAGAGTCATCATACTCTGCTACAGTTTGCCAAGAGTTGTCCCCTCTTAAAAAGGTAGTCGCATCTGCTGTACCCGTTGCAGATAACATAGGAATGTCTACCGCATCAGTAGCAATGGTCAAGGCTGTTGCGCCCGTTACATCTCCGGTATGCGTAGCATTCGCTAGACCTGCGGCTAATTTATCAGCCGTTACAGCATCGTCCTGAATCTTAATGGTAGATACGGAATCATCAGAGGGTTCCCCAAAGTCAACAACGTCACCAAGAAACTGTACTGTTACATTATCTGTACCTGATGGGGTTGTTCCTGTAGTCGTCAGGGTTACACCGCTTACGCTGTATGCGTCCACTGGGGTCTGGCGCACACCGTCTATGAATAGAAGTACCGTTGCGGTCGTAGATGGTTTGGATAAGGTAAAGTCTGTACCACCGCCATCGAATGACTGTACTCCGTATGCCCCTGTGTCGGGTGGCTCGTTTCCGATGTAACTCATATTATGACCATCCTAGTGAGACTGCTTGTATTCTTGTAGTTTTACTTGCACTTTGGTTTAATGTCTTTATCCTATAAGCCATATTGTAGGGGGCTGTTATTGTGCTAGTTATAGTCACATCATGCGACGTAGCAATATTATGAGAGCCTGTACTCCCCTCAGAAGTTAAAGCTAATGCCGTCCATGTACTTCCACCATCTGCTGAAATCTCAGCAGTAAGGTCTGTGTCTAGAGTAGTCGTGCCAGTGCCATTGGTATATGTCAGGACAATATCGCCTTTTGTTGGAGCGGCTTGTGCGGCTGTTGTGTTGGAAACTAAAGACATATTCCCACCCTCTACATCAACTTGGGTAAGTCTTTTAATGACTACAATTCCAGAACCACCAGCACCACCGGAGTTGTTACTTGTGCGTCCACCTCCACCCCCGCCTCCAGTATTTGTAGTTCCGCCATTGCTTCCGCCAGCACCACCTCCGCCATTAGAACCGCCGCCATTAGCATTACCACCCCCACCTCCACCGCCACCATAGTAGACGTTGGAGTTGGTTCTGAAAGCGTTTTGTATTCCATCACCACCATCACCACCTATCTCTTGACTTGCACCATCTCCTACCTCACTTGCGCCACCGCCACCGCCAGCACCATTTCCTGTACTGCCACTAAAATCTGGTGCACCAGCATAACCCTCTACAGGACTGTAACCACCAGCATTACCAGACCCCGGTGATTTACTTGCTCCGCCACCACCAGTGCCACCACCAGAACCCCCATCACGCCCAGATGCGTTTCCGCCGCCGCCTCCGCCGCCGCCTGATGCGTTTATACTGTTGAATGAACTAGCAACTCCATCACCACCAGCGCCACCACCAGATGACCCAGAAGCCCCACCGCCACCCACCACAACTGCATGAGTTGCGGCAGTAACTGAACTTCCAGTTATTACTCTTACACCACCGCCACCGCCGCCCCCGCCGTGATTTCCTCCTGACCCACCACCACCGCCGCCCCCGGCAACCAGAAGAACATCAACATCCATAGCAGTATCAGTAACAAAGTCAGCACCAGTAAGAAATGAGTGAATTGTGTAATCACCATAAGTGGTTATAGTTCCACCAGTTACTGTAGGAGTTCCACTTGAAACCCCATAGTAATATTTCCCCGTAGCATCTCTTTCCTCACTTGTTGAGGAACTTGCGTTTACTCCAGACGCATCCTGAAAATCATCAATAGTCTGGTCTACCAAATTATACTTAGCCAGAGAACCGTTAGCAGCAACCTTAAAGCCAAGAAGGGCTATATCATCTTCTAGCCCAGCAGTATCTACATTACCGAGCCTAGCGGAAGGAACTGAACCACTGGCTAGGTTATCAGCATTAGTTGGGTCTACAGCCATGTTAGCAGTAGCCACTTCACCAGTGCCTAGTGTCCTTACTCCGCTTGTTACTTTAGTTAAAGGCATTAGAACGTCACCTGCGCTATATGTACGCCACCCGCTCCACCAGTTCCACCTGAACTTGGGCCAGCATTAGAGCCAGCACTAGCGGACACACTCCCAGAGTTAGACAGAGTTCCAGCATAAAGAATTAGAATATTTCCACCTCCGGGGCCACCGCCACCCGCTGTATAACCTCCGCCAGTACCTGCTGTTGCGGCACCACCATTACATATTACACTACCTGTAATTGTAAGATCGCCACCTACAACTAAGATTATTGTTCCGCCGCCATCAGCACCACTTCCCGGAGAATGGCCGCCCCATCCACCACCCGCTTGACAACCGCTAGTACCTTGACTCCATTGGGCAGCACCCGTTTGACAGCCAGCAGAACCTTGAGCGCCTCCTGTAGAGCCACCACCCCCAAAACACGATCCTGTTGCACCAGCGCCAGTAGCATTACCAACCCCACCATCCGGCCCTACATAGCCCGATCCTCCAGCACCAGAAGATATGGTCTTTGCTCCAGTTACTCCAGCACTTCCAGCAGCACCGTTAGCCCCGCCAGTACCTCCAGTTCTCTCGATTTGGAAGATTGTCCCATCGCCGGATATACCGCCTTGATTATCAACAGCATTTACAACAGCATTGCCACAGCCTGCAAAATCTGCGGCGGCTAATGTTTCTGAACCACCAGAAGTAATCATTGGCAATCTTAAACCTGTAGAACTTACACTAGCCCCATCTGACGAGGCTGTAGAGGTAGAGGGGTTATGGGTACTACCCTTACCTGTACCAGTGCCAGTTCCAGTAGCAGACATTGTTAGGGTGCCAGCTATAGTGCAGTCGCCCTGACAGTATAAAAATAATCCCCTGCAATACCCGTCAACAGTTACGGTATCACCAGAGTTTATATTTATAGATGTGTACTGTTTCAAGATCATATCTTGAGTAGTAGAGTTTCTTGCGAATGTTACGTCAGCCATTATGTATTCAATGCTCCGTCTGATCCGTCACCGTAGTAGTTGGACTGTACATTCACCTCAATTGAGAATTCTCTAGGTGATGTCTGGGTTTGTGCATCAGTCGCGGTGATGGTAAAAGTATAGGATGTCGCGGTTCCCGGATCATCTGTCCCAGTGCCACTTATCACCCCTGTCGAGGTGTTCAGGCTTAAACCGCCGGGCAACGCTCCTGCCGTTACAGCATAAGTTATCGGGGTATCCCCTGTAGCAGCCACCGTTACGGTCGTTGCGGTTAATTTTGTAAAGGAGAGAATTTGTCCCGCACCAGTAGTCCAAGCGGGAATACCGCTGTAACTAACACTGGTCTTTGCAAGTAAGCCATTATGAGCAACCAACTCCAAGCCATTAGTGTAAGTTCCTGCTCCTTTAGCTGGGGTTGATACAGTAATCTGCGTAGAAGAATTAACTGTGACCGTTGGACAAGATGTGCTATCTATAGTGCAGGTCATGGTTCCTGCGTAGTCAGTCCCGGTTAATACTAGATCATCCCCACCAGCAGTATTCAATGCTGTCGAACTTCCGGGATATGCTATACTAGCTATAGTTGGGGCAGCTAAAGGCGTCCACGAAATATCATCAGTTCTTATGGTTGTTCTAGCCATGTTAGACCCCTATCAACTTATAGCCAGCAAAATAGGAGTAACCAACCTCAATAGGTATAGTCCCACCCTCAACGTGTCTGCACCAAGCCTCTACATAATCAGTCGCAGCAAGCTCCATAACATAACTACCATTCTGAAATATTGGCTTTTGTGATGCTGGAGACCAACTTCTAAACCTACTTCTTGTTATGCCACCACCATTCTTATATAGTTGCATCTCAAAATATTCAGAATCATCTACATTATCGAATCCAGCCCCATACTGAAAAACATATTTTCCACCTTCTCCGGAGGGAACTGTAAATCTATAGTTTGTAGTTGAGTCAAATGCGCTATCTGTATCCCAAACTTCTGTATCCCACTCAACTTTAGTCCAAGTTGAGTCTGAAAAGTTTTGTGAAGCGGCTATCGTTACAGAAAAAGATGGAGTGTTATCTCCACCAGCAGAAGCCCAAGCGTTGTCTCCTCTCAGGAAGGTGGTTGCATCCGCTGTGCCTGTCGCAGATAACATCGCAATATCTACGGCATCATTAGCAATGGTTAGGGCTGTAGCCCCTGTTACATCGCCTGTATGCGTAGCATTGGTTACTTTGGCTGTATTAGCAGCGATCTCGGTATTGATTGAGTTGGCTAGTTTATCAGCGGTAACAGCATCGTCAGCAAGGTCTGCTGTATCTATTGCGAAAGATGAAGACAGCATATCATTAGTAATGACACCGCTACCGGGAACATTGGTAGTCCCTATATCGTTGATGCCGATAACTTCCATTGCATCGGTAGAGATTAAAGCGGTATCTAAAGTGAGTGTTACACCAGAGACAGTATAATTATTCTGTTGCTTAACCCCGTTTATCGTAATGATAAGGGATTGCTCATTTGGGGGTGTCCAACTAAGCGTATGAATAGCAGTCGATGAACCAGTTACATTCAGCCTCCTTATGTCAGAGGCTTTTAATGCTACTTTACCTAGATAGCTCATGTGAT
>Ga0114934_10002262_pt1 | contig 12324 bp, 7 predicted proteins | sample 4SBtaG_2_FD_99695 | JGI IMG/M metagenome (GOLD analysis project Ga0114934, IMG submission 99695) | Deep subsurface microbial communities from Kolumbo volcano to uncover new lineages of life (NeLLi) - 4SBTROV10_white metaG | ecosystem: Environmental > Aquatic > Marine > Volcanic ... | reverse complement strand
GGATAATTCGTGTACAACGTTTTGTAAAGATTTGCCGCTTGCTCATATTCTCCCAATTGTTCAAATTGACGCGCCAATCGAAATTGGCTATCCGCCACGCCCGGCTGTTGAGCAATTAGCGTATTTGAAAAAATTGCGACACCGACACTCATTAGAACGAGGAAAACTCCCGGGTGAATTATTTTTAAAGAAAAAATAGACTTCATTTGAACGTTTCGTTTCTGCTCGTGATTAATTTTTCGCACGGTTTTCTTCATAAAGCGCTTCATAATAGGATTGAATAAGATTCAGAAAATCCTCCGAATAGCCCGACTTCTTGGCTCGCAATATATCCTCTTGCAAGCGATTTCTCCTTTGAAGCAGGTTGCGCGGTAGCTTTCGTGGATTTTTTACCACGAAATTTTTCCCCACTTCCGATCTCCGCTTCTTACTAAAATCCCTCTGGCGAACCGAACGCTGGGCGTCCAGCAATCGCGATAAAATTTTCTGCTGCCGCCGGATGGTTTCCCGATCCAATTTGCTAAGCTCCATTCGCCTGGCAACTTCACCCATCTCTTTGGACATTTCCTGCATATTCCCGAGTACGTTCGAGTGTTCGCCATATTTTTGTTGCAAATCGCGCATCAATTTCTGAAGTTGCCGCTGTTGGGCCGCCAATCGGCGCAAGCGCCCTTGTTCACCTTCCGTTAATCTGCCCTGTTGCGCTAACTTAAGACTGAGCTGCATGGTCTGTTGATTAATACCCTGCTGCTGCCCGGCCATTTTCTGCAGCTGTTTCAGATATTCCTCCATTCCCACCGAAGAAGCCGCTGAAGCCAGACTTTTCATCGATTGCTGGATGTTCAGTACCGCCTCGTTCAATGCTCCCATGGCCAGCTTCTGGTGTCCCGAGGCCCCGCGGCTGTTGCGTTCCTCCATTTGCGAAAGGGACGTTTTCATATTGCCCATTGCTTTTCCAATCGCTTTCCCTATTTCCGGAGTAACGAAAAACGTCTTTTGAGATAACTGGTACAATTCTTTGGTAAGCTGGCCCAAATTCTTTAAAAGGCTCAATTGCTTTTCTGCCATCTGATTAAATTTAGGGCTCATTGATGATAATTTTGCGGTCTGCTGCTGAAGTGTTTCCTGTTCTTTCGAGAGTCGCAGCAACTCCGTGGACGAACGCGCGAGTTGCTTCATTACTTGCTTCTTTTGTCCGTTTACCATTTGTTTTTTCACCTGACTCAGCATTTGACTCAACTGCTGAAGACTCTGCTCACTCATCTTCCCCGATTGCTGCGCCTGCTGCTGACTATTTTCCTGAAGAGCCCGGGCCATCCTCTGCATGTGTTTCGCGGATTCTTGAGCCTTTTCAATTGGCGCGTTCATCTTTACCGCCTTCATATCCGGAAACTCTGTCATCTCTTTTTGAAGCGCTTTTAGCTGCCGTTTGAATTCCTGCGTATCTTCCTGAATCTTCTCCTCCAATTTTTGAAGCGCTTGCTTTTCCCGAGGAGACGCCTTTTTTAGCGATTTGTTTACCGTTTTTTGCCGCTCTTTCAGGTTCTCGGCCATCTTTTTGGCCTGATCCATTTTTTGCTCAATTTGCAAACGCTTCAATAAATTCAGGGTTCGTTCCAGTGATTGTTCAAAATTATCTTGGTTCAGTTTGAATTGATTCGCCGCGCGATTCAGCTTTCTGCTATCCATTTTTGCAAGGGCTTTTTTCAGATCCTCCAGAATCTTCTTCATTTCGGGCGTTAGAACTTCATTAAATAATTTCTGAATCTCCATATATTTTTGGATGGTTTCCTCGCTGAGCATCTTGTTTTGCTGAAGGCGATCCATTACCTGATCCAACTGGTTTTTTATCTTTTCGGATTTCTCTGCTAACCGCTGCTGTTTTTCCGCAAACTCTTGCAATTCCTGTTTTTTTGTCCAATTCATTTCAGGATTGCGCTTCATTTCGTCCGTGACTTTGTTGACCTCACGTTTCAATTCCTTGCTTTCGCGAACCAATTCTTCCAACTGTTGAATGGTTTCATCCTGGGCAGAGGTTGTCTCGTGGTATATTTCCGCCATGGAAGGAAAACGTGCCATGTAAATCCTGGAAACCGCAGATTTAAATCCGGAAACCGCATCGTTATCAAAAACCCTGACAAAATACTCGGCATAATCGCCGGGAAGCATTTGTAAAGTGCCCAAGTGCCACGTGTAATCCAATCCGACTTTAGATCCGCCGGATGGCGGCAGTTCAAGTTGCCGGGAGTGAAAGTTTGTATCCGGTTCAGTTACCACAACCGCGTGATGCAGGCGATAATTGAGCGTCATACGCGAAAAGCCAAAATCATCTTCTGCGCGAATTTGCAACGGCAGAATCATGTCTTCACTCACATCCACATCTTGCCCTGGCTGCGTAATTTCCACAACCGGAGGCTGATCAGGAACAGCAACTATCTTGTAGTGAATCGGATCGGCATTTCGATGTCCGTCTTCATCCTCAAGATGAACAAAATAGGAGTTGTCATGAAGAACACGAAACGCTCCTCGCGCCTCTCGATTCTGTAGGCGTAAATTCAATCGCTTTCCGCTTTTAAAAACAACCGCAGCTTTGGAGAGCGCCTTATTTGCCCTTACTCGAAGCCGAATACGCGTTCCCTTGAGTGCCGTAATGTCTCCTTGATTTTCTTCCAGCATTCTGGATGGCAGGCCGGTGTAAGCGGGAAAAATAAGCTTTGCTCTCAGGCTGCGCACCATTGGTCGCTTTGCAACGTTGACGGTAAATTCTCGGGTTTCCTCTTTCCCCGCCTTTACAAAATAAAACAGGCCTTCCTTCAAGTTTGGCAGTTCAAAGAGATAGACACCTGCCGAATCCGGGCGAACCACTTTCGTTTGGAAAGCCTTGCGCGACTGCTCCTTCCACAAAACGTGAATTGGCTGCTTAAAGGCTCCCGTTATGACCACGGTTCCGCGCAAGGTGTCCCCGGTTAGGCAGCTCCAATCGCCAGGCGAAACCTTAATGGCTTGAATCTCCTTTTCCCTGAATGATTGGAAGGGATTCAGGTAGTGCGTGATGCTTTCTTCCAAGGGGCGATTGAAAACCGTAAACACAACGGCAAAAACAGACAAAATCAAGGCGAATTTTTCAAACGCGCGGATAGCCGGTTTTAGCGAGATAAGCGACAAAACATTTCGCCCATTTATCTTCTCAAAGACTGTTTTCAGCGAAACGTCGGCCAGGTCATTAGAATAATTCTCTACATTAATCCGAATGTTTCGGATAATCTGCAGGGCATCGATTAATTCATCCCGAATATCGTGAAAGGCTTCGCCAATTTCCGCAGATAGCGTTTCATCTGAAAAGGCTTTTCGCGAAGCAATGAACTTCCCCCCCGGGAAAAAAACAGTCCTTGCCAAACAAATAAGCGAGGCAATCCCCCACGCTCCGAGAAACGCCTGGCGAAAAATCGGGGACATTGTAAAAAGCGCCTCCGCCACCAGGAGAACAAGCAAGAAAATGGCCTCACATCCGAGAAATCGAAAGAATCCTTCCACAAAAAGAACCATCCGTTTTTTTCTGCGGTACGCATGGATCTTTTTCAGAATTCTCTCGTAATTTTGAAGATTTTTAGGTTTATTCGACATAAAACTTTTTTTAATTAAATAATGCCCAGACAACAATATTGACACCCATTTTCAGGGCTTGAATACGTACGGGTTGAGGGTCGTGGTGAACATTCGGATCCGCCCAGCCATCCGAAATGTTTGTATTAAAGGTGTAATAGACCACCATTCGGCCATTGTAAAAAATTCCATAACCGTGTGGAGGGCCGGGGTAATGCTCATGTGTTTTGGGCAGTCCTTTTGGAAAATCAAATTGAATGTGGTAAATGTCGTGGGAAAAAGGCAATTCAATTAGTTTTTTTTCGGGAAACACTTTTTTTATTTCTCGTCGAAAATATTTGTCCATTCCGTAATCATCGTCCGCGTAAAGAAAACCGCCATGAATCAGGTAATTGCGCAGGTTCCTGGCTTCTGTCTCTGAAAATACAATATTTCCATGTCCCGTGAGGTACAGAATCGGGTAGGAAAACAGCTTTTCGTCCGTTAATTTTACTCGGGCTTCAGTGGTAGCCACGCGCATGCCAGTTGCTTTTTCCAAATAATTTAAGAGATTTGGAATAACGGACGGATCATTGTACCAGTCACCGCCGCCCTGGTACCACACCCGGGCAACTGTGAACGGTTTTGACGGTTCAGCCGCCCAAGACACAGAAATCCATCCCGATAAAAGAATCGATTCAAACAGGATAATTTTTCCGAACAGATAAAACTTTTTCATTCAAAAGACCTGAATTGCAATGGCAACAATCATCCCGATCGCTGCCACAATTTTGAGTATCTTTCCACCAACAGCCCCGCAAAAGGCACCCCAACCGACTTTAAGCGCACGTGTTACATCCTTTTCATGAAGCAATTCTAACAAAAATGCGCCTCCAAATGCCCCTACAAACGCTCCGAGAAGTGTTCCAAGAGGAGGCGCCACTGGCGTAAACCAGATAGCACCCAAAAATCCTCCCAGGATCGCACCCCACATTCCCCACGAGGAGGAACCAAATCGTTTTGCTGCCCAAGCGCCTAAAAGGAATTCAACCCCTTCCACGAAAATGGAAACCGCAAGAAGGGCCAGTAAAAATAGCGGAGTCATTTTTGCAAAATGTGTCAACAGCCCCAAAACAAAAGCATCGGCAACGATAAGAAATGTTCCAGCAATGCCAAAAGGAATCACCACAATTCCCAACAATAAAACGAGCCAGAAAAAAATCATCCCCAACACCGAAAGCACGTCTTATTCCTTCATCTTAACATCAATGTAGACGTTCTTTCGCAGAGTCTGAACCCATTTTTGGAATTCTCTGTTTCGTTTTCTGGCAAGTGCCATTTGTTCCAGTTGTTCCCAATCCTTATCTAAGCTCCAGGCGCCCGCCTTCTTGCGATCATCTAATTTAATAATATGATAGCCGAATTTCGTCTTGAAGGGTTCGCTTACCTCGCCGACCTTTAGGGTTTCCGCCACCGCCCGAAACTCCTTTACCTTCAACTGGCTCAGCTCGAACCATCCCAGATTCCCGCCTTTATCCCGGGTGGTTTTATCGTCTGAATATTTTTTCGCCAACTCCGCAAAGTTTTCGCCTGCTTTAGCCCGACGATAGAGTTCCTTGATCTGCTTAACAGTGTTCAATTCATCCTGCTGCGTGGGAAGAACGCGGATCAAAATGTGCCGTACGCGAATTTTTTCCCCTTTCCGATCAATCATTTGAATAATGTGGTATCCGAATTTCGTTTCTACAATTCCTGAAATTTGCCCGGCTTTCAATTTAAACGCAGCCTCTTCAAAATCCCTTACAAAGTCACCTCGTTTTACATATCCAAGGTCGCCGCCCTTTGGCGCAGAGCCCGGATCTTCCGAGTATTTTTTTGCCATTTCAGAAAAATCTGCACCGGCCTTAATCTGCTTCAGAATTTTAGAGATTCTTTCGTAAGCCGCTTCTTTGGCAGCTTTGCCCGGCTTAACCGTTAATAAAATGTGACTCAATTCTACTGATGTTCCCCTTTTGGGAAGGCTGTCCTTCATGGTTTTGTAGAATTGCTCTACCTCTGGTCTGGAAATATGGATTTTCTGGAATTGTTCCTGTTGAAGCTTATCCACCAACATCCGATTCTTTACGTCCTCCCGGAATTTCCGCTTAATTTTGTTGATGGATCCACCGAAATACTTTTCTACCGCCTCCTTTGAGCCCATTTGTTGAGTCCATTGCTTAATTTGGTTATCCAGGGCCTGTTCGACTTGATTGTCGTCAACCTCAATGCTGTCTTCATGGGCCTTTTGCAACAGAATCTTTTGAACGATAAGATTCTCCAGAACCTGTCTGCGAAGTTCTTTTATTTTCTGGGGATTTTTCTGCAAATCAATACCCATCTGAAGCGCTGTATTAAGTGTAAACTGATTTACCTCTGATCGAAGCACAATTTCGTTGCCCACAATTGCGGCAATTCCATCCACAATTTGAGGTTGCTGGGCACGTATACCCGACATCGGCAGCATTAACGCTAAAAACAAAATACCTAACTTAAATTTTACTTTCAAATCGACGTTCCTTCCTTTTATGTTTGAAACCACCTGGCACGGCATTTTAGAATCCGAACTCTCCTAATTTGCAAAAAAGAAATCATTAAAAGCCCGTGGAATCACTTGTGGTTTTTTCCAACACATTTAAATTCATAACAATATTCCGCTGGTCTTTTAGCGAATTTATGTATCGGTGGTAAATTTCCCTGATTTTTTCCTCTCGCAGCATTGACAGAATCTTAGGTCGAACCTCTTCAAGACTTCGGTAGCTCCCAGATTTTTCCCGATCCAAAATCTGAAGAACATAAAACCCACCTTCTGTTTTTCGGGGACCAACAACCCCCTTAATTTTTGTGCGCTTTACAACGCCAGACAGAAACGGAGGCACCTTGCTTTCTGGAATATATCCGCTATCCCAGTCCTCCGGTTGCTTTGACTTCGGAAAGGCAACTTTTACTGCCTCAGTAAATGACGTTCCTCTTTTCAGTCGTTCGACAAACGCATCTGCATTTTTTTTCTGCTGAAAAAAAACAAATCCAAATCGAACCTCATTTTTATTTCTGACAAAACTATCTTTGTTTTTAAGATAGAATTTTTTAATTGCGCTGTCAGGAACTTCAGGTTTTTTTGGAAATTCTTTCTCGAGAAGTTTATTGGCCATGAGAGATTTTTTTACTTCTTGCAACTCTCTTTTAATCTCCGGCAAGTTTCCATATCCCCTTTTCTCAGCCTCCTGGTACAATACCTCGTTGTTAATCCATCGGCGCACGTAATTCTTTTTTTCATCCAGGCGAATGCTTTTTGAAAGCCTGCTGGGGACCTCCCGATCAACCTCCGAGGCCAGCAACACGGACTTTCCAACCTGTGCAACAATGGAATTATTCTTGTCCTGTTTGTGCGTCAAAGAACAGCCCATTAAAAAGGAAATGGCTGCAATGGAAAAAACGATTTTTTTGCGAAATCGCATTTAAACCTCAAATTTCGTCATTTGTAGATTCTTTGAAAGTGTTTTTCAAATTTTTTTCGAAGATAACAACAGGCATTTTCTTGCGAAGTTCCTGCATCCATCTTTTTTCTCTCTGCTTAATCAAACGGGTACGAAGATCCTTTTCAACATCCATGCGGGCTTCTTTATAAGTTTTTTCTCTTTCGGGTTTCCGACCCAAGATCTTGATTACATAAAAGTTTCTGCCCATTGCAATGGGGCCTCGAATTTCACCCACTTTTGCACGAAAAGCCTCTTTACCAATCAGGCCGTAAGAATTGCGATTAATGTAACCCAACATTCCCTTATTCTTTTTACTGGTTACCATTTGATTGTATTTTTCTGCCAAACGGGAAAAGTTAGCTCCATTCAGTGCAAGTCGATAAATCCTATCTGCCAATTTTTTGTCCTTTACCATGATCGCCTGAACCTTCATTTTGGGGGGAACTTTATAAAGCCCCAAGTGTTCATGGTAGTATTTTTTTAGCAGGCTATCATTTACCGTTATCTTTTTCATGATTTCTTTTGAGCGAACAGCCTGATACATTTGGCGATCTGTAAAATCCTGGATTTGTTTCTGATAGCGAGGCTTTCTGATTAAATGACGTTTCTTGCCCTCGAGTATGATAATTTCTCGCTGCAATTTATTAGAAAGAATGTCCCGAATGGCCTTTTCCCCGCGTATCGGTTTTCGGGGTCGATGGTTGGGCCCTGTGCTGACTATATTTGCAAAATCCTCAATCGTATAGGTTTTCCCAATGTATTTTACAAGGGGCAATTTCATCTGCTCAGGAGAAAGCTTTTTGAACTGGCTACTGGTATCCGGGATAAATTTTTTGCCTGCTCGATGAGGTTGCGGAAAATAGAGACTATCTGCCAATAATTTAATATTTGAATTGTACCAAGTCAGACGATATTTTTTCTGAAGGTGTTTCCAATAAGTTAAGTAGGCTTTATTTAACTTCCTGGTATGCTGCCGCATCAAGCCATTTAGAATTTCCGAACGGGCAATTGCATAGGGCTTTCTCGGAAAAATCCGCCTTTCCAAAACCTGAACAATTTCCACACCCTGATTTGTGGGCAGTGGCTTTGAAATTTCGTATCGTTTGAGAGCAAAAATTTCGTCTCTAATCTGCGGATCTAATTGCTCCCATTTCACATATCCCTTATTCCCCCCAAGTTTTTTAGACTGCAAATCTGCGGAGTATTTTTCTACCATTTTCGAAAAGTCACTGCCACTTCGAATTTTTTGTACAATTTCCCTGGCAAGAACCAACGTTGAATCCTTCTGCTTTTTCGCTGCACCAACCGGATATTTGAGAAGAATGTGTCGGATTTTTACATCGATATTGGAGTGTCTCCAAATATTCTTAATTTGAGATTCGGGAATCACCTGAGGAATGACATCCGCTTCCAGAACCGCCCAAAATGTGATTCGATTTACAGCATCCGTTTTCTTTTTCAAAAAGTCCGGCGTATGATCCAACCCCTCTGCAAGTGCCTCCAAATATTGCAGACGATGATCGATCATCCCATCCAAGACCTTTTTCTTTTGTTCCAATGTGGCGTGCTGAGCAGCAAGCATTGAGCGCTGTTTAATAAAGGACTCTTCAAATTGGCTTTGCGTTATCGAACTATTGCCCACACGCGCAATTGGCTTTTCTCCTTTCCCGCACCCACCAAAAAGAATTGCCAACCCAACTGCAAACAAAACACCGTCCAAAAAAATAACTTTTTTAAACCTGTTCATGCACCCTCCTCCTGTGACTTTTCCAACTAAGCCGCCTTTAATGTGATCGTTCTAAAAAGGTTTTCAATTTCCTTTAAAGGATTTTTACCACTTTCATCAAGCCTAAACCTAAACCCAAATTTATCCCCTTTTAGGAACTTTATATTCTCGGGCGAATAGCTGTGGATTTTACCGACAACTTTTTGTAAAAGTTCCTGATTTCCTTCTTCATTAAAAAACTTATCGGAAAAAAAGGCCGTTAAAATGCCGTTTCGAATGCGAACCTTTCCAAGTCCAATTTTTGCGGCGAGAATACGAAGCAGGCCCATTTGAAATAGAGTGCGCGTTTCCGGGGGAATCGGCCCAAATCGATCCCTTAATTCATCTTCGAGGTCTTTGAGTATTTCCTGCGAATTGGCATCGGACAATCGCTGGTAAATTCCGAATCGTTCCGAATCCGAAGAAACGTAATCTTTCGAAATAAACGCATCGTAGTCCGAATCGATTTCAACCTCAATTCTTTCCGTTTCTTTTTGCACGGGTTCTTCCAAAACCTCTTGCCGCAGTTTTTCCACAGACTCTTCCAAAAACCGCGTGTACATATCAAAACCAACGGCATTTACATATCCGCTCTGCTGCGTCCCCAAAAGATTTCCGGCACCGCGAATTTCCAGATCCTTCATCGCAATTTGAAGACCCGAACCCAACTCGACAAACTCCTCCAGGGTTTGCAGCCGTTGAAGCGCCGAGCCGGTAAGATACTTGACCGGAGGAACCAAAAAATAGGCGTAAGCCTGCCTATTTGACCGCCCGACCCGTCCGCGAAGCTGATACATTTGGGCAAGCCCAAATTTATCCGCCCGATTTACAATGAGCGTATTCACATTGGGCAAGTCAAGCCCCGATTCAATAATCATTGTGGACACCAAACAATCGAACTCTTTGTTCATGAATGCCAGCATCACATTTTCAAGCTCATGACCCTTCATTTTCCCATGAGCTACGCGCACGCGTACTTCCGGGACCAATTTTTGAACCATTTCCGCCACAGCAGCAATCGACTGCACCCGATTGTGAACAAAAAACACCTGACCTCCCCGGTGTACCTCGCTTAAAATAGCCTGGCGAATCAAATTTTTGTCAAATGGCCTGACTTCCGTCATAATGGGACGTCGATTTAATGGGGAAGTCGCTATTGTGGACATATCCCGGGCACCCATAATTGAAAAATGCAGCGTGCGAGGAATGGGCGTTGCCGTAAGGGCAAGCACATCCACCAACTTGAATTTCTCCTTTAGGCGCTCCTTTTGCGCGACGCCAAACCGGTGTTCTTCGTCAATAATTAAAAGGCCCAAGTCTTTAAAGATAACATCCTTTGAAAGCAGTCGATGCGTGCCAATTAAAATGTCAACGGTACCGCGCCTGACCCCTTCAACAATTTTCTGCTGTTCCTTTTTCGATTTGAACCTCGAAAGAAGAGCAATTGTGATCGGAAATTTTTCCAGTCTCTCCCGAAAGGTGTTGTAATGCTGTTGAGCCAGAACTGTGGTGGGAACCAAAACAGCCACCTGTTTCCCATCAAGGGCCGCTTTAAAAGCTGCACGCAGGGCGACTTCGGTTTTTCCAAACCCCACATCTCCGCAAACCAATCGATCCATTGGAATGGGAGATTCCATGTCCCGCTTGATTTCTTCAATTGTTTTGAGCTGATCAGGCGTTTCGTTATAAACAAATGACGCCTCTAATTCCTTTTGCCACAATGTATCTTTAGAGAATGCAAATCCCTTGGAGGCCTTCCGCCAGGCGTAAATCGTAATAAGTTTATGAGCCATTTCTTCAACGGCTTTTTTGGTGCGATTTTTAATCCGCCCCCAGTCTGTCCCCCCCAACTTATTCAATTTGGGCTTGAAGCCCTCCCGACCGGTAAATTTTTTGACCCTGTAAAGTTTGTCGATGGGAACATATAATTTATCCCCATCCAGATATTCTAACTGAATTGTTTCCCGCTGGATTCCCGCTACCTGAATCCGGGACAACCCTAGAAATCGCCCCACACCAAAATCCTCGTGTACCACGTAATCTCCCGGCGCCAGCGTATTTAAATTACGAATGGGAGTGCCACCGCGATATTTTCCCCATCTTTTTCTTCTGGGGGCGCGCCCGTAGATATCCTTTTCCGTGTAGAGAACAATACCGGCTTCCGGGAAATAAAAGCCATCGGAAAGTAAACCCCTTTCCAAATGGAGCAAGCCGGTTGCAAGCAAAGACTCCTCGAAGAGCTCTTCGAAACGTTTGATTTCAAATGTTTCTTCAAAAGAAATAAATACTTCCGGGTTTCCCGATCTTTTTGAATCCAAATGCGTTTTGATCGATTCCTGGAGGCGGTTAATATTTCCCCGAAAGTTCTCGTGGGTTACAATTTGAGCATCAAGCACATTTTCTTTCTGAGACAGAAATGTGTTTTCAATAACGATCTTTCCGCTCATATCCCGAAACAGTTCCGGCAAATCAAATAATTTTGCCGAAGGATTTCGTTCAACCGTTTCCGTGAGTAAATCATCCGGCGATGTATGCTCCCCTAACAATATTTTTTCGTACAATTCTGGCTGATCCAACAAAATAATGGCGTCGCTTTGCAGATAGTGAAACAGCGAGGCATTATCCTCCCGGCGGTTTTCGCTACGGTGGGGCTGCAGCAGCGTTATGGTGTTAATCAATTTTGTGGATCGCTGCGTAGTCACATCAAAATAGCGAATAGAGTCCACAAAATTGCCAAAAAACTCAATGCGAACGGGATTTTCTTCCTCGTAGGGAAAAACATCGACAATGCCCCCCCTTACACTAAATTCTCCCACCGCGCCAACGGTAGCCACCCGTTCGTATCCAAAATCAAAAAGATTTTTTATAAAAGATTCAAATTCCACTTCCTTGTTCACCTGAAGGCGGATCTGAGATCGACGGAAATAATCTGGCGCGGGAATTTTTTCAGAAATGGCTTCCAACGTTGTGACAAAAACGGAGTCACTATGGTCAAGGAGCATCTCAAGGGCCCGAAGCCGCTGACTTGTCACTTCAAATTGAACCTGAGAATAATAGGCCTTTCCCTGTTGAGTTTCAGGAAAATAGTTGACCCCCTCATTTGCTAAAAGGAATTGGAGGTCGGAGAAAAGAATCTCTGCTCTCTGTGCGTAAGGAAGTACGACTAATATTTGTTTTTTATAGTGGTTACGTAATAACAATGTAAAAATAGACAAAGAACTCCCCCGCAGCCCTTTGATTGAAAGGGGGCGTTCTTTTGAAATACCTGAAAGTGCACTTTTAAAAAATACGCTTTTTTTAAATTTGTCTAAAAGACGATCAAACACGAATAACTACTTATTCCTAAATTGAGAATTGTTGGGAGATAAAAAAACCTTTTGGGTTTGTAAGCTGTTGTTATTCTATTTATTAGGAAAAAACAACAAAATCAACAACCAAAACCCAAAAGGTAAATATAATATG
>Ga0114934_10002261_pt1 | contig 12324 bp, 8 predicted proteins | sample 4SBtaG_2_FD_99695 | JGI IMG/M metagenome (GOLD analysis project Ga0114934, IMG submission 99695) | Deep subsurface microbial communities from Kolumbo volcano to uncover new lineages of life (NeLLi) - 4SBTROV10_white metaG | ecosystem: Environmental > Aquatic > Marine > Volcanic ... | reverse complement strand
GAAACAAGTGAGCCAATGCGTCTGATGGCATCCACAAAAGCAGAAATGTTGACTCCTTCTTGTCCACGAACTCCTTCTATTATCTTGTAGGCTTTCAGATTTTTTATCATACTAAGAGCCTCTGTTTCAGAAACAGGAGCCAAAGCCGAATTCACATCTTTCAATACTTCAATAAAAATGCCGCCCATGCCTGCCAAAACAAGATGACCGAATTTTTCTTCAGCTTTCACGCCAGCGAAAATTTCTGTTCCCGACAACATGGGTTGCAACAGAACACCTGCAGCATCAGGAATCTGCATCATACGGTCAAACTCTTTTTCAACAGTTGCAGTATCTTTTACATTTAGCACAACACCTCCAACATCTGATTTATGAACAGGCCCCACAACTTTCATCACTAAAGGAAATCCAACTTCTTTAGCAGCATCTACAGCAGTTGCTTTTGTTTTTACAGTCTTTTCTTTAACTCTGGCTATTCCTGCAGCATCTAATAATTTTGCAACTTTGTCAGGATGAAGATAACCGTCTTCTGCATTTTCTATTATTGAGCGGATAGCTTCTTTGTTGATATTTATGGGTAAATCAATATTTTCAGGAGCAGGTTTGGGAGTATTGTAAATTTTTGTCAAAGCATTTCCAAATATCACTTCATCAGAAAAACTTTGGCGACCTTTGTTTTGAAAATGTTCGATTTCTTTTTCAGTTTCACTCAATGACGGCATAATTGGATAAATAGGCTTTTTGCAAGTCTTCATTTTTTCATCTATCACATCGTAAACATCAAAAACCTTGAACAAACCGGGACTTCCAAAAATAATAGCCATTCCATCAATATTTTCAAAGTCATTTTCGCAGGCGTCAATTATATGTCCAAGTTGTTCTGCTGTTCCTGTTGCCAAAAAGTCGATAGGATTTGCAACAGACGAGCCGGGAAACAATTTTTCGAGCAATTGTTTTGCTTTTGGACCTTCTATAGCTGGAACATTCATTCCACCATTCGACAATGCGTCAGTTAGCATAACTCCGGGACCTCCTGCGTGAGTGATAACTGCAATGTTTTTCCCTTTCAATTCTTTTTGTTGAAAAATAGCAGCTACTGTTGCCAATTCTTCGCGTCCGTAACATCTAACGATTCCAGCTTTTTTGAAAAGTGCATTTACAGCGGTGTCAGAACTTGCCAATGCTCCTGTATGCGAGGAAGCTGCACGACTTCCGGCTGCTGAACTTCCGGCTTTTATTGCTGCTATTTTGCAACCTTTATTTATCAAAGAAGTGGCGTGCTTTAACAGCTTTTGCGGTTTTTCAACTTTTTCAATATACAGTAATTTTACTTTTGAGCTTGTAGCAGAATCGAAAGTTTCATCAAGATACTCAAGCACGTCTTCAACTCCAATTTGTGCACTGTTTCCAACTGACCACACACTGTTGAATGTCAATCCTTTTGGCAAAGCAGATTCCATAATAAAAACAGCTGTTGCACCAGACCCAGAAATCATATCTATACCCTTTGGGTCGAGTTTTGGAATAGGTGTAGTAAAAACGCCATTATAGTTATTGTTGAGCAGTCCAATGCAGTTTGGACCAATCAAAGAACCTCCAACGCTGTCGATTATTTCAACAATTTTTTGTTCAATCATAGCACCTTCCTTGCTTTCTTCACTGAATCCAGCAGAAAGCACAATAAATGCTTTTGTGTTTTTGTTTTTTGCAAGTATTTCAATAGTCTGAACTGTATATTTTGCTGCTATTGCCAATATTGCAAGCTCTACATTTGGCAAATCATTAATGTCTCTGTAGCTTTTTACACCCTGAACTTCGTCGAGTTTAGGATTGGCAACATATAATTTGCCTTTGTAGTTTCCATCGAGCAAGTTTTTAAGTACTTTGCCACCGGGTTTTTGAATATCATTTGAACCTCCTACAACAACTATGCTTTGAGGCGAAATAAGTTGATTAGTAATCATTAGTTTTGTTTTTTTGTAAAATTAATAAAGTATAAAAAATAGCTGTAAAATTCACACTCGATGCTCTAATAAGTGTATCATCAGTTAACATCGAGATTATAATAATAATAAAAAAAACAGTTGGTAAAAATTTTTTATATTTTTTGTTTTTAAAAAATGGATAAAATATTGCTAAAATAACTACACTGCCAAATAATAATCCTAATGCTGCGATGAAGCTAATATACTGATTATGAGGCAATTTTCTTTGTTCTGCAGGTAATTTTGTTTTGTCAATTTTGTATTGTTTCAAAATTTCATTTTTATAATCTCCTGTTCCTACACCAAATAAAGGATGTTTTTTAATTAAATTAACAGAAGTTTTAAAAGATTCTATTCTTTGAGAAACTGATTGACTTCTTGAATTTCCAGTTTCAAAGTAAATGTGCAATTGCCATATTACTTTGTATATTCGTTCATTTAAGCTAAAATTATTGTTAAATCTGTAGTTCGTATATCCATTTTCAATGTTTTTTATATCCCTCTCTGTCAATGCCCATACACCTGCTGAATCTTTTGTCAATCCTTTGGATGTAAGGTATCTTAAAAGAGTATATTTTATTTTTTGATTTTTTTTATCAAATTCGCTGTATTTTATATTGCTTCTTTTGTTCCATTCTTTTTTCAATTCTTTTTCGCAGATATAGTATCCAACGTGGTAGCCATTTTCAATTACTTTGTTTTTAATATTATGAAAATATTGGTTATTATTGACGGTAAATCTTGGTAAATCTTTATAATCAGGGTCTTTTATTTTATAAAATGAAGAAATTTGATTGAAAAGATAAAACGAAATAGACAAAACTATTGCCAAACTACCTATAATTATGCCTATTTTGCTATATAAATTTTTTGAATTCAGCAGATAATATATTGTTAGTCCACCTATAAGGATTAAGATAATTGCAATTGCGGTGAGTGATTGCAGAAAAAACAGCAAAACTAAAAAATAAATGATTGAAAATATAGAAACTAATTTTACGAATTTGTGATTTGTTTTTATAAAAAAATAATAAATAATAAATATTGTAAATACTGTATAAATTGCATATCTTATATGTGATAATCCTTGACAAAAATCATTTAAGCTTATATTGTTCCCTTTAATAATGAAAACAGTCCAACTTTGAATCGACTTTGCAAAATTAAATACTACAAAAGAAGCAATAATGAATTTGATTTGATTTTCTGAAAAAGCTTTATTTTTTGTCAATAAAATTAAGGGTAAAATAAATAAAGGCAGTTTTAATTTAAGCTCGTTCAGATAGCTAATTTTATCTACTGTCCATATTCCTCCTATAATGAAAATTAAAAAAATTGATAAAAAAATTATGGCAGGTTTATCCTGCCATAATTTTTTAAATTTTATCTTAAAATTTCCTTCTAAAATCCAAATCCCAGCTAAAATAAATTCAGATATACTAATAAGTATATAGGAAAAAAATATACCGGCAAATAATACAAGTATAGCAAAAATGTATAATTTGTCAATTTTTTCTTCATTTATCCTCATTAGTTCTGTTTTTTATCAGTTTTAGATAATTTTTCATATCAGTTTTAACTTCTTTTGACAAAATATACAATGTAAGTAAGTTTGGAAAAGCCATCGAAAGAATCATCATATCTGAGAAATCGAGAACTGCTCCCAGACTGGAAGCTGAACCAACAACAATGAATACTAAAAAGAATGCATAATAAACATTTCTAATAGCTTTGTCACTCTTGAAATATTTTCCAAACAAAAATTTAAAGCCGTTCAAGCCGTAATAAGACCACGAAATCATTGTTGAAAAAGCAAATAAAAAGATAGCCAATAAAAGAATATATGGAAACCAAGAGAAAACTTTTCCAAAAGCAGCAGAGGTCAACTGAACTCCGTCTAATCCCGATGCATCATACATCCCTGTATAGATGATTACCAATGCAGTCATTGTACAAATTACAACAGTATCTATAAAAGGTTCCAAAAGAGCAACTAAGCCTTCTGTAACAGGTTGGTCTGTTTTTACTGCTGAGTGAGCTACAGAAGCAGAACCAACACCCGCTTCGTTTGAAAATGCAGCTCTTTGGAATCCAAGAACCATTACCCCAATAATTCCACCTTTTATAGCAGGTGCAGCAAATGCACCGTCAATTATTAGTTTAAATGCATGTCCTGTTTGTCCAATATTCATTATAATTATTATTAAAGCTACTGAAACATAAAGAAGTGCCATAAAAGGAACAAGTTTGTCAGTTACTTTTGCTATGCTTTTTATCCCTCCTATAACCACAACGCCAACCATTATAGCTAAAATAATACCGTAAAATGCTCCATAATTACTAAACTGGGGAAACATATTCGCTAATTGAGAAAAAGATTGGTTTGCTTGAAACATATTTCCACCTCCAAATGAACCACCTATAATCAAAAGAGCAAATAATATAGCAAGGAATTTACCTAAACCTCCCAATTTGCGCTTTTTCAAAGCTTTGGTCATATAATACATTGGTCCGCCCGAAACGACACCATTTTCATCAATGTTTCTGTATTTTGTGCCAAGTGTGCATTCTGTGAATTTTGTTGACATACCCAACAAACCTGCAATTATCATCCAGAATGTTGCACCAGGTCCGCCAATACTGATTGCAATAGCAACACCGGCAATGTTTCCTAATCCTACAGTTGCTGAAAGAGCTGTTGCCAATGCCTGAAAGTGAGATACTTCGCCTTTTTCGTCTTTTTTGTCAAATTTTCCTGCTACGTGTTGTATTGCAAGTTTAAAACCACTAATGTTTATAAATCCTAAATAAATTGTAAAAAAAGTTGCACCAAGAATTAGCCAGACAACAATGAAAGGAATCTTTATTTGCCTTGGGTCTCCATTTGGATGACGTAAAATTTTGCCATTATCGTCGTGCATTGTTGGATCGTAGATTTTTAATGCAGCAAATATATCTACCATTAGTACTTTGCCAATTACATTAACAACCGGCACAAATGCTTTGTTGATTCTTTCATTAAGAGATTTTGCCGGAACATAAATGTCTTTTTCTATCTTATTTCCTACACTGTCAGATACTACAAGTCTATAATGTACTCCTTCTGTCAAATTACTTGCTATTGATGAGTTTAATGAAACATCCTGCTTTGACCAATAGTATTTGTATGGTGATTCTCCTCCTGATACATTTGCAATTACGAATCCATCGTTTATATCAGGACTTTTATTGTTAACTTTCAACTCGACTTGTAAAGGATAAGTATTGCTATCAAGAGATTCATTTACTCCAATTCCTTGCGAAAAACTATTACTAATCAGCGTGATAATGATAAAAATTGTTCCAAAAAACTGCTTCATATTTTTTAATATTTGAGATGACAATAATATTAAAAATTCTTTTTTTTACCAAAAGCTAAAACTATTACAAATTATTTTGTAATATTGCCAAAAAAATGAAAAAATATATTACTGTTATTTTTGTTTTGCTTATAAGTTTTTCGGTTTACGCTCAAACCAATACAATTGATACAAACTCGAATTTCAGGAACAATGTAAATCTTGGTGTAGGTTCAAGTTTTTTTGGATTTATCACCAATACATTAGTTAAAGGTTCGCTTGTAAACAAAGCTTATGCAACTCCAGTATTTCACTTGGCTTACGAACGTGAAGTTTTAGATAACACATATATGGGAATTAATGCAGGTTATCAGAATTTTTATTTTGATTTGCTACCAATAGATTCAGATCATAGTGTACTAATTACAAATATTAACAGAATAAATCTATCACTTAGTGCAGATCATTTTTTCTTAAATCAACCACGATTTAATATGTTTTTTGGAGGTCAATTAGGTTTAACAATTTGGGAAGGAAGATTGTCTTTCGAAGAATTAGTAAGTTATGTTAATGAATTAATTCCAATACAGGTCGTTTCTGATATGATTACAAAAAAATTGATTCCCAGTTCTGATAACTTTTTTACTACAAACTTTTCATATCAATTACATCTAGGTATGGAAAAATATTTTACAGATAATTTGGGACTTAGAGGCACAATTGCTGTTGGTTCGCCATATTGGGCAATGATTGGGTTGAATTACAGATTCTAAGAAACTATAAGTATGACAAAAAATTTTTGTTACCTTCAGTTATTCCACAAATCTTTGTCTCATAGCTTCGGATAAGAAAAATGCTGCAGAAACAGATACATTTAGCGAATCAATTTTTCCCATCATAGGAATCAAAATATTTTTTGTAGCATTTTGTCTTATTATTTTCGATAGTCCTTTTGCTTCATTGCCAACAGCAATAGCAGCAGAATTTTTGAAATTTATATTGTAAAAAGTTTCGCTGTCTTGCAATGTAGCAGCATACAATGGTATGTCATTTTCATTAAGAAAAGTAATTACTTCTTCACTTTCGGCAATAGCAATAGGTACAGAAAAAATAGTGCCAACGCTGGCTCTTATAATATTCGGATTGTAAATGTCTGCCAAAGGAGAAGCTAAAATGAATGCATCAACAGAAGTAGCATCACAAGTACGAAGCATAGCTCCTATATTACCGGGCTTTTCTATTTGTTCGCCAATAAGTATCAATGGGTTTTTAGGTAATTTCAAATTTTTTAGGCTCAAATCTCTTTTTTTTGCTATAGCCAGAATGCCTTCAGTTTTTTCTCTATAAGCTAATTTTGTATATGCTTCTTCTCCAAGACTTATTATTTCTGAATTGCAATTGTATTTTTTCAATAGATCAGTAATTTCCGACTCTAAAATGATATTAGGATTAAAAAGAATTTTATCAAATTCATATTCGGATTTTAAAGCAATAATTAATTCTCTTTTCCCTTCAATTACAAATTTATTTTCTTTTTTGCGAAATGTGTTTTTTTTCTGCAATTCCAAATAATATTTTATTAAAGGATTTGATTTACTTGTGATATATTTGACTTCTTCCATAATTTTTTGTAAATTACAGCAAATTTATCAAATTTGAATAAATAAAAATAAAATTTATTTTTTTTTAATAAAAGAGATAACAACAAACATTTTAACAGAACTAATAGGAGGCTTTTTAATTGATAATCAATAAAAAAAACAAAATCTTTTTTATAATTAAATAAAGTGATTATTTTTGCACCACATTTTAACAATATAATGTCTAACTAATTAAAAATTTTATGAGCGAAGAAAACAAAATGGAAAATTTGGAAGAAAAAAACAATCTTCAAGAACAAAAGACTCAGGAATCAACCCCCGAGATCTATACAAGTGAAGATTTGAAAGAAGAAAAAAAACCTATTTTAAACCAATCAACATTAGATTTTGATTGGGATAGCATAGAATCTTCTTCAACAAATGATGAACAAAGAAAAGAATACGAAAAAATGTATTCAGAAACTTTGTCAACAATTGAAAGTAACGAAGTAATTTTAGGAACTGTTATTTCAATTACAGATCGTGAAGTAGTTATAAATATTGATTACAAATCAGAAGGCGTTGTACCATTAAATGAATTTCGTTACAAACCTGACCTAAAAGTTGGAGACCAAGTAGAAGTATTGGTTGTAAAACCTGAAGATGAAACAGGACAATTAGTATTATCTCACAAGCGTGCTAGAGTTATGAATGCTTGGGATAAAATCAATGAACATTATTCAAAAGGAGATATTGTTCAGGGTTATATCAAGAGTAGAACAAAAGGCGGTATGATTGTAGACCTTTTCGGTATTGAAACATTCTTGCCAGGTTCACAAATTGACGTACAACCTATTACAGATTATGATGCTTTTGTTGGTCAGATTATGGACTTCAAAATTCTAAACATTAATTTAGAATTCAGAAATGTTGTAGTTTCACACAAAGCAATCATAGAAGACGAATTAGAAGAACAAAAGAAACACATTATCTCTAATTTAGAGGTAGGACAAGTACTTGAAGGAGTTGTTAAAAACATAACACAATATGGAGTATTTATGGATTTAGGTGGAGTTGACGGCCTTATTCACATTACTCATTTATCTTGGGGAAGAATTAATCATCCAAGCGAAGTTGTAAATATAGGAGACCAATTAAAAGTTGTTATATTGAATTTTGATGAAGAGAAAAAACGTATCGAATTAGGATTAAAACAATTACAACCTCATCCTTGGGAACAATTAGATTCAAATCTAAAAGTAGGAGACGTAGTAGAAGGTAAAGTAGTTGTATTAGCAGATTATGGTGCATTTATCGAAATTGCTCCCGGTGTAGAAGGATTGATTCACGTTTCAGAAATGTCATGGTCACAACATCTGCATAGCGCACAAGACTTTTTGAAAATCGGAGATGTTGTAAAAGCCAAAATATTAACATTAGATAGAGAACAAAGAAAAATGTCTCTTGGTTTGAAACAATTAAAACCAGATCCATGGCAAGATATCGAAGAAAAATTTCCTACTGGATCAAAACACAAAGCTAAAGTTCTTAGTTTCTCTAGTTTCGGAGTATTCGTAGAATTGAAAGAAGGAGTAGAAGGATTAGTACACATTTCAGATTTGTCTTGGACAAAGAAAATCAACCATCCATCAGAATTTACAAAAATTGGAGAAGAAATGGAAGTTGTTGTTCTTGAAATAGATAAAGAAAATCGAAGACTTAGCTTAGGACACAAACAATTGGAAGAAAATCCTTGGGATGTATTTGAAACTATTTTCTATAAAGATTCAATTCAGGAAGGAACAGTAATGAAAGTATTTGATAAAGGTGCTAACATATTGTTGCCATATGGAGTTGAAGGTTTTGCATCAAAACGACATCTAAAAAAAGAAGATGGTTCATATGCAAAAGTTGATGAAAAATTACAATTCAAAGTAATTGAATTTTCAAAAGCAGCTAAAAGAATAGTTGTTTCTCACACAAAAGTTTGGGAAGAAAAATTGAAAGTAAAAGAAGAAAAAGAAAAATCAACAGTTAAAACAGAACTTTCAAAACAAAATACTGAAAAACCAAAACTTGGTGATATTGCAGATTTAGAAGAATTGAAACGCAAACTTTTAGATCCTAATAACAAAAAAAATTAATATCTTGCACGATATTTGATTGACCACTCATAAAGAGTGGTCAATTTATAATTAACCAAAAAAAAAACTGATGTCGGATACAAGATTTACTATTGAAAAAAAAGATAATTATACTTTAATTACACTCAATACAGACAAACTTGATGCAGCTTTAGCACCAATATTAAAATCAGAATTTGTTTTGATTGCTGGTAATGGAGAAAGAAACATAATAATAGAAATGACCAATGTTCAATATTGCGACTCATCAGGTTTGAGCACAATTTTGGTAGCTAACAGACTTTCCAAAAATGCTAGTGGAGTTTTTGCATTATGTAATTTAAATCCTCCAGTTGCCAGATTAATTTCTATTTCTCAATTGGATAGTGTATTGCATATTGCAGATAATTTGGATGAAGCTGAAAGAATTGTTAACAATTCAGAAAAAGAGTAATTTGTATTACGTAAAAATTTGTTTACTTTTAAAGTAAACTAATATTATTTCTCGATGAATTTTATTGTTCGCATATTGGGCAGTAGTGGCGCTTTCCCTACATATAAACGCTTTTCTACTGCTCATTTTATTTCTATTTACGACAAACATTTTCTTGTAGATTGCGGAGAAGGCACACAAATTCAACTATCACGTTTTAATACAAAATTTGGTAAATTAGAAAATATTTTCATTTCACACCTTCACGGTGATCATTTTTTTGGATTGTTAGGCCTCATTTCTTCTTATAATCTTGCCAAAAGAGAGGCTGAACTTAATATATATGCACCAAAAGAATTGGAAAACATTCTGTTTTCAGAAAATTCTTTTTTTCGAAGAAAGGAACTTAATTATAAAGTAAATATTATTCCTTTATCCCCAAAACATTCGGTGATATATGAAAATAAAAATTTACAAATTGAAGCCTTTCAACTTGCACATAATATAGATACTTGGGGTTTCATTTTTAGAGAAAAACAACGTCCTCCGAATGTTATAAAAGAAAAGATTGCAGAATTAAACCTTTCAATTGAACAAATCAAAAAACTAAAACAAGGAAAGGACATAAAAATTGGTGATAAAACATATAAAAACGAAACACTTACAATACATCATAATTCGCCTCGCAGCTATGCTTTTTGTAGTGATACGGCTTATTACGAAAAAATCGTGCCAATAATTAGAAACGTGGATTTGTTGTATCACGAAGCAACTTTTCTTGAAAAGGATTACACAGAAGCAGTAAAAGTAAAACACTCTACAGCTAAACAAGCTGCTACAATTGCTAAGAAAGCAAATGTAGGTAATTTGTTAATTGGCCATTTTTCAAACAGATATAGAAATCTGAATAATTTTGAAATTGAAGCAAAAGAAGTATTTCCAAAGACCATTGCTGTAAATGATGGTATGAAAATCGAAATATTTCCGGATCATAAAATAGAAGTAAATGAACATAATTCCAATTCAACAGTGGTTTGACGATTTAAAAGACATAAAACATATTTTGATTGCAGGTCCGTGTTCGGCAGAAACAAAAGAACAGGTTTTGCAAACAGCTAAAGGAATCAAAAAAATAGGAAAAATAAATGCTTTTAGAGCCGGAATTTGGAAACCTAGAACTAGTCCCAAATCATTTGAAGGAGTAGGAGAAATAGGCTTGGATTGGTTAGCCGAAGTAAAGAATAACTATGGAATAAGAACAATAGTCGAAGTAGCAACACCAGAACATGTAGAAAAAGTTTTGAAGCATAACACTCCGACTGATATGCTTTGGATTGGTGCCAGAACATCTGCAAACCCCTTTTCTATTCAGTCAGTAGCCGATGCACTTAAAGGAGTGGACATTCCTGTTTTGGTCAAAAATCCTGTTATTCCTGAACTAAAACTTTGGATTGGAGCAATTGAAAGATTTTATAAAAATGGAATACAGAAGATTGCAGCCATTCATCGTGGTTTTTATCCATACGAAGAAACAAAATACAGAAATATACCTAAATGGGAACTTTTGATAGATTTTAAAACTAAGTTTCCAGAAATTCAAATAATAGGAGACCCTAGTCATATTGCAGGCAAAAGAGAGCTTTTAGAAGATGTCATTTGGATGTTCATTGGACTTAATCTCGACGGACTTATGATTGAAACTCACTATAACCCTGATATTGCTCTTAGCGATAAAGCTCAACAAATTACACCTGAGCAATTGGATACAATTTTGAAAAAAATTAAATTTAGAATGAACGATACTGACGACGATTTGCTAAATTCAGAACTAAAAAAGTTAAGGTTCAGTATTGATTCAATTGATTATCAGATGATGGAATTGCTTTCTAGAAGAATGAAACTTGTAAGAAAAATAGGCTTGATGAAAAAGGATAACAATCTAAGTATCTTTCAATTAGAGAGATGGAAAGAAATCGTAAAAACAAGACTTAATTATGGTGATGAACTTGATTTGGATAGAACTTTAGTAAAAAAAGTAATCAAAATGTTACATCAGGAATCAATAAATTTGCAATCTAAACTTTTTAAAAACGGAAATAATGAGTAAAATAATTTTAATAATAGCCACAATTACTTTATTTGCAACTTCTTGCAGTACATTGAAATTCAGTAATAAAAAACAAATACTTTTGGAATGGTATAATGTAGAAAATCTTTTTGATACAATAGACAATCCACATAAATTAGATAATGAATTTACACCCGAAAGTAAAAAAAACTGGAATACAGCAAAATATAATAAGAAGTTGAAAGATATATCAAATGTTATTTTTTCTGCTGATTCAGATTTATTACCAACATTTATTGGCCTTGCAGAAGTTGAAAATTTAAATGTTTTGAAAGATCTGATAGCACAGGAAAAATTCAAATCTAATAATTACAAAATTATTCACTTTGAAACAACAGATGTTCGTGGTATTGATGTTGCAATGATATATAATGCAGATATTTTTACACCAATAGAACAAAAACAGATTCCTCTAATTGATTCTTTAGGAAAAAGATACAAAACAAGAGAAATATTATACATAAAAGGAACAATTGGAAAAGATACAATTTATTTTTATCTCAATCATTGGAAATCCAGAAGAGGAGGAGTCGAAAAAACTGAATACAAAAGATTGATCGCTGCAAAAATTCTACGTCAGAGCATTGATAGTGTTCTGAATATAAATCCTTATGCAAATATTATATGCATGGGAGATTTTAATGATACACCTACCAATAAAAGTCTTAACGAAACTTTAAATGCCTCAACAGATTCTATTTTTGCAAGCACAAGAGAATTGTATAATCTAGCAGCAT
>Ga0114934_10002260_pt1 | contig 12330 bp, 9 predicted proteins | sample 4SBtaG_2_FD_99695 | JGI IMG/M metagenome (GOLD analysis project Ga0114934, IMG submission 99695) | Deep subsurface microbial communities from Kolumbo volcano to uncover new lineages of life (NeLLi) - 4SBTROV10_white metaG | ecosystem: Environmental > Aquatic > Marine > Volcanic ... | reverse complement strand
CTTTTGTCTTGATACAAAAGAAACAAAAAATCAAGACTGCAAATAAATTTCTTATTTTCCACACTTCGTTTTGCTAAATCATAAAAACTCACTCCCTCTGGTCGTTCAAACAGTTTATGATTTTTAACACACCATTTCGTTTGAAAATTGACGAAATTTTTTTGATGTCAAGAAAAGCCATGAAGTTCATTATAAAATCAAATAAAAAAATCTGTTTACAAAAAAATATTATTGAAACAATCAGCAACAATAATTTACCCCCCCCCCACATTAGACTATTATACTCATAATAAGTGTATTAAGAATTATCACATTAGTTTCAAAATTAAAATTATTAGCAAAGTGCCTAACTCAATAAATTTATTTATTTTAGTCGGCTACTTTCATACAAAACTTATCCATTAAATGTTATCTTTGAGATTTTCTAAATAAGTGTTATATGTGTTTTGACCTAACTAAAAGAACAAATCAGTGGATTTTACTCATTGTGCTAGGGTTTATTTGGGGTGCATCATTTATTTTGATTAAAAAAGGATTGCGGTCTTTTGATTTGTTTCAAGTTGCTTCGCTGAGAATGCTTATTGCCAGTTTAGTGTTATTACCTTTTGCCTTAAAAAAGTTAAAACTACTGAATAAAAAAAATATCTTACCACTATTAGAAGTTGCATTTATCGGTAATTTTATACCTGCATTTCTTTTTTCTTGGGCAGAGGTGCATATAGAGAGCGCACTGGCCGGTATCTTAAATTCTACAACACCGATTTTTGCGTTTATCATTAGTGTCTTTATGTTTCGCCACAAAGTTGGTTTTTTTAAATACATGGGATTACTAATTGGTTTTATCGGTATTGCCGGCTTAATGTTGAGTAATGGGATTATAGGATTTACTGAAGGGAGTATGATTTATACGGTGGTAATTGTTTTAGCCAGTTTATTTTATGGTATCAACACGAATGTTATTCATGAATATTTTCCGAAACTAGATGGTTCAACTATTACAGTCTTGTCTTTTTTCCTTATATTCCCGGTAGCCGCCATAACGCTTTTTAGTACCGATATTTTTTCAAAATTTACTAATCCGCAAGCGTATTATGATTTAGGTTATATTTCAATACTTGCTGTCTTTGGTTCTGCCATTGCTGTGCTGGGTCTCAACATCTTATTAAAGTATGCATCAGCTGTTTTTGCTTCATCTGTTACTTATATTATACCTGTATTTGCTATCGTGTGGGGTGTTTTTGATGGTGAGAAAATTTCGTGGATGCAAATTTTGTGGATGCTTATTGTATTTTCGGGTATCTATTTGTTAAATAAAGAAACGGTTAAAAATGATAATTATGTCAAACCGATTGACTCTCAATCTTAATTTTGGACGAAGTGAAAAATTTACGGGGCATTCTAATTTTGCTATAAAACAATTGATGTTTTGTGATGGGATATAAAACTTTACAGTTAAAATTAAAAACAGATTATTCTGATGATGATATTCGTCAAGCTATAAAAAAGCAACTTGGAGCTACGGATTTTTCTTATCACATAGAAAAGAAAAGTCTGGATGCACGAAAGAAAACAAATATTCATTGGCAAATAAGTCTTGTCGTGTTTTCCAATCACTTTAAGAAAACAGACTATTTATCCGGAAAACAACTATTGATTCCTCGCAAAAAAAGGAAAGAGAAGGTAATTGTTGTGGGGAGTGGTCCGGCAGGTTTTTTTGCTGCTCATGTATTGCAAATCGCCGGATATCATGTGACTATTTTAGAGAGAGGTTCTCAGGTAACAAAGCGTAGTGAAGCTATTGACTTATTGCAGAAAAACGGACAGTTTTCATCTCAAAATAATTTTGCCTTTGGCGAAGGTGGGGCAGGGACTTTTTCTGATGGTAAATTAACTTCTCGGTCAAAACATATCTCAGCAGAACGGTATTTTGTATTGTCGGAATATGTGAAGGCAGGTGCACCGGAAGAGATATTATATATGGCTCATCCACATGTGGGAACAGATAATCTAAAACTTGTGGTTGCTAATTTGAGAAGTGAATTTTTGAATAATGGCGGTCAATTTTTGTTTGATACAAAAATGGAAAATATTATTGTCAAAGGCGATAAAGTCACTAAAATTGTGTGCAATACAGGCGAAATAGAAGCAGATGTTATAGTGCTTGCTACCGGCAATTCAGCTTACGATACTTATCATTTATTATTGGATAAAGGGATTCAATTTACTACAAAAAATTTTGCTATTGGTCATAGGGTAGAGCATGAGCAGACATTAATAAATATGGCACAATGGGGTAGAGAGAAATTACCCGGAGTCAAAGCTGCCGAATACCGTTTGTCTGCTAAAACAAAATCGGGTGTAGGCGTTTATACTTTTTGTATGTGTCCGGGAGGCACGGTTGTACCTGCTGCCGCTTTTGAGAATAGGAGTGTTGTCAACGGGATGAGTAATTACAGCCGTAATGGCTTCTATTCCAATGCCGGATGTGTTGTTGGTGTTCATCCCGATATGCTCTTGGGAAAAAAATGTTTGCCTATTGATATTTTAGATTGGATGGACAAGTTAGAAGAGAAATCCTATGCTTTTTCTAATAGTCTTGTTATCCCTGCTAATAGGGTCTCTGACTATATAAATAAAAGAACTTCAAGGCAAATAGGTAACAGTAGTTATGCTTTGGGTTTACAATCGGCACCATTGTATGATATGGTTCCTGATATAATAAGTGATGCATTAGCGGAAGGATTAAGAAGTTTTAATAACAAATTAAAAGGTTTTGATAAGGGTGTATTAATGGGAATGGAAACAAAAACTTCTTCACCTTTAAGAGTCATTCGTGAGAATGATGGTCGTTGTGAGGGATTTAAAAATCTTTATTCCGTGGGCGAAGGCAGTGGTTATGCCGGCGGTATTATCTCCAGTGCTGCCGATGGCATAAAATGTGCAATGTCATTGAGTTTTAAGTAATTATTTTCCTCGCTACCGCAAGCGTTCTCGTTTGTGATAACTCCCCGCTACCGCACGAATCCTTTCGTGTGATTATTTTATTTAATAATAGAAATTTAATTTAATATGCTTTTTTTCACAAAAAAACTTTATAAACAAGGCACGACATAAAGTCGGAACCTGTTTTTGCATTAAGCCATTTGCCATCAACTGCCAATAATTTCAAACGGCTACAATTTGTAGCCACTTCACTTCCTTCTTTTTTTAGTCTGGTTTTCAGAACGCTCCAGTATTTCCTTGGATTTTTGCTCTCAGTCAAAACACTAATCACATCAATAATAGAGAAGTGCCATTTTTCCTTTTCACTGTCCCAGTGAACTCGAACTCGTTGGTCTTGAAATAATTTTATTGCATTTTCTTTTGTCATATTATCTTTTCAAAAAATTATTTCATTAAAAGTTTCCTTAATTTGCCATCTCAGATAAAAATTTAATACGAATCAATCGAATTTCTTCTTCAGTATAAATATCTCCAAATTCGTCAAAAGCTTCATCTAAAGTGTCGGTTTCGGCTTCACGAAAATAATTGTAAATTTCTTCCTGTTTATCGGTTTCCATATTACTATTTAGGTAATAGTCAATATCTAATTTGGTGCCTGAGTAAATGATTGATTCTAATTCGTCCAATAGTTCTAAGAAATCAAAGTCTTTTGTATCTGCAATTTCCTCTAAAGGGATTTTGCGATCAATGGCTTTAATAATAAATACTTTAATGCCTGATTTATTGACGGCAGATTTGACGACAATGTCTTGTGGCCTTTCAATTTCGTTTTCTTCAACATATTTTTTTATAAGCTCTAAAAATTTCCCTCCATACTTCATGGCTTTTCCTTGTCCTACACCGGAAATCTGATGTAATTCATCAATGTTAACGGGATAATGAATTGCCATTTCTTCTAATGAAATATCTTGGAAAATAACGAATGGCGGAAGACTGAGTTTCTTTGCAGTTTCTTTTCTTAAATCTTTCAGCATATTAAACAAAACAGTATCTACGGCACCAGAACCACTCTGCATGATAATATCATTTTCCTCGTATTCTTCGTAATTATGGAACTCATAGAGTTTGATGGAATACGGATTTTTCAGAAAATCATGTCCTGCTTTGGTTAGTTTAACGGTACCATAATTAATAATGTCTTTCTCAAGAAGGTGGTTGATGAGTCCTTGTCGAACAATATCATTCCAAAATTTAGACTCATGATCATCACCTTTGCCAAAGACATCTAATTGATTATGTTTATATTGTTTAATAAGCGTGCTCATTTCTCCTGCCAGCACTTTAGCGATATGTTCACTTTTAAATTTCTCTTTTACTTCAAGCGTTGCTTTCAGTGCTAGAATTAGAAATTCTTTGCCTTCAAATTGTTTTTTTGGATGAATGCAGTTATCACAATTTTCACAATTTTCTTTGTCATATTCTTCACCAAAATAATGAAGTAATTGTTTCCGCCGACACACAGCTGATTCAGCAAAGGCAATTGTTTCAGATATTAACTGCTTGCCAATTTCTTGTTCCGAAACGGGTTTTCCTTGTAGAAATTTCTTTAATTTCAGGATATCCTCGTATTTGTAATAAGCAATACATAAACCTTCCCCTCCGTCTCTTCCGGCACGACCTGTTTCCTGATAATAGCCCTCCAAGCTTTTTGGCATATCATAATGTACAACAAAACGAACATCCGGTTTGTCAATACCCATACCAAAGGCGATGGTTGCAACAATAACATCAACATCCTCCAAGAGGAACATATCTTGATTTTGTGATCTGGTAAATGAATCCATTCCGGCATGATAAGGCACGGCTTTTATACCATTTACCTGAAGTTTTTCAGCTATATCTTCGACTTTTTTCCGACTGATACAATAGATAATACCTGATTTCCCCGAATTCTGTTTGATGAAATGAATCAGATTTTTTTCAGGATTAATTTTAGGTCGAACTTCATAGTAAAGATTAGGACGGTTAAATGAAGACTTATATACTAAGGCATCTGGAATCTCCAAATTTTTTAAAATATCATGTTGTACCTTTGGCGTCGCTGTGGCTGTAAGGGCAATTATTGGTTTTCTGCCAATACGGTCTATCACAGGGCGAATATTTCTATATTCAGGGCGGAAATCATGACCCCATTCCGAAATACAATGCGCTTCGTCAATTGCAAAGAAAGAAATGTTTATATTTTTAAAAAATTCAATATTATCTTCTTTTGTGAGCGATTCAGGAGCAACATAGAGCATTTTAGTTCTTCCTTCCTTAATATCTAATTTCACTTGATTTATTTGTGCTTTGTTTAGTGAGGAATTAATAAAATGGGCAATACCTTCTTCCATACTAAATCCACGGATAGCATCAACTTGATTTTTCATGAGTGCTATCAACGGTGAGATAACAAGTGCTGTTCCCCCTTTTATAAAGGCAGGCAACTGATAACAAAGTGATTTCCCACCGCCTGTGGGCATCAAAACAAAAATATCTTTGCCATTTAAAAGGTCACGGATAATTTGCTCTTGATTGTCTTTGAATTGGTCAAATCCAAAATGCTTTTTCAGATGCTTAAATAACTGATCATTTTTTTTATTCATTGTTTCAATAATATACTTCTCAGAAAAAAAATTATTTTTGTACTAAAATTACGGTCTTTTTTAAAAAGGAAAACAAAATTACTAGTTTTTTTTTAAACAAATAAAAAAAGTGAAAATAATTAAAACAGGAAAAAAAATAATTCGCTTTGAAGCAGAAACAATTGCTAACTTAGAGCAGTTTATTGATGAGAATTTTGAATTGGTGGTAAAAAAAATATTCTCATCAAAAGGAAAGGTTGTTATCACCGGAATAGGAAAAAGTGCAAATATTGGAAAAAAAATTGTTGCAACACTCAATTCTACTGGGACACCATCCGTATTTATGCATGCGGCAGAGGCAATTCATGGCGATTTGGGTATTGTACAAAATGAAGATATGGTAATCTGTATTTCAAAAAGTGGCAATACACCGGAAATTATTTCGTTAGTTCCTATTATTAAGGATATGGGAAATTTTTTAGTCGGCATAGTGGGTGATAGAAATTCTTTTTTGGCTAAAAACGCGGATGCTGTTTTGATGACAACGGTTGATAAAGAAGCGTGTCCTAATAATTTAGCACCAACATCAAGTACAACGGCACAATTGGTTATGGGTGATGCCCTGGCTTCATGCTTGATTGAACTGAGAGGATTTACCGAAGATGACTTTGCTCGCTTCCATCCGGGTGGCAGCTTGGGTAAAAAACTATATTATAAAGTGGAAACATTGATGAATGTAAAACCGCCACAGATTAAAGAAAATTCACCGATAAAAGATACCCTTATTGAAATATCTTCAAAGCGAATGGGGGCAACAGCCGTTTTGAATGATTTGGGAGAAATTGTTGGGATTATTACCGATGGTGATATTCGTCGAACGATTGAACGATATGAAAATTTTCTCGATTTGAAAGCGAAAGATGTTATGTCGAAAGCGCCTAAAACCATAGACAAAAATCTGTTAGCTTCGGTAGCTTTAAAAATTATGGAGGAAAATTCAATTACACAATTAATCGTAATAGATAATGGCAAGTATGTAGGTATGATTCATTTACATGATATCCTAAAAGAAGGAATTTCTTAAATGAATGATTGCATGAGTTGAAATAATATTTTATGAAATTAATAGCAAGACAATTAGTTAAAAAATATAAAAAAAGAGTGGTTGTAAACCATGTGGATCTTGAAGTGGATCAAGGTGAGATTGTTGGTTTGCTAGGACCGAATGGTGCCGGAAAAACGACGACCTTTTACATGATAGTAGGATTTGTGAAAGCCAATGAAGGTGAGATATTCTTGGATGATTTAAATATTACTTCCGAACCCATGTACAAAAGAGCACAACGGGGAATCGGTTATTTGCCGCAAGAAGCATCGGTATTTAGAAAATTGACGGTGGAAGATAATCTTAGTGCTGTCTTAGAAATGACTAAATTCTCAAAAGCACGGCAAAAAGAGATTTTGGAACAATTGATGGAAGAATTTGGACTAAACCGGATTAGAAAAAGTAAAGGATTTCAGCTTTCCGGTGGTGAGCGACGGCGGACAGAAATTGCACGGGCTTTGGCTACCGATCCTAAATTTATTTTGCTCGATGAACCTTTTGCAGGGATTGACCCTATAGCTGTGGAAGATATTCAAAATACTGTGTCGCGATTGAAAGAAAGGAATATTGGCATTCTAATTACTGATCATAATGTGCACGAAACACTTTCAATAACAAATAGAGCGTATTTGTTGTATGAGGGTAATATTTTAAAATCAGGGACTGCCAAAGAATTATCTGAAGATGAAGAAGTGAGACAAAAATATTTAGGTAAAAATTTTGAACTTAGATAAATGAAAAGTAAAGTGGATAAATTTTTTTATTTTTTTCGTTTCTCCTTCATTATATTTTTTCTGTTATTAACCCAACTAGTTTTTTCTCAAGAAACTAAAATTTATGGTGTCGTAACGGATGCAAAAACAGGAGCGCCTGTTCCTTTTGCCAATGTTGTCTTGAAAGGAACTCATGAGGGAACGATTACCAGTAGTGTTGGTAAATACTCCATAGAAACTAATGTTTCGTCAGATTCCTTAAAGTGTATGTTCATTGGTTATATTACACAAACAAAAAAACTTTACTTGCACAAGTATCAAACTATAAATTTTCATCTACAACCGGAAGTGATGACACTTAATTCGGTAACCATAAAGTCTAAGAAACGCGGTAAAAATTTTGCAGATACACTACTTTCTAAAGTCAGAAAACATCGAAAAGAAAATGATATTAATTATTTATCTGCCTACCAGTATAAAACATATAATAAAATTGAGTTTGATATTAATAATATTACAGATAAATTTAAGCAAAAAAATATTTTTAAGAAATTTAAATTTATATGGGATTATGTAGATACATCAGCCGTTAATGGAACACCATATTTGCCATTTTTGTTAATAGAATCCGTGTCTGATTATTACTATCGTAAAAATCCGAAAAAGGAATTAGAAATAGTGAAAGCTTCCAAAATGTCCGGTGTTTCCAACGAGAGTATCAACCAGTTTTTAGGAAATATGTATGTTAAAGTTAATGTATGGGATAATTATATTGATTTGTTCGGAAAAGGTTTTATCAGTCCCATTGCAGGTATCGGTAAATTATATTATAAATACTATTTGTTAGATAGTATTAAAGCGGAAAATAAAACAATGTATCATATTGGATTCCGGCCTGTTCTAAAACAAGACTTTGTGTTTAACGGTGATTTTTGGGTTGATGGTAGTTCTTTCGGTATTACAAAATTAGCTTTTTCAATAGCACCACATGTTAATTTGAATTTTATCAATAATTTAAAGATATATCAGACCTTTTCATCAGTAGATGGCACGATAAATATGCTGAAAAAAGAAAAATTGGTAGTGGACTTTAACTTATTTGAGAACCCGAAACAATCGATGGGGTTTTTCGGTAAGAAAACAACAATTTATTCAAATCGTATAATTAATCAAGCGAAACCAGATGCGTTTTATAATACGCCAAATAATATCATTGTGAATGATAAAGCATCGGAAAAATCAAAACAATATTGGGATACCATACGACCTGAAAAACTTGATGCTAATGAGAAACAAATTTATCAAATGGTAGATACCATTAAATCAATGCCTATCTTTCATACTTATTACGATATTATCAATACGGCTCTTACAGGGCATTATGTATGGGGAAATGTGGAGTTGGGACCTTATTATAAAACCATCAGTAATAACACAACAGAGGGATGGCGTATCCGTTTGGGGGGGCGTACCAGCAATCAATTTAGTACAAAATTTATGACGAGCGGGTATGTAGCCTATGGAATTAAAGATCAGAGATTTAAAGGATGGTTGGATTTGTTGTATCTGTTTGATAATAATCCGAGACGCGGCTTTGAGGTTTCAGTGAAACATGATTTGGAACAACTCGGTCAAAGTAGAAATGCATTGACTGAAGATAATATTTTATCCACACTCCTGCGACGAATTCCTAATGATAAATTGTCAATGGTTGATGAAATGAAAGCAACCTACGAACATGAATGGTTTAATGGGCTATCAAATAGCATTACTTTAAATCATCGAAATTCTTTTTCGGCTATCGGACCCAATTTTGTTTATTTTGATGGTGATGCCGATATTGTAAAACCGAGTATTATGACAACAGACATTACTTTGAAGACCCGTTTTGCGTATCATGAGAAATTTGTTATGGGCAAATTTGAACGCGTGAGTCTTGGTACCAACTATCCGGTTTTTGAAGTCTATATGACTATGGGAATAAAAGGTTTTTGGCAAAGTGATTTTTCATACAAAAAACTGGAATTGTCTGTAAAACATTTTATTAATTTATATCCTTTTGGCTATTCAAAATACATGATTGTAGCTGGGAAAATATGGGATCCCTTGCCGTATCCTTTGTTGAAATTGCATGAGGGCAATGAAACTTATTTATTAGATAATATGTCGTTTAATCTGATGAATTATTATGAATTTGTTAGCGACCAATATGTTAGCTTATATTACAGCCATTTTTTTGATGGGTTTTTCTTAAATAAAATTCCTGTTTTAAAAAAATTAAAATGGCGTTCAGTGATTTGGACAAAAGGAGTTATCGGTTCATTGTCAAAAGAGAATAGGGCGTTTATGTCATATCCTTCTACACTTTATTCTTTTAATGAACCAAACAGAACAGCTATTATGAAACCATATTGGGAAGCCGGCGTTGGGGTTGAGAATATTTTTAAATTTATTAGAGTAGATGCGGTGTGGCGATTGACCTATCTTGATCATCCGAACATATCTAAATTTGGTATCCGAGTGAATCTAACACTTAAATTTTAGAATTTCATAAGGGGGGTGATAGTTAGTGTTTTACATTCCATTCAATCATAATTCGTACAATATTAGTAGCGTGTGTATTGATGGCTTTAAGGAGGCCTAAAACTTCCAAATGAATCTCGCTGCTGGCAATAGATTCTTGTTTGTGTTCTTTGAGTCGTTCGTAGTGTTGTTTTTCCAGTTCATAAGCAAGGTCACGGTATTTTTTGAATTTTTCTTTTATAGCTTGAGCTCGTTCCAAACTAAATTCATTAAATACTTCAAGCGCGCGGCTGATTTGTTTTTCTGTTTTTAAGTGGTATAACACTAACTCCTTTTTTCCTTCTTCCGTAAATTGAATGTTGTTATTAACCCATTGATTTGCTTTTTCGTATAGATTTAGCGAAATAATATCACCTATTTGTTCTAATTCTTTAATAGTAAAAAGCATCTGAAAGACTTCGTTTAGTCTATCTTCCGACAAATCCTTTTGGCTGATTTTTATTAAATAGTTTTTTATTGTATCTTGTAAAAAATCAATTTGTTGCTCTTTTTCTCTAATGTCTTTGAGTTGATTTCTTTCTTTTGTAATAAAAGGTAATAGAATATCAATGAGCATATTTTGAACGATTTCACCCATGTGTAAAATTTCTTGTTTTATAAGATTTAAAGATAGCGTGGGAGAGGGAAAAAGCAAATTATCAATATAGCGTAATTGAAATTGTTTTGGGGTCTCTTTGTTGGGGAGTATTTTATCTAAAATTTTTACAATAAGTCCCGAGAATGGCAAAAAGAGAATGGTGATGGCAATACTGAATAGGGTATGCGCATTGGCTATTTCGCGGGGCAATACATTTCCTATATCATGACTATTTATTGGATTAAGCCATTCTACCAACCGAAGCCATTCGGGAATTAGAAAGATAAAGATTAGAACGCCAGCAAATTTAATAAAAAAATGTGCCAAAGCTACTTTTTTGGAATCTCGATTAGCATTTAATGAAGCAATGATGGCCGTAACGGTTGTGCCGATATTGGAGCCGAGAATAAGTGGCAAGGCAATTTCAGGTGATAACATGCCTTGTCCTGCTAAAATTATTAGAATGCCTATAAAAGCACTACTGCTTTGAATAATAGCGGTGAAAATCATGCCGGCAACAATTCCAATGATTGGACTTTTCAGATGAATTAAGAAATCAATGAATGGTTGATAAGTACGCAGAGGTGCCATGGTATCCGATATAATTTGCATGCCGAAAAACAAAATGCCAAAACCTAAAATAGTGGTTCCAATATGTTTGATCTTTTCGTTTTTGAAAAAAAAATAAACAAAGAAGCCGATACCAATAAAAAGCAAAGCGTATTTGTCTAGTTTAAAAGCTAGAATTTGAGCCGTAATAGTCGTGCCGATGGCTGCACCAAAAATGACAGGGATGGTTCGTGCAAATGTTATTAATCCTGCATTAACAAAACCGACCAACATAACGGTAGTGGCACTGCTGCTCTGAATAATGGAGGTGACAAAAGTCCCCAGTCCTACACCAATTAGTTTGTTTTTAGTAAGCTTTCCTAAAATGCTGCGCAGGCGTTCACCGGCAGATTGTTGTAGGCCTTCACTCATCAATTGCATGCCGTAAAGGAATAAGCCAAGCCCTCCAATTAAACCGAAAAACATAAACAACCATTCAGACACTGTCATTTCTTCCTATTTTTTTCGTTTACGAAAAAAAGTGTTTAGTTGTTTCATTTATCAGTTAATTGAAGAAAGTGTAAATATCGCCAAAATAGTCCCGCCTGAGGCGGGATGATTTTGTTTGTTTTTAGACTGGACTCATCAATGAATAAATTAAAAAAATATTGTATCATTGCATTATGATTTAAGAAAATCGTTAATGGGTTCTGCGATTTTTTTTATTATGGTTTTTTTTTGTAATTAATATTTTCCTTTTTATCTTTGAATTGTCTAAAAAATAGTTTTTAGAATGAAATCATTAGTTCCTTTGATATGTTAGATGATGAATATAAATTTGAAATATGAAAAATAAAATAATAAATATATTTACAAAGCTAACACCTTGGTCTATGGGTGAAGATTTTTCATCTAAAAATCTTAAAAGCAAAAAAGAAGCTCGGTTTATTTTGAAATATAAAGACAAAAATATAGGTATATTGGAACATAAAGAGAATAAGTGGATTTTTGAATATTCAAACCAATATAAAAAAGAACAGTTTGTTGCACCATTAATTGATTTTCCATCTATTGAAAAAATGTACGAATTTGAAGAATTACCGCCTTTTTTTGCTGTACGAATTCCAAATTTGAATCAACCTTTTCATTTAAAAAAATTAGCGAAATACAAAGGAGATAAAAATGATTTGGTTTCATTATTAGAAATATTTGGTAAAGAATCAATCAACAACCCCT
>Ga0114934_10002259_pt1 | contig 12334 bp, 13 predicted proteins | sample 4SBtaG_2_FD_99695 | JGI IMG/M metagenome (GOLD analysis project Ga0114934, IMG submission 99695) | Deep subsurface microbial communities from Kolumbo volcano to uncover new lineages of life (NeLLi) - 4SBTROV10_white metaG | ecosystem: Environmental > Aquatic > Marine > Volcanic ... | reverse complement strand
TTCAAGGACCATCTATTAAAGTTCCATCTTCAAGTTGAACTCATCTAATAAGTACAGCTCAAGGAATTCATTTTTTATCAGTTGTTATGTTTAAACAATGATACATACCATAGATAAGATAAATATAAGTTTTTCATCATTCTCCAAACATAGGAAAATTTCTTTTAGTTTTTCAACCAAAAGCATGAGATGCTTCATCTTCTTTTCATTTATAAGCTTCAACTTCATAGATCATAGCTTTTTTATCTCAAACTTGAATTATTTTTCAAATAAGTTTTTCAGCTACTTCAAGAGTATTTTGCATAAAAAAATCCTTAGTTAGTCATTTCATTTTAAAAAAATTTATTTCGTAAATTACTGTAAAATAGTATATAAAATGTAGGAATTTTCAAGAATTTATTTTAACTTTAAATCAAATAAAATATCATTATAATAAATTTCTTTATTAATATAAATATACAACTATGAGAACAATATTTATATGAGATATTCACTGATGCTTTGATGAATTTATAAATCTTTTAGATAAGTTAAATTATGACCAAAATAAAGACAAACTATATCTTACTTGAGACTTTATGAATAAATGACCAAAAAGTTTTGAAGTTATAGATTTTTTAGTAAAAAACCCTCAAATAAAATCTGTTATTTGAAATAATGAAGTTAATTTTTTAAAATTTTTAGAAAATGATTATAGAAAGTATCACCCTTGGTTTGATAAATTTAAAGAACAATTTAATAAAAAACATATAGAATATTTAAAAGATTTACCAGCATACATAGAAACAAAAGATTGGATACTATTGCATGCTTGAGTAATCCCTTGAAAAAAATTAGAGGAACATGATATAAGGGAAATTGCAAGAGTTAGAAAAATAAATTGAAAAAATTGGTATGAATATTATAATACAAAATTTAAAACAATAATATACTGACATAATGCAGCAGATTGACTAAAAATAAGAGAGAATACTATTGGTTTAGATAGTTGATGTGTATATTGAAAGCAACTTACAGCATACATTTATGAAACTTGAGAGATACTCCAAGAACAAGCTAAAAAAACATATGTAAAAATAAAATAATTTATAAATAAACAAAAAAAATGATAAAAAGAATAATTATTTTGATAAGTTTACTAATTTTTGGTTTTTGAGATATTTTTGCTTACCATATATGAGACATTAAAAAATTATACAATGATAAACTTAATATACTTGAGCATAAAATAGAACTAAAATATAACAATGATAAATCTAAAATATGCTATTATAAAAAGATAATATATAAAAAAATAGATAATGTTTTAAAATTGTATGAAAATAAATATCCTAAATATGCAACTATATTTAAAATACTTTTAGAAATAAACAATTATAGAGAAATAAACATAAATAGTAACTGTGATAGAATTTTGGAAGAAAAACTAAAGGAAAATAAAACTATACAAAAAAATAATAATATTAAGAATAATAGCAATTCTAATACAACAAATAATAATTTAAACAATAGCTCAAACTATAAAGATAATGATAAACTTAAATCAAAATTAGGGAATATAAATTATGATTATAATTGAACTATAACATTTAATACTATATACAATAGTATAAAACTACCTACAGTATGAGAAATAGAGAACATATATAATAATTTTACAATTAAAGTTAATAATCACTGGATAAGTATGAAAAAGATACTTATTATAAAAGTACCTGAAGATAATCTTCAATATGGTATAAATTATGCCAAAAAAAATTATAATAAAGATTATATCTTTTATAAAAAAATAGCTAATGAATACAAAATCTATCTTATAGATAAAAAAGATATATACATAATAAATCCATTTGACCCTTCAAAATCTGAGGAATATAATGTAAATCAATTACAAAAAGCTTGATATTTATATATAAAAGATTTTTTGTATAAAACAACCAACAAAAATGGTATAATTATTTGATGACTTTTCAAATATAATGATAAACTATATTATATAAAATTAACTTGAACTTGACAATACTATGAAATATCGCAGAAAAATTTTATCGAAAATCTTAAAAATCTTAAAAAATGAACTATCATAACTAAATGAAAAAATAATCTTATAGCTTGGAAAAATGGTATCAAATTATTTTATCTTTGAGATTTTAGTATATATAAAAATATTGATTTAGAAAAATTTTGAAAAATAATTGATTTTACATTTTATATTATATGAAAATATAATTTGCCTTACAGTGTCCAAAATATGTATGATTTAATAAATTTTACAAAACAATTTGAATGAAAAAGTTTAAAAGATGCTTATAAACGGATAATTTTAAATTATAAGTATAATAAAAAAGTTAATAATATTTTAAATGAAAGATGAATGAATCAGAATATATTAAATAATGAAGTAAAGGCAAATAAAAAACTTATTCAAAATTGGGATATATTTTATACATTAAAACATAAAGAATGAATTTGTCAGAGTATATCAGATATATTTTCACTTATAGCTTTATTTAATTGAAAACAAGCGGATACTGTTGTTTGAATGAGTAAAAACTGATATTTACATCAAATTTCTAAGATAGAATATAGATACTATGATCCAACTTATGATTTAAATAATAATTGAAGAATTACACATTTTGCAATAACAAAACAACAATTAGAAAAATATCTTGATTTGAAAAGTAAATAAAAAAGATTATATTTAAGATAAAGTTGCAAGTGTTATCAAATAATTTGCTTTATTTTATAAAAAAATTATAATAAAAGCATTTAAATAGAAAAATAATAAATGACTAGTTTTTTAGTATCTTTGTGAGTAATAGTATTAGTTATTATAGGATGATATATAATTTTAAGAGCATATAAAAAAAAGTTAGCATTGAATTATGCACATAACTTAGTTTTTTTGCAAGTAAAAATACCTAAAAAGGATTCTGATTCTGATAGATCGTCAGATACTATACAATGAATGAAAAACAATATTCAAGTAATGGAACAAGTTTTAAAAAATTTTTATGGAATATATGATAGTTCTTTAAAATCAAAGATATTATGACAAGATTACATAAGTTTTGATATATCCATAGAAAAAGAGAATATTAAGTTTATAGTTTGAATGCCAAAAGACCATCAAGAAAGCTTTGATAAAACAATAAGTTCTTTCTATGCTTGAGCTACAGTACAAGAGATGAAACCTACAAAATTGTTAGAAGCTTGAAAATATGCTTATGGTTGATATTTAGTTTTAAGTAAAGATGATGCATTCCCTATAAAAAATTATGAAAAATTTGAAGCTGATCCTATGGACAGCATAATTTCTTCTTTTTCAAAAGTTAAAAGAGATGAAAAACTTCAATTACAGATATTAGCAAAACCTATATGAGAATGATGGCAAAAAGTATTTAGAAAAAAAATTAAAAAGATTAAATCTTGATGAATATGGACTAAATTAATTTGATGAAAATGATGAAAAGATGAAGATAAATCAGGACTTTGAAGTACTCAAATACAAGATATGGAATCAAAAATTCAAGATGAATGATTTGAAATCATTGTAAAAACATTTTCTAATTCACCAGATCCAGATAGACCTAAAAAAATTATTAAAGATTTATCTTTTTCTATGAATCAGTACAATTATATATGATTAAATTCATTTATATTTTTAAAAATGAAAGATTTAGAATCTTTTTGAAAAGAATTTGTACAACATTTATTTAAAAAACCTTTTTTTACACTTTATAAGTGATTATTCCTTATCAGAGCACAAATTTTAAATATTAAAGAAATAGCTTCTATATATCATTTTCCACATTCAAGATTTAACAAAAATCCAAGGATAAGCTGGCAAAAATTTAAGATAATACCCGCACCAGATAATATACCTTCTGAATGAATATTGTTATGAGATAATTTATATTCCTGAGTTAAAAAAGAAATAAGAATTTCTACACAAGATAGATTTAGACACTTTTATATTATATGACAAACAGGTACTTGAAAATCTACAATGATAAATGTTCAAGCAAAACAAGATGTAAAACTTTGAAATGGATTTGCTATCATAGATCCTCATGGTGATTTGTGTGAAACTATACTTCAATACTACCCTAAAGAAAGAATAGATGATCTTGTATACTTTGATGCTGGTAATTTTGAAATGCCTTTTGGTTTAAACTTACTTGAACCATCATCACCAAACAATTCTAATGAAATAGATCTTATCACAAATGATGCAACTGAAATGTTTATTAAACTTTATGGCCCAGAAATATTTGGTCCAAGAATCCAAGATTATTTTAGAAATGCTGTAATGACTTTAATGGAACAACCTGAATGAGGTTCTTTGGTTGAAATTATGAGACTTTTTACAGATGAAGCTTATCAAAAACTTAAAGTTTCAAAAATTAAAAATCCTTCAGTAAAAAGTTGGTGGGAAAAAACTTATAATGCTATGTGAGATAGAGAAAAATGAGAAATAATACCTTATTTTCAAGCAAAATTTTGACCACTTACTACAAACTGAATACTTAGAAATATTATATGACAAGTAAAATCTTCTTTTAAAGTTGATCAAGTTATGCAAGAAGGTAAAGTTTTACTTATAAATCTTTCAAAAGGTAAAATATGAGAGATAAACAGTCAGTTGCTTGGTCTTATCATGGTAAGTAAGATAAAACAAGCTGCTATGGCAAGAGCAAGTTTAGCTCCTAAAGATAGAAAAGACTTTTTCTTATATATAGATGAATTTCAAAACTATGTTACACCTTCTATTGAAAGTATATTATCAGAAGCAAGAAAGTATCGTTTATGACTTATTATAGCTCATCAATATATAGAGCAACTTAAACAAAAAGATCTTTGATGAGAGACTGACCTTACATGAGCTATATTTGGTAATGTATGAACTCAAATGTCTTATAAGGTATGAGCAAAAGATGCTGAATATCTTGAACAAGAATTTTCCCCTGAATTTTCAAGACAAGACTTAGTAAATATAGATAAATTTAAAGCTGTTATGAAACTAAGTATTGATACTCAACCTTCAAGACCTTTTAGTATAAATGTTTTAAATCCTTATACTGAATATGATAAAAATCCTAAAGAAAAAATTGACATCATAAAAAAGATATCCACTCTTAAATATTGAAGAAAAATTGAACTAGTTGAAAAAGAAATATTTTATAGAATATGAGGATAATTTATTTTTAATAAAAAATAGAAGATTTCTAAATATATTAGAACAAACTTTATAGTATTTTTAATACTTATCATCCATTTTTGTGCTATCCCAAGGTCTGTAAGAATATTTGTAATTAAAATTTTTATCTGATCTTAAGTATTTACCTTTTAATACTTTATTTAAAAAATTATATTTTTTTTGTAGTATATTACTTTCTTTTGCCATTTGTTTGAAAACATAATTATGATTTACATACATATTGAAAGTTTCAGCAAAATCTTCAAAAGTATTTGTCATTGCATATCAACCAACAAAATCTTTAGCATAAATTGAAGGTTTCTTAACTTTTTCTGACAAAAAAGATAATTTATAAAAATTTAATGAAGGATCATCTATTGCAAAATTTTCTCTACCATATTCCTTAAATACAGAAGTTTTTTTTTTGGAAGTTCATTCTAAAATTCATAGATCAACAATATGTCCTAATTCATGAGTTAAAACTTCATAAAAATCATTATAATTCATATTATTTTTTACATTCATTACAATACTATAATGTCAAGCATATCATCTTCTTCAAGTTTTACTTTTTTGTATTTTTATATAATACAATTTATTTGTTACATCAGGAAATATACCATCTACGAAATGTAATAGATAAATTGTAATTCAAACATAATAAGTTTTTTCTTGATAATTAAAATCAGTTTTACTTATATCTATGATATTACAATATGTTTTATAATAAGAACAAAGTTTATCAAAAAAATCTTTATTTGGTGAACTTCAATGAACTTTTAAAGATGCTTGTTTAAGTATATTTAGTACAAATTCATATTTTTCTTTTTCTGTAACTTCCTTTTTTACAATTTTCTTTTCATTTAAAGTTTGTTTTTTTTCTATTTTTGAAAAAATGATTTTTTTAATTCATTTATCTTGAATTATTTTATCAGCTTGAAATGGTCTATCAGTAGTTTGCTCAGGTAAATTTACATTTAAAATGTTTAAAAAAAACACAAAAATTACAACTAACCAAGAAAATATAATTTTTCAAAAAATTCTAATAATATTTTTTAAATCATTTATCTCCATATTATTCTTTTTCTATACTTTTAAATACTTCATACCATATTGCTATAAAAAAAGCTTCTACTATTCAATTTACATAAGCAACTAAAACAAATAATAAAAACATTATAAAAAAAATAGTATATTTTACAAATTCAATATTTGATATATCTGTTTTTAAGAAAATATACAAAACAAGTAAAGGAATTCAAACAACGATTAAAATGTTTATTATATATCTTACATACAATAAAAGATACAAAATAAAATATTTTAAAGTTTGTTTTATATTTAAAAAAGTTAATTTTATACTTTCTTTTATACTATCAAAAGCTGTAAATCATTCTAATACAACTAGATACTTAGCATAAAAAAGAGTAAAATTAAAAAATAAAACAAAAAAAAACCATATAAATAAAATTGGCATAATAAAAGTAGAATCTAACATATCAAAAACATATAATCTAATTACAACAATAAAAAAAACTAAAAATGAAAACACACTTAAAAAACCATGTAATTCAAACATTTTAAAAAAAATCAAAAATCATTTTCAAAGACAAGATCATATAGACTTTTTTTTATCCAAATAGTTTATCAATGTTCACTCTCAAATTGGAGGAAAGAAAAAATACAATACTAAAATAAATACTAAAGCTATTAACATTGGTATAAAAAAATGTTCTCAAAATGAAAAAACTTGATTTATATAAACTTTCAAATTATAAAATTTAAATCAAGAATTTAATAAATTTATAATAAAATAAGTTTGATAAAATAAATATCAGACAAATAACATAGAATAAGGTAAAAACGAGAATGTTGTAAGCTTTACAAACGAGCTATCGTTTAAGACCTTTTCATAAGAATTTTTTAAAATTTTATCATTCATGATTTAATATTAATGAAATTTTGATGACAAAAAACTTTACATAAAAGCTATTATCTAGATCTAATATTTTTAACTAATTTTTTTCTTAACCATCAACTTACAGGAACTTCTACAAATGTTAATCATCAAGAAGGTAATTTAGTAATAGCATAACCATCTGGATCAACTTTTATCCTTGTTTCCCAACAAATTTTTCTTCATTTTAAGAACCGATTATAAGTATTTCCAGCTGGATTTTCTTTTGCTCATAATACAGAAAGTTCCTTAGCCTGTTCTAAAGATAATTTTCTTTTAGGATAATTAAACTTTTTTTCTCATTTCATCCTTCAAGCTTGTTTCCTTAATTGTTGTTTTTTTGAAGCTATTCATTTTTTGTTTGTTCTAGCAACCATTAAAAAATAATTTAAGTTATAAAATTTATTTTAAAGTTTTTTATTTTTAATTATTTTAGCTTAATTTTCAACTATTTTTACACTTTTTAATTTTGAAGTATCTCCTCTAGTTATACTTATAAATCTTTTTTTTGTATTAAAATATTTTTCTAAAACTTCTATAAGTTGCTTATTTGCTTGATTATTTATAGGTTTAGCTGTTAATTTTACCTTATATATACTTTTACCTGTTAATTCATCTTTTCAAAAAGAAATAATCTTTATTTTTTTACTTCAAGGTATAACTTTAACTAGGATTTCCATCTGACATAATACATAATAATTAAACTTACAAACATAATATTTCCTTAATTTTCATCTCTTAGCTCTAATTTAAGTTCTTTTATAAACTTTTCATAATTTATATCAGAATCTTCTTTTTTAAGAGTAATCCAAAACATTTCTCATCATAGTTTTTCAAATTCAATTATTGCAACTATAAGTTCTATATGATTTTCATTTAATTTTTTTATATTATCTTTTATGTATACTATGTAATCATGTATTTTAGCAAATTTATTTTCTTGTTCTAAAAATGGTAAAAATATGATAACTAAGTTATCGTATTCTTTTTCAAGATTTTCAAGGAAACTATGTACAATATTTATAATAAATCAATTATCATAATATCTTCAAAGTATTTTAGCTAAAAATAAAGCAATTTCATTTCATTTAATTTGATAATCTTTTATTTTTTTTCTAACTTGCTTAACTTTTTTACTATCTTCTGCAACTTTTTGTTTATCTTTCTCTGACGCTTCCTGTCATTCATTTTTTTCATCTAAGGACGAAAGATTAATTTCTTCAGCTCACATAATAATTATTAAAAATTAAAACATTCATATTTATTTAAATTTATTACAAATTTATCAGCAAATTTAAGTCTTTTTTGGTAATTATCTTCACATATAAAAGATATATTTAAATCAAGATAATAATTATCAAGATAATTTGATATTTGTTTTTTTATATCCATTAAAAATGCATCATCAACTTTTTTATGTATAAAAACTATATCAATTCAAAGTTGTTTATCAATAGAAGATAAAAAAAAATCTGCTAAAAATATTTTTTTTATAAAAAAAGTAGTCTCTCAAATATCTTTTAAATATTTTTTGATGCCATATATAAAAATATTATATATAAGTGGTTTAACTTCTTTTTTTATCTCAAGTTGCCAACGATTTCAAGTTTTATTTTTTTCTATTATTCAAGCATTATATAAATTATCTATTTGTTTTTTAATTGCAGGAAAAGACTGTTGAATATGCTTTTCAAGTTCTCTTGCAGATATTTTATCTTCTTTGAACAAAAGATATTTAAGTATATTTACCTTGGTTTTACTTCAAAAAAGAATATTTAAATTCATATAATTAAGAATATGAAAGATTAAATTTTAATAAGGTTTTACGCTAAAAGTTGTTTGTATATCCATTGTATAGTTCATAACAATTTCAGGATTAATTTTTCTTTTATAATTAACTGGATAAAATCTTGTTTTTAAATTCATTCTAATATATGGAGTTATCTGATAAGCTCAAGTTGACCAAGCATAATTTGGAGATTTTTCAGGATATATAGTCAAATTAAACTTTTCTATAGATATATCATTTGATGTAATATCTGCCCGACCATCATCTACATTAGATGGAAGGTTATATCATAGATATCATCAACCTATAGGATCTCATTTACATATAAATCACTCTTTTTTATCTCAAGCCCAAGTATCTATATACCCGTCATTAGAAGTCTTTCAAATATTATTAGCATTATGTCCTGATCCTATATCAAATCATCTTAATTTAAGCATTTGTAATTTATATAATCTTTCTCAAGTTACATCTCAAGCAGTTCAATCTCTATTAAAATCTCAAGATCAAACTAATTTTCTTCTAAAAAAAGTTCTTTTTTTTCAGTCTTTTGAAATTAAGTATAATTCTTTTATATTTCAATTATCAGCTATAGCATCTGGTCATATTCACAAATCTGTATCATCATCATCTCATTTACATCATCATAAACCATCTGCATTTGCTTTTACATTCCAAAATTGTAGCTTATATTCTCAAAAAGATTGTATTCAAGGAGGACTTTCAGAATCAACACATCAACTACCATTTGATAAATTATTTGAATTTTTTTCATCATATATATAATTAGAACCTGTTATTCAATCTCAATTATTTCACTCACAATCATTACTTCAAGGTAAAGGTTTTTCAGATAAATTTCATAAATTATTATGTGATGTACAATAATAAAGTATATTATTTCAAGTATTTGGTGATGAATCTATACTATTTCAATTGCCATAACTTGTAAAATTTTTACAATATCAACCAGTTCAGACATCCCAAGAAAATGAAGATCATCAAGCTAAATTACATCAAACAATTTTTCTATTAAAATATTCTTCATAGTCTATAGTATAGTTTTTTATCATTATATTTAGTTTTTCTACAAAATTATTTGTTGATTTAACTAAGTTTGTTCTAACAGTTACATCAATTTTTATATCAAGCATCTTAAAATATATAGTCAATATCACACTAAGAACAATTCATAAAATAACTGTAACTATCAACATCTCAATAAGAGTAAAAGCTTTTTTCATACAAAAAATACTAATGTAGTAAAATATTTTATATATCAAATTCATCAAAATCTTTAGGCTTTCTATTTACAAGTTTTGTCATAAGTCCAAAAGCAGAAAATCAAAGGATAAAAGCTACAACAATTATTAAAAGTAATCAAATTTCTACTGATATCCTAGAATTTTGTGATCAAAAAAACATTGTTTGAGTTCCTAAGTACATAATATTAGTAAAATAAATTATAATTAAGAACAACACACATATAGTCATTATAGTTATATACAATACTTTCATTTTATAATTTTTTAAAAAATAAATTTAGAACATATATAAGTATAGACATTATAAACACTTGTATTATAGTTCAAAGTTGGACTATTGCAATATCAATATAGTTATTTATAATATAAGCAAATAAATATATAAATCAAATGTTTATAATAATACCAAATATACCTAATGTTAATATATTTAAAGGTAAACTCAATATTTTTACTATCTTTTTTAAAATAACATCTAAACTCCAAAATATAGTTCAAACAAGTAAATAAACTTCCAAAGAACAAGTTGTAAATGTTATTTTAAAATCCAATCAAATTATATAATTTGACATAATATAGATAATAAGTGTATTTATAAAAATTGAAGAAAGAATTTTGTTGATAAACATTTTAATAATCACTTACATAAATAAATTTTTCTATAAGTAACTTGTCAATATCCAAATTTTTAGATAATCAAGTATAAGATAGAACTACTCTATGTCTTAAAACTCATAAAGCAACTTTCTTAACATCTTGTATATCAACTTTATCTTTTCATTGCAAATAAGCAACTGCCATAGCAGCTTGTTTTAGATATATTATTCATCTTGTTGAAGATCATATAGATATATTTTCATCATTTTTTCTTGTGGCTTCTACTAAATTTATTATATATTCTCTAATATTTTCATCTATTTCTATATTTTCAACTTCTTTTTGCATAGAGAATATATCTTGTTTAGAAAGGATAGGTTTTATATCATCAGTATTTGCATCAAATTTATCAAGTATTTGTTTTTCTTCATCAAAAGAAGGATAATCTACTTTTACCTTAAATAAAAACCTATCTAACTGTGCTTCTGGTAAAGGGAAAGTTCATTCCTGTTCTATAGGATTTTGAGTTGCCATCACAAAAAATGGATTTGATAAAGAAAAAGTTTCTTTTCATATAGTTATTTTTCTTTCTTGCATAGCTTCTAAAAGTCATGATTGCACCTTTGGTGTTGTCCTGTTTATCTCATCAGCTAAAAGCAAGTTTGTAAATATAGGTCATTTAAAAATTTCGAATTTTCATGTGTTTTTATTGTATATTTCTCAACCTATAAGATCTGCAGGCAACATATCTGGAGTAAATTGTATTCTTTGGAAAGTCAATCATAAAAGTTTAGATAAAACAAGTATAGTTTTAGTTTTAGCAAGTCAAGGAACTCATTCAACAAGTATATGTCAGTTTGCAATTATTGCAACTATGATAGAATTTATAAGATTTTCAGATCAAACTATATACTTTGAAAACTCTTTTTTAAGTTCTAAATTTTTCTCTTGTTGTATATCAAGATTGTTTAATTGATTATAAAATTCTGTATCTTCATAATTTATATTATTATTATTTTTATTATTTGATCCCTCTAAAGAAAGATATATTACAATTATTCAAACTATAATAAGCAATGCAACAATTCATATAAAAAGCATCTATTAATTTTTAAATAATAAAATTATTCACTCCAGTTAGTACAATGATTTTGATTTTTTTTCTTGCAAAAGTATTTTTTAATCAAATTAACTTTTGTGTCTATTATTATTTTGTTTCTTTCAAAACAATTTCATCAACTTTGTTCACAATAGTATAAACTAACTCATCAAGTTGCTCAATTTGTAGTTTCATGTGTAAAAGAACTTCAAGTATACAATATAATCCCTGCCTCTCAACCAGCATTATTATCTACTTGTAATCAAGGTTTTATACTTACTTTTAAGTTTCCCCCAGATAACTTTGTGTGATAATTTGGAGTAAAACAATCATTTTCTTCATCAAATCAAGTTCAATTTAAGTTGATAGTTTTTATAATTTGTCCTCAAATTTGAGTTCAAGAATATATAAAATCAATTTTTTG
>Ga0114934_10002258_pt1 | contig 12334 bp, 12 predicted proteins | sample 4SBtaG_2_FD_99695 | JGI IMG/M metagenome (GOLD analysis project Ga0114934, IMG submission 99695) | Deep subsurface microbial communities from Kolumbo volcano to uncover new lineages of life (NeLLi) - 4SBTROV10_white metaG | ecosystem: Environmental > Aquatic > Marine > Volcanic ... | reverse complement strand
TTTTGTATCAACTCCCAATAACTTCATGAAATCAGATATTTTAAATTTATAAGATTTAAATTCCGTATCTTCTGGTTGTACCATACTTGCCAAAGCAAGTATAATTTTTTGTTCTTCTAAACTTAAATCATAGCTAGAATTCATAATAAAATAATTAGATTTTTTTACTATATAATTCTTTTCCATATTATCACCTCATAAGAATATTATACTATATAAATACGAACAGTCGATATATTACTTCGTATTCGTTTTTTTAGGTACGTTAAACTCGTTTTTAGGGTGCGCAAAACTCGTTTTTAAATTTTCAACCCATTGATTTTACTGGGTTTGAAGAGTGCCTAAAACATATAAAACAACTAAAACATAGTAAAATATATAAAACATAGTAAAACATATAAAACAACTACTGTCCTAACGGACAGATTTTTGTAGTAGTTAATAGCAAATATCGTAAAATATTTTTGATAAGCAACGTAACACCAAGCAATTATGTAAATTCATGTTATGATATATATATTGAATCTGTTATAATTAAAATACGGATAAAAGATATAAAAATTATATTCTTTTTATGGTATATATATTTTGACGTAATTAGAAGAAGTTTCCCATCTTCTACAAGTGGGAGATGAATGCGTAAAAATAACTTGCTTCTATTATTTTTTTGCAGTAAAATACAATCAGTATCAAATAATAGAAACGAGTGATAATAATGAAGTTATATACAAATAATCATTCAGTATTCTTGTTGCATTATTATCTCGTATTAGTTATAAAATACAGAAGAGAAGTAATAAATAAAGATATAAGCAATAGGTTAAAAAAGATATTCGAGAAAATAAGTCCAAATTACAATATAATTAAAGAAATATATTCAGAATCAAGGTAAAAAGTAAAGGTGGGAAAATCAGATAAAAATTATTCAAAATTTGCAACATTCTCTAATGGTGAAAAAATAGAAAATCCATAATACCTAAAGAAATCATTAGAAAGATTAGACAAAGAGCAAAGAAAATTAATCAGAAAACAAAAGGGTAGTAATAACTTTCACAAACAAAGAAAAAAAGTTGCCAAATTACATGAAAAAGTAAAAAATCAAAGATTAGATTTTATACACAAAATATCCAAAAGAATTATAATCGAAAAACAAGTTATAGTACTTGAGGATTTAGCAGTTAAAAATATGATTAAGAATGATAGATTGGCACAAAGTATTTCAGATGTAAGTTGGTATAAATTTATTACTATACTTAATTATAAAGCAAAATGATATAGAATAAAACTTCATAAAATAGATAGATGGTATCCCTCATCAAAAACATGTAATGAATGTGGACATATTATGGAAAATATGCCATTGCAAATAAGAGAATGGAAATGTCCAAAATGCGATAGCATTCATGATAGGAATATAAATGCTAGTAAAAATATATTAATACAAGGATTATTAGATATAACATAAAAAAGAACCGTAGGTCTTGCGGGGATAGTCTGTTGAGAAAGTAGGTTACGAAATCTGTGAAGCAGGAAAGGTTCTTGGATATACCAAGAAGATCCACTTCAGCGTGAGCAAGTGGAGGGAGAGTTCACGGAATTAAATAACTGTTAAGTCAACTTTATAAAACTTTATAAAATTATATTGAATTTTTATAATGAATATATTATAATTAATTCAAGAGGTTATATATAAGTGAAATACTATTCAGTAGGTTAGTTTTCAAAATTAATTGGAAAAACTACTAAAACATTAAGGAATTGGGATAAGAATAATGTTTTAAAACCACATCATGTAGCACCAAGTGGATATAGGTACTATTCACAAGAGCAACTTAATCATTTTTTAGGAATTAAAGGTATTGAAACTAAAACTAAAAAAGTAATTGGATATTGTAGAGTTAGTTTTCATAAACAAAAAGATAACCTTCAAAGACAAATTGAAAATGTTAAGGCATACATGATAGCAAAAGGTTATCAATTTGAGATAATTAAAGATATAGGAAGTGGAATTAACTATAATAAAAAGGGATTAAATCAACTAATAGATATGATAACTAATTCAGAAGTTGTACATTAACAAGACAGGAAGAAAACTATAAAAATGGTAGTAAATTTATATCATATGGAGAATTGAGAAAAGAAATCACCATAATGAAGCAAATAAGAGAATATAAATGGCTTAAAGAAGTATCAAATAATGTAGCGAAACAGGCTGTTAAAGATGGTTGCAATGTTTATAAAAGATACTTTAAAGGCTTAGAAGAAAAGCCAAAATTCAAAAGTAGAAGAAAAATCAAACCATCATTTTATAATGATACATCAAAATTAAAAGTTAAGTCTAAAATGGTTCTTATTGAAAAAGTAGGTTGGGTAAAAATAACAGAGCAAGTGCCTATGAATGTTAAATATACTAATCTAAGAGTAAGCTTTTACGGAAAGTACGGAAAGTATTGGTATTTATCTGTAGGCGTTGAAAAAGAAAATTCAATAATAGAATTAACTGATGGAAGCATATGGATTGATATGGGTATCAAAGACCTTGCTATATGCTCAAATGGAATGACTTTTGAAAATATTAATAAAACAAGATTAGTTAATAAATTAGAAAAAAGATTACGCAGGTTACAGCGTAAAATATCGAGAAAATATGAATTAAATAAAGAAGGTAGGAAGTTCGTCAAAACGAGCAATATTATAAAACTTGAAAAACAAATTAGATTACTTCATAGAAGATTATATAATATTAGGAACAACCATTTACACCAAGCAACTACTAAGATAGTGAAAACCAAGCTATCAAGAGTAGTTATGGAAACACTTAATATAAAAGGAATGATTTAAAACAGGCATTTATCTAAAGCTATTGCAAAGCAAGAATTATATGAGTTTAAAAGACAACTCAAATACAAATGTGAGTTTTATGGAATTGAATTTGTTGAAGTAGATATTTGGTATCCGTCGTCAAAAATATGTAGTAAGTGTGGGCATAAAAAGACTAAATTATCACTATCTGAAAGAACTTATATCTGTGAAGAATGTGGAGTAGTAATTGACAGAGATTTTAATGTTTCAATTAATTTAAGTAGATATTCAGCATAACTACTTAAACAGTTAGACTAAAGGTGTAGGATTCGTTGTATCCTAAGTTAAGCCCTTGGAGTGTTATATCAAACGAAAGTAGTATTACAAAATCGGACACGTTGAACAGGGAATTAAACAAGCTTTATAGAGTTTTATAGTGTTTTGATAACGGGATAAAGTGGGAAAAAATAATTTTATTCTTATGATAAAGGAAAAAGCAAAAAAAAAAATAAAAAAGATATCTTAAAAGTTAGTTTTCCCATTGCTGTTTTGTTTTTAGTATTTTATTTTGTGAAGAAAGAATTTAATGATATAAACATAAAGATATCTTGGAGAATTTTAACATATATAAAAATGAATAAGCTTGTTTTATTAGCTTCATTTGGAATAATTGCTGTGTTCACAATGGTATTTTATGATTATTTCATTGTAAAGCATATAAAAAGTGATATTAAAGCTAAAGAATATGTGCTAATTTCATGGATAGCTAATACATTTAATAATGTGTGTAATTTGGGTGGAGTTACTGGTACAGGATTAAGGGCTTTGCTTTATAAAGATAAAGTTAAAAATAGAAATGATATGAAGTATCCTTTATATATACAATTTATGTCAACACCTTCTGGATTAGCGATTTTATCTGCTTTTAGTTTAATCATTATTTTTACTTGAAAAGATATAGTTAAAAAAAATAAGATGTATATTGGTGTGATTGTAGTTGTTATGATGTATTTGTTTGTTTATTTTTTGACTGATAAGATACCATGGTTTAAAAATAAATTGGTAAAATATAGTATATAGTATAGTGATGAATACTAGGTGTATTAGGGTCGATTGATGTTATTATAATGTTTCATTTAAATCATTTAGGAATGTCATCAAATGAAATATTATCCATTATAATATCATTTAGAATATTTTACTATATAATACCATTTTGATTGGAGGAATAATGGCGTTGGGGAAGTTATTTAGTGCAAAATTGATGAATAAGATGAATAAGTACACTTGTGGAGTGTTTTGTAGATTTAAGAAGATTTGGAGGTTAGCTGAGCAGTTTAAACTGATTGGTGACATAGGTGTTTTAATTATTTCTATATTGCTGTTTTTTAGAGGGGTTATATTGATAATGTATTCATTAATTGGGGTATATTATGATATGCCTTATATTTATAAAGGAATTATTAAGTATTCGAATATTATTTTTATGATTATAGGGTATATGTTTATAATAATTGCCAAAGAAGTGTTTCACAGGGTTAAAGCTTCGTATAGATTGGCAATGTTTCTTCTATGTATAGATGTGTTTACAACATTTATGAATACTTTTACTTTATTTGAATTAATTAATACTGGAATTGTAATAATTCTTTTATATGTTTTTAGGAATCAATTTTACAGGAAGAATATTCCTTTTATTAAAAAAGGATATATAATATCAGGTATGTTTACTTTGATTTTAGTGCTTATATATGTATTTGCAGGACCAGATATTCAGTATCAGTTAATAAACGGTGGAAGTACAAAGAGAATTCTTTTTACAAATAGGGAATTCAAAATATATGGTATTTTAACATTTGTTGTAGCTTGGTTTTTGACAGGTGTGTACAATTTATTTAAGCCTAAATTTACCATGAAAATAGGATTGACAAAAGAAGAAATAGATGATGTGTATGAATTTTTAAAAGAAAATAATGGAAATACGAATACTCATTTGATTTTTCTTAAAGATAAAAAATTGTTTTGGTATTCAGATAAAAAAGTATTAATAGCTTATAATAAAATCCATAATTCTTTGATAGCATTGGGGGATCCTATTGGTGATAAAAGCTTATTTAGTGATTCTATTTTAGAATTTCAAAGATATGCTGATTTATATGGGCTTAGGGTAGCTTTTTACAGAGTATGTTGGGAAAACTTTCCTATATATCATGAGAATGGATTTTATTTTTTTAAATTGGGGGAAGAGGCTGTTGTTGATGTCGAAAATTTCGATTTAAAGGGCAAGAAAAAGCAAAATTTAAGAACTGCAAAAAATAAGTTTGAAAAGAATAACTACAAGTTTGAAATTTTACATCCCCCTATAAGTGATGAAATTATGAATAAATTGAGAATAATATCATATGAGTGGCTTGGAGATAGGAGTGAAAATAGATTTTCTATTGGATGGTTTGATGAGGAATATTTAAATAGAGGGCCAATAGCGGTTATTAGAAATGAATTCGATAGTATAATAGCATTTGCATCTCTTATGCCATCATATGATAATAACAAGAGTTTTTCAATTGATTTAATGAGATATTCAAAAAATTCGTTTAATGGAATAATGGAGGTGCTCTTTTTATATATTATTTTGTGGTCAAAGGAAAATGGGTATAAGTATTTTAGTTTAGGTATGGCTCCATTAGCTAATGTAGGTATGTTATCTAGAGCACATAAACAGGAGAAGGTAGCAAAGTTTATATATAATTTTGGAAATCACTGGTATAATTTTAATGGGCTTAGAAGATTTAAGGATAAGTATCAACCAGATTGGGAACCTAGGTATTTGGCATTTCCTAAGGCAGCTTCATTACCAGGATTAATGATAAGTATAATAAGGTATATAGCAAAACCTTATAATTAAAAAGTGTTTGTTTTTGGGGCATAATATTATTAGAAAATTAAACAAGCTCTATAGAGTTTCACAAGGGCTTGACAAATGTATATAATAAAAAAGAAGCATAGTAAAAGTAGAGTTTTGTGTTTAAGTTGATTTACTAATATGTATATGTTATATTATAGGTGTAACTGAGAGGGAGTAGCTGAGAATTTTCTCAAATAGAATCAACATTCGGTGAAAAGCCTGGTTCTATTTACTTTTAAAGGAGCAAGACTTTCAGTTTAGTAGAATATGTATATTCTATTAAACTGAAAGTTTTTTTTATGAAATTATATAAGGGGGGTATACATTATGGAAATTTTAGTACCATCTGTATTATTTCTTTTAGGATTAGTAATAATAATTAAAGGTGGTGATTTTTTTGTCGATGCGGCTGTTTGGATTGCAAAGGTCACAGGTGTGCCTAATATTTTGATTGGTGCTACAATAGTTAGTCTTGCAACAACATTACCTGAATTATTTGTTTCAACTATTGCAACTATTAATGGTTCACCAGAAATGGCTATTGGAAATGCAGTAGGTTCTACTATATGTAATATAGGATTGATACTTGCAATATCTGTTATATTTATGTCAGGTAATATTGATAAAAAATCGTTTAGGTCAAAAGGATTATTAATGGTAGGTTCGACATTATTATTATTTTTCTTTAGTAGGGATAAAGTTTTAAGTGCTTATGAAGGTGTAGTTTTGTTGGTATTATTAGTGTTTTATATAGTATTAAATATTTATGAGGCAAAGATTAGTAGAAATACGTTTCAAGAAGTAGCTACAACTGTCCAAGCTAAAGAAAAATTAGATAGTAAGGTTATAATAATCAATATTTCAAAATTTGTTATTGGTTCAATCTTTATTATTGTTGGTGCTAAGTTGTTGGTTAATAATGGTCAGATTTTAGCAAGATTCTTAAATATTCCTGAGCAAATTATAAGTTTGACATTGATAGCTTTAGGAACTTCTTTGCCTGAATTAGTTACAGCAATAAATGCTATAATTAAGAAAGAACATGGTATTTCTATTGGTAACATAATAGGTGCTAATATATTAAATATCACAATGATTCTCGGTACTTGTTCAATAATTTCACCCAATGGATTGGTAATTAAAACAAGAAATATATATGTTTTTGGAAATGTGTTTAAAAATATACCACAAACATTGTATATAGATATACCTGTTACTTTAGTACTGATGAGTTTAATTGTTGTTCCGGGAGCGGTTTTTGGTAAGATAAAAAAAGCAAATGGTGTATTGCTTTTAGGAATATATATTGCATATATATCATTTTTAGCGTTAATTACTTTTTAGTATGTATAACAATTAATGAAAATATTTCTTTAATAAAATTATTAACATGATATAATATTTATGTGAGTTAATTGTGAAACTTACTAAATAGAGAACATTAAACAGAAAAATGAAAGAAGTGAGTACATGAGCAAAAATATTGAGAGTTTAGATGGTATTGATGAAATTGATAAAAGTAATGGTAAAGAAATAGATAAGAATAAAAAAAGTATTGTTTATTTTTTAAAAGATTGGGTTATACCAATTGTTTTAGCAATACTTATAGCTTTAATTGTAAATAAGTTCATATTTTTTAATATTGTTGTGCCTACGGGTTCAATGATACCTACCATAATGCCAGGTGATAGAATTTTTGTTACTAGAGTCCACAATGCGTTTAATCTAAAGAGAGGAGACATTGTTGTATTTCATTCAGATGAATTACATAAGGATTTGATAAAAAGGTTGATTGGATTACCTGGAGATATTGTTCAAAGGAAAATGGATGGTTCGGTTTATGTAAATGATAAAAAAATATATGAAGAATATGTTGCTAATGATGGTGGTCCAACAGGAGTTTTTGTTGTTCCTAAAGAGCATTATCTGTTTTTCGGTGATAATAGGGCAAATTCTTATGATAGCAGATATTGGAAACAACCATTTATAGATAAAAAAGATATAATGGGTAAAGCACGATTTACTATATTTCCATTTAAAAGGATTGGTGTGCTTAAATAGATATTAAAATTATGTGATTGAGGGTGTTTTAATGAAAACGAATAATACTTTTTTTAAGATATTATATGATTGGGGAATTCCCATACTTGTCGCAGTTATAGTATATATTATTATAACAAAATTACTCTTCTTTAATATTAAAGTACCTACAAGTTCTATGTATCCTACTATAAAGCCTGGCGATAGAATAGTTACAACGGTTGTACATAATGTGAGTAAGCTTAAAAGAGAAGATATAATTGTTTTCTATTCAAGAGAAAAGAAGGAGAGAATGGTTAAAAGGCTTATAGGATTACCTGGAGATGTGATTGATATTAAAAGAGATGGTTCTGTATATATTAATGGTAAAAAGTTAAATGAGCCTTATGTAAAGAATCAAATAAAGGAAAATGAAATATACTTTGGAATTCATTTAGGAAAATATAAAGTTCCTGAAGGACACTATTTCTTTTTAGGAGATAATAGAGCAAATTCTTGGGATTCACGTTATTGGAAGAATCCATATATTGATGGAAAAGATATTATTGGCAAAGCTAGATTTGTATTTTTCCCATTTAGTCGATTTGGAAGATTAAAATAATATGCTCAAAGGAGGAGGGATCCATGGAAAAAAGAATTGGAGTAGTTGGAATAGTTGTTTCAGATATAGAAAATTCTAAAAGAGTAAATGAAATATTGCATGAATTTGCAGACATAATAGTGGGTAGAATGGGCATACCATATAGAGAGAAAAATATTTCTGTTTTGTCTGTTATTGTAGATGGAACATCTGATTCAATAAGTGCAATGACAGGTAAATTAGGTAAAATAAAGGGCATTAATGTAAAGTCAGCGATGACTAAAAAAGAGTGAACTCGTTTTGCTAAAGCAAAACATAGGGACTTCAGGTGGAGATTCTACTCCATCTGAAGCAAAAAGTTTGAATCTCCCACTTATAGAAGTGCAAGTTTTATAGAATCGATAAACAGATTAATATTGATTACACTAACAGGAAGGATATTGATCTAACCTGAAGGTGAAAAAATATATTCTAAGACCAAGGAATGTTCTGAGGTTAAGGAGGAAATTTTAAATTATGCCTCCTTATCTTATAAATTCAAATTTTAGAGGAGGAGTTTTTTATGCTTTCAAAGATTGAAGAAAAATATTTAGATGAGAACTTTAAGGATTTTATTGATGATGAAAAAATATGGAAACAACTTAATGACGCCGTTAATCCTGATTCAGATGAAATAAGAAGAATAATTAAAAAATCTGAAGGGAAAAACAGACTTGAGCCAGAAGAAACTGCGAAACTTCTTCAAGTAGAAGATGAAGAATTATTAGAAGAAATGTTTGAAGCAGCAGGCAGAATAAAACAAGAGGTATATGGAAAAAGAATAGTATTTTTTGCACCACTTTATATTGGAAATAAGTGTAGTAATAACTGTTTGTATTGTGGCTTTAGGAGAGATAATAAATCTATTGTTAGAAAAACTCTTACAATGGATGAATTAAAAGATGAAGTCGAAGTAATGGAATTAGCTGGTCATAAGCGTTCAATATTGGTATATGGTGAGCATGAAGATTATGATGCTGATTTTATAGTCGAAACAATAAAAAAAGTATATGATACTAAAAATGCAAAAGGTGAAATAAGGAGAGTAAATATAAATGCCGCACCTCTTGATATAGAAGGATATAGGAAATTAAAAGAGGCGGGAATTGGAACATTTCAAATATTCCAAGAAACGTATCATCACGAAACATATAGAAAGCTTCATCCAAAGGGAGATAGAAAAAGTAATTACGCATGGAGATTATATGGTCTAGATAGAGCTATGAAAGCAGGAATTGATGATTTAGGAATAGGAGCTTTGTTTGGTTTGTATGATTGGAAATTTGAAGCTATGGGACTTTTGTATCATACAATCCATTTAGAAGAAACTTTTGGAGGAATTGGACCACATACAATATCTTTTCCTAGAATAGAGCCTGCATTAGATACACCATTCACCCAAAATCCGAAGTATAGAGTATCAGATAAAGATTTCAAGAAATTGGTTGCTATAATTAGGTTATCAGTTCCTTATACCGGAATGATATTGACAGCTCGTGAAACTCCAGAAGTTAGAAGACAGGTTATGCCAGTAGGAGTAACTCAGATAGATGCAGGTAGTAGGATAGGAGTGGGTGGATATAAAGAATTTGCATCAGCGCTTGTGCCTGAAAAGGAGCAATTTCAGCTAGGTGATACTAGGTGTTTAGATGAAGTAATAAGAGAAATATGCGAATTTGGATGGATACCTTCATTTTGTACAGCTGGATATAGATCTGCAAGAACAGGAGATTGTTTTATGAACCTTGCAAAACCAGGACTTGTTCACAATTATTGTATGCCTAATGCTGTATTAACTTTCAAGGAATACTTATTAGATTACGCATCTGAAGAGACTAGAAAAGTAGGAGAAAAGGCTATACAAAATATATTGAATGATTTTGAACCATCAAAAAAGGCAAGTATAGAGAAAAAATTACATCAAATTGAAAATGGTGGAAGAGATATATATGTTTAAAAATGAATCATTCTCAGATTTTATTGAATATGCCTCAAATGAAATAATTAAAATTGATAATATAGAAGAAGCATTTAATAAATTATCTTATATTATCACAAAATATTATAGGAATTCATCAATCAGATTTGCTGAAAAATTCGGAAAAAGAATGTCCTATATTGCTGGTTCAGGAAATAAAATGTTTATTGAAGCAGAGAAAATAAAATTAAGTGATAAATATTTTGTGTTTTTAGAAAATTTTACATTCAATTCTGAAAAAGAAAAAGATAACTTTATTTTGTTATTAAAGAAAGTTACTAGTATATAGCAGAAAATAAAATATACAAATGGTTTAAAAAGCTACCATATTAATTTATTAATAATGGTGGCTTTTTTAAGGATATTTTATAAAATAAAATTGAGTTATAAAGTACTTGAAGGAGAAAAATAATAATGGATATGGAAATAGGATTATTTGAATTAATATTAAGCTTATCATTTGTTGTTGAAACAGTAAGTTCAGAAGTTTATAATCATCATAAAAGAGTTACTTATATAGCTTTTAGAATTGCCGAGGAAATGGAAATTAAAAGAGATGAACAGATTAATGTTGCTATTGTAGCAGCTGTACATGATATAGGTGTGCTATGAGGAATATGAAGAGTTCTTTAGGCAAATCTCAAATATATAACAAATTCCATCTTGTTCGAGCAAGATGGAATTAATTTATAAAGCTTCTCAATTTTTCGATATTTTTTATTAGTATCTTCTTATTACCTATTAGAGTGATAATATCTTTGTCATGCATTTTTTTTAATTTTCTGCTAACAGTTTCTCTTGCAACACCTGTATAATTTCCCATTTCTTCTCTACTCATAGTCATATTTAAAAGTATACCATCATCGGTTTCAATGCCAAAATCTTTTATTAAACTTAGTAGTAAACCTGCAATTTTTGCATCTATGTTATTTGTAGTTAGTCTATCAACTAAGCTTTCGACTTTATTTATTCTGTCATATGCTTTTTCTAGTATTTTCAATGTGATTTCTGGATTTTTAATTATAATATCATCAAAATCTTTTTTATCTAGTGTGCAAATTACGCTGTCTTCAATTGCTTTAGCATAAAAATCAAATCTGTCCTCTTTTAATAGATTGAAAGCTCCAATGAAACTAAAATCATTTGGAGATAGTATGTATAGTATACCTTCTTTTCCATCAGGTGTATATCTAAATATCTTTACTTTTCCACTACAAACTATATAAAGTTTACGTGCTTTATCACCTTGTGAAAATATTATTTCACCTTTTTTATATTTTGTTTTAACAGTACCTTTAGAAATTTCAATCAGTTGCTCGTGTTCCAAAGAAGATAGCAAAGGAATTTGTTTCATACAGAAATCAGTATTGCACTTTTTTGTGATAGAATCTGAATTAATACAGGTATTAATATTAACCACCTACTTTATATTTTTTTCAAGTAGAGTTTGAAGCTGAATAGTTTTTTTCTTATCCATAGGATTTAATTCACTTAATTTATATGATATACCTAACTGTTTGTATTTATTGACACCTAATGTGTGGTAAGGAAGCAACTCTACTTTATCTAAATTTGGAACTTTATCTTTTATTACATTTGCTAAAGCTAGTATATGTTCTTCTGAATCAGTAATTCCAGGAACAACAACATGCCTTATCCAAACTCGTGAATTTGATTTCTTAAGAGCTTTTATAAAAAGATTTAAGCCTTCTATATTTTGACCAGTTAAATTTATATATCCCTCACTATTTATGTGTTTAATATCTAAAAGAACCAAATCGGTATATTTTAGTATTTCATCATAATTCCCATTACCATAACCAGCGGTATCTATAGCTGTGTGAATATTATTTTTTTTACAGAGTTTAAGACAGTCTAATAAAAATTCAGGTTGCAGCAAAGGATCTCCACCTGAAAAAGTTACACCACCACTAGATTTTTCAAAATAAGGTTTAAATCTTATTATTTTATTTACTAATTCTTCTGATGT
>Ga0114934_10002255_pt1 | contig 12347 bp, 10 predicted proteins | sample 4SBtaG_2_FD_99695 | JGI IMG/M metagenome (GOLD analysis project Ga0114934, IMG submission 99695) | Deep subsurface microbial communities from Kolumbo volcano to uncover new lineages of life (NeLLi) - 4SBTROV10_white metaG | ecosystem: Environmental > Aquatic > Marine > Volcanic ... | reverse complement strand
GTTACAAACCAAAGCTTTAATTCAAATCTTCGGATGTTAAAGTATAGTTTGAGTTCCGACAGTTTTTCGTTTCAACAATACATTAATATTTTTCAGTTTCTTGCCCAGGATGTTCGTAAAACTATTATTAAATACTTTCTTAAGACCTATGACATACCTTTGCGAATGGTTATACCTCAACTTTGTAATCCTGATGGCCAGCTGGATAAAAAGATGGAGATGGAGCTGGTAAATAGAATGTCGGAGGAGTTTTATCGTGATATCATTTCAGAAGCTTTTTTAATGCAGCCACTTGATAATTTTGTATCCAGAATTTTGGAATCACTGCGAAGCATGAATGATAATCTTGACCATGAAATGATTAAGGAAATAATGTCGTACAATTCTGACTTAATAATGAGCCGTCTGGACTTTCCTAATATTCATATTGACAATCAGGCATTTATTGGCTCCAAAGCATACCATTTAAAAAACCTGACTCTGAAAGAATATCCCATACCAATAGGCTTTGTCATAACTACCGAAGTTTTTAGACGGCACAAAGCAATTCTTGCACACGATGATTTACGAAAAGAGATGCATGATATGATTCGTAATTATATTAAATACATTGAACGTCAAGTCGGGCAAGAACTAGGAAACCCCAAAAAGCCACTTTTGCTTTCGGTAAGATCGGGGACTGCCATTTCGATGCCTGGAGCTATGGATACTTTTTTGAATGTTGGCATGAACGATGTTATTACTGAAAGTATATCAAAAGATCCTAAAAGAGCGTGGTCGGCATGGGATTCATATCGACGGTTCTTGCAAAGTTGGGGAATGGCTTATGGATTGAATAGAGATGATTTTGACGATTTAATGATTAGTTTTAAGGATAGATATAAAACGAAATTAAAGACTGATTTTAGTGCCGATTTAATGAGGGAAATTGCTTTTGCTTACAAGCAAAAACTCAAGGATAATAATATTGTTTTCATAGAAAATATTTTTGAACAGCTTATCACAACAATAAACCTGGTTTTTACTTCGTGGAATTCTGACAGGGCTAAGGCGTACCGCGAGCATTTGCAAATTGCCGATGAATGGGGTACTGCTGTTATTGTTCAGAAGATGGTATTTGGTAATTTGAAAGAAACATCCGGTACAGGGGTTGTTTTTACACAAAATCCTCAAATTCAAAAACAGGGAGTTAATTTGTATGGCGACTATACAACACGAAGCCAGGGTGAAGATATTGTAGCAGGCCTTGTAAAGCCACTTCCTGTAAGTGCTAATCAGGTAGTAAATGGCGATGGCTCACTTTCTCTCGAGAAGAGATATCCATTAATTTATAGGAGAATTAATGAGATTGCCAACGACCTTGTAAATAACCATGGATATAGTCCACAGGAGATTGAGTTTACCTTTGAATCGGATAACCCCGATGACCTGTATATTCTGCAGATTAGAGATATGGATATGGCCAGCGAACAAGCAGCTCAAATATTTATTTCAAAGCCAAATAGTATGAAGTTAGCAGGACGTGGTATAGGTATTGGCGGAGGAGCAATGAACGGAAGGGTAGCCTTTGACCTTGAGGATATGATAGAAATCAGAAAGAAATATAAGAATGAAAATGTTGTGTTGGTTCGCCCTGATACTGTTCCTGATGATATAGGAATGATTTTTGAAACTAACGGACTGCTTACTGCCAGGGGAGGAGCTACTTCTCATGCTGCAGTTACGGCTACACGATTGGGTAAAACTGCCATCGTTAACTGTTCTCAGCTCCATGTTTACGAAGATGAGAAATATTGTAAATTAAACGGTAATACCTTTAAAGTAGGTGATAACATAGCCATTGATGGTTCCTTGGGAAATATTTATTGTGGGCATTATCCCATAGAGGGTGATATCGGATACCGGCGATTTTCATTTTAGTAAATTAATCCACTATGAAAATTAATGAACAATTTAAAGTCTCATTTGGAGTATTTAGTGGCTTTACTTTTAGCCTTGGACTTTATAAAAAAAGAGCCGTAGGTTATACCCCCGGCTCTTTTAAAAGTAATCAATTCATTTCAGAATTAATATCTTGATATTATATCTTACCAATAATAGGAGAATCCTATGCTTGGGTTAATCCATGTTTGTTGGTCTGTTTCCATCGTTTTGGCAGCCCAGTTGTATCGCACATTGATGTTTAGCCCCCAATTTGATGTTTGTCCGAAAGGAATAATAACACCGACTTCCGGTGCTAAACCAAAGTGCCATGCTTTTTGCTGCACATAGTAAATCCCCAGTAGGTTACGGGTTTCCAAATAATAAGTTCCTAAACCTAAACCAAAATAGGGAATAATCTTATCACTGTTAAAAGTGTAATGGGCAGTAACCATAATTGGCATAGCATTCATATAATGTCTGTTATAGCCATAAAGAGTAGTCGTTCCATCTTCGCTTGTTTCCGAAGTCCAGCCATAATTTTCATAAAACACATCCCAAGCCCAACGGCCTCCAATGGTAACATTTTCACTAACATACCCTCTTCCTTCAATAGCAAAGCCACGAACAGAAAAGTCACTTACAAAATCGGCTGTAGAACCGGTTCCTATTCCCATATCCCACTGAAAGTTCCAAATGCCACTTCCTTGTGCAAAAGTTGTTGAACTTATTAAAGTTATTATAACTGCTAAATATATTCTTCTTATCATTTTCATTTTTTTAAGTTTTTTTTAGTTCAATAACTATTTTCCTTTTTTAAGGTAAGTTGATAAATCAAAAGCTTTATCAATATTTGTCTTAATGCGGTCTTCTATCAGATTGCCTTGCAGTAAACCTGTTATGGTGGCATCCCAATAAACAGGCATTACAGTATCTCCTTTTACTTCAATAGGGTTCCATGGGTCTGTCATGTTTATCTTCACTGTTCCGGTTGTGTATGACGAAACGTAAGGACCGCCATAATATGGTGGGTAATAACCTCCCCACCATCCGTAGTAGCGGGAGCTCCATCCCCATCCCCACCATCCCCATCCGGGATAATAGGGATACCATACAGTGGTTGTAGTAGATTTAAGCGATGAAGCTATAACTAAAATATCAGGTAAATTGTTGGAATCCGGTTCCATAATACGCTGGTATCCGAATGCATCCATGTTATCTGCAATTGTTGAAATAATTAAATCCGTATATGGATTTTTTTTGTAGGTTGAAGTGTCATCCGGACTCTTAATAGGTAAAACGGTGTCAGGTAAAAAATAGGTTTGAAGTCTGTCGAAATGAACCGTGTCAACAAATTGGGTCATGACAATATCAGTTTCGCTATTGGTTATGTCATCGTTGGGGTAACAGGACGAAAGAAGGCCAATGCCGGAAAGTAAAAGCATGGAAATGGCCCATTGAAATTTTTTCATTATCATAATAAAATACTTATTTAAATTAATTTTAGATTGCAAAAGTAGAAAAATATGATTTAAAAGCAAGTAAAGAAAAAAAATAGACAGCTAATTTTTTCCAGTTTTTGTTTTTTTCTGACGTTTTGTCACATTTATAACAGATAAGGGGGGTGACTATAATAAATGGTCAGGTAATGAGATAGATACCTTATAGCAGTATGGCACTAATTGGGGCTAACAATTAAAATGTTATCGAATTTTCCATTTGGCATAATGATTGAGAAAGGTAGATACAGTTGTAAAAACTGACAAATAAATAGAATTGAAATTAACAGAATAAAGAATAAAAAAAGGAGGAAAAACCAATGGGAAAAATTATTGGAATTGACTTAGGGACAACTAACTCTTGTGTGGCAGTTATGGAAGGTAACGAGCCTGTTGTTATACCAAATAGTGAAGGGCATCGTACCACACCATCAATTGTTGCATTTACAGAAAATGGGGAAAGAAAAGTAGGAGAACCTGCTAAAAGGCAGGCTATAACAAATCCGAAACATACTATCTCATCAATAAAAAGGTTTATGGGTAACTCATTTACTGATGTCGCTAATGAAGTTAAAAGAGTACCTTATGATGTTATTAAAGGAGAGAACAATACTCCACGTGTAAAGATTGATGAAAGACTTTATACGCCACAAGAGATATCAGCAATGATTCTTCAAAAGATGAAGAAAACTGCTGAAGATTATCTTGGACAAACAGTATCAGAAGCTGTAATTACTGTGCCTGCTTATTTTAACGATTCTCAGCGTAAAGCTACCCAGGAAGCTGGTGAAATTGCAGGGCTTAAAGTTAGACGTATTATCAATGAGCCTACTGCAGCTGCATTGGCCTATGGACTTGATAGAAAGCAAAAGGATGAAAAGATTGCAGTTTACGACCTTGGTGGTGGTACTTTTGATATATCTATCCTTGAATTGGGAGATGGTGTATTTGAAGTAAAATCAACTAATGGTAACACCCATCTTGGAGGTGATGATTTTGATGAAAGAATTATCAACTGGCTTGCTGATGAGTTTAAAAAAGATGAAGGTATTGATTTAAGAAAAGACCCTATGGCTCTTCAGCGTTTGAAAGAAGCTGCTGAAAAAGCTAAAATCGAACTGTCTTCTGCTTCTGAAACGGAAATTAACCTGCCATATATTATGCCGGTAGATGGTATTCCAAAACACCTTGTTCGTAAGTTGACCCGTGCAAAATTTGAACAACTTGTTGATGACCTGATACAAGCTACAATTGGGCCATGTAAAGAGGCGTTAAAAGATGCAGGTTTATCAGCTTCTGATGTGGATGAAGTAATTTTGGTGGGAGGGTCAACACGTATCCCTGCTATCCAAAAAATAGTTAGTGAGTTTTTTGGTAAAGAACCTCACAAAGGTGTTAACGCCGACGAGGTTGTTGCTATTGGAGCATCTATTCAGGGTGGCGTACTTACAGGCGAGGTAAAAGATGTCCTGCTGCTTGATGTAACCCCACTTTCATTAGGTATTGAAACATTAGGTGGTGTAATGACAAAGTTGATTGAAGCTAACACAACAATTCCAACCAAAAAGACGGAAGTGTTCTCAACAGCTGCTGACAACCAACCATCGGTAGAAATCCATGTGTTACAAGGTGAACGCCCTATGGCTAAGGATAACAAAACTATCGGAAAATTCAATCTTGATGGGATTCCACCTGCTCCACGTGGCGTACCACAAATCGAAGTAACATTCGATATTGACTCAAATGGAATATTACATGTTTCGGCAAAAGATAAAGCTACCGGCAAGTCACAAAGTATTCGTATTGAAGCATCATCGGGATTAACTGAAGAAGAAATCAAGAGAATGAAAGATGAAGCTGAAGCAAATGCCGAGGCAGATAAAAAAGCCAAAGAGAAAATTGATAAGTTGAATGCTGCTGATGGGCTAATTTTCCAAACAGAAAAACAGATGAAGGAATTTGGCGACAAACTTCCTGCTGACAAAAAAGCTGACATTGAATCTGCTCTCGAAGAGTTAAGAACAGCACATAAATCGGAAGATTTAAATGCTATTGATACAGCAATGGCAAAATTGAATGATTTGTGGCAAAAAGCCAGCCAGGAAATGTATCAAAGTGGTCAGGCAGGAGGTGAGCAAGCTCCTCCTACAGGTGATGCAGGAAATAATGGCGGAGCCGAAGGCCCTTCAGGTGACGATGATGAAGTAACTGACGTTGACTTTGAAGAAGTGAATGACAAGTAAATGTTAATTGGTCAATGTTTTATTAACCCCGGATGCAATTTGCATTCGGGGTTTTTTTATACATTTGTAAAAAAGTAAATTATGATTAAAACAGTTATTCTTGCTGCTTTTATTCTTGGTGTTGCTATTTTATTGATGGCTGTTTATCTGTTTTTTAAAGGTAAAGAGTTCCCTAATACAAAAATTGGCCATAATAAAAAGATGAAGCAAAAGGGCATTGAGTGTGCGTTCTCACAAGATTATAGAGCTTATCACCGAAAAAATTGGAAAGGCCCTTTTTAAGTTAATTGTTTACCAAACATAAGTATAAAGAATCTAATTAAATTACTTTTTGGCTTTCTTGTCGTGCGGTTGAAATATTATTAATTGTGCTTGATTTTATTTTCCCAACTGTTTCTTTACATATTCCACTAGCTCGGGATAAAATGAATTAAAGTCATTTTTTAATGGTTCATAATTAATCTTCAAAATTTCAACTGCACTGCTCATTCCCGAATTAAATTTTGTTCGTCTGTCCATACCGTGAAAAATCCTGTCAAGCCCTTGGTAGTTTGCATAGTTTAAAAGCCAATTTTGTGAAATCATAAAAGGTAAAAACCGTTTTGTTGCATTGGGAAGTAAAAGATACTTTTTTGATATTTGTTTATATACCCACGAAGTGTATTGTTTCAAGGGAACAGAAGCATAAACGTCCCACTGTTTAGCTAAAAAGTGATCGTAGTAAATATCAATTACCACACCAGAATATTTTCCGAAATCACTTCTGATTAAATTTCTACTTTTTTTATGGATGGGATGAGCATCGGTAAAAGTGTCAATTTTCCTATGCAAGGTTATTCCGTCCAGTATTTCATCTTTATAAGAGGTTGAAGCATTACCTTTTACGGCATCTGCAATAAAATTACCGAAAAGAATATTTGTATTTTCACCCGATAGGTGAGCATGTGCAAGGAAGTTCATAACTCATTTTTGGCAAAATTAGTATTTGTTTGGTATTAATTTAAATTCATTCTTTATTTCCTTACATCAAACGATTGCAGAGAGAATTTTTTAATTTTGAAAGGTAAAAAAATTAATAAAAAAATAAAAAATATATAATGAGTAAATTACTATTATTAGGTGATGAAGCGATTGCTCAAGGTGCAATAGATGCTGGGCTTTCCGGTGTTTTTGCTTATCCCGGCACTCCTTCAACGGAAATTACGGAATATATTCAAGCCTCTAAAGAGGCGCAATCGTTGGGTGTTAAATCAGAATGGTCAACCAATGAGAAAACTGCCATGGAAACAGGTATAGGGATGTCCTATGCCGGTAAAAAAGCGATGGTTTGTATGAAGCATGTTGGGTTGAATGTGGCTGCTGATGCTTTTATGAACTCTGCTATAACAGGAACCAATGGCGGGCTTGTTGTTGTTTCGGCAGATGACCCTTCCATGCACTCTTCACAGAACGAGCAGGATTCGCGCTATTATGGAAAGTTTGCTTTAATTCCTATTTTAGAACCTTCAAATCAACAGGAAGCTTACGACATGGCTTATTACGGGTTGCAACTTTCCGAAGGTTTTGGTACACCGGTGATGATACGTATTACTACGCGTTTGGCTCATTCCCGTTCAGGGGTGGAAAGAAAAAAACAGTTACCGCAGAATAAACTTCACTTGCCAAATGATTCAAAACAATTTATTTTGCTTCCCGTAATTGCCCGTAAGCGTTATAGCGGTTTGTTGGGAAAGCAATCTGCTTTTGAAACGGATGGAGAAACATCAGGGTTTAACCAATATATCGACGGAGAAGATAAAAGTATTGGTGTTATAGCTTGCGGTTTAACATATAATTATCTTATGGAAAATTATGCTGATGGCAAGATGCCTTTTCCTGTTCTGAAAATTGGCCAGTATCCGGTTCCTTCAAAATTAGTGAATAAGCTTTATGAAGCTGTTGATGAGATATTGGTATTGGAAGAAGGTGCGCCGATAGTAGAGGAGCTGCTGCGTGGATTGCTAAATAATGGCAAAAAAATAAGAGGAAGGATGGATGGCAGTTTGCCCAGGGCAGGCGAGCTAAATCCTAACCATGTTGCTAAAGCTTTGGGCCTTGAATTGGAGAAAGGGTTTGAGATTCCTTCTGTTATTAAAGGCAGACCACCTGTTTTATGCGACGGTTGCCCTCATATTGATTCGTTTGAAGCATTGAATGAAGCAATGTTACCCTATGGAAAAGGTCATGTTTTTTCTGATATTGGATGCTACACTTTAAGCGCTCTAAAACCACTCGAATCTATTGACAGCTGTGTGGACATGGGTGCTTCCATAACAATGGCTGTGGGTGCTGCGGAATCAGGACTTTCGCCTTCAGTAGCAGTAATTGGCGATTCTACATTTACGCATTCAGGAATGACAGGCCTATTGGATGCCGTAATAAAAAAAGTATCAATCACAGTTATTATTTTAGACAATTCAACGGTGGGGATGACGGGTGGTCAACCATCCGCAGCCCTTGGGCGAATTGAGCAAATTTGTAAAGGGCTTGGCGTTGAAGAAAACCATATCAGAGTTGTAAAACCTTTGAGAAGAAGGCATGAGGAGAATCTTAAGGTTTATAAGGAAGAGATTGGCTATAATGGTGTATCGGTAATTATTCCACGTCGTGAATGTGTTCAAACTTTGGCAAAAAGAATGAAACTTAAACATGCTGAAAAACGTCAACAAAAAGCATTAGAAACGAAATAACCAAATGAAAATAATTTAGTGAAAAATAAACAGATGAAAAAAGATATTGTACTTGGAGGTGTTGGTGGTCAGGGTATTCTTACAATTGCTGCTATCATTGGCACTGCTGCATTGTTGGAAGGACACTATTTAAAACAGTCGGAGGTACATGGTATGAGCCAGCGTGGAGGTGATGTTCAGTCACATTTGCGTATCTCCTCAAAACCCATTGCTTCTGACCTTATTGCCGAAGGGAAAGCTGATATGGTAATTTCTGTTGAACCCATGGAATCCCTTCGTTATGTTAACATGTTAAGTAAAAGTGATGGGTGGCTTATCACCAGTATGAACCCTTTTACTAACATTCCTGATTATCCTGATTTGGAGGATATTCTACATGAAATTTGGAAATTACCAAGGTATATTACAATTAATGCTGAAAAAACTGCCAAGGAGGCAGGTTCAATAAAAGCAGCTAATATTGTGGTACTTGGTGCTTCAGCGCCTTTTATTGGGTTGAAGTATGAATCGTTGGAACAGGCTATTCGTAATATTTTTTCTAAAAAGGGAGAGGATATTATTAATTTAAATCTCAAAGCGCTTAAGTTGGGCTTTGATTATGCCAAAACACAGCGGTAAAGGGTTTTATTCATTTTTTTGCTTTATTGTTAGCTATATATTTTGCTAAAGGTTTGCTTTTTATGAAATATTAAGAAGTAGTGTGTATTTTAATTCACTGCCACTGTTGTGTTTTTCATAAAATTAACTATTTTTATGCTGAAAAAAATCAGTGAAAAAAATGGGACTTAAAACAATAATTTTTGACTTTGGAGGGGTTATTCTTGACATTGACCCTCAAATAACTATTAAGGAGTTCGAGAAGTTGGGAATTACCGATTCCAGGTTATTTCAAAAACCGGATTTCATCAATCAGGTAATCAGGAAATTTGAAAGAGGAATTCTAACACCTGAAGCTTTTAGAGATAAAATTAGAACTTATACTAACAAAGACGTTACTAATCAGCAGATTGATGATGCATGGAATGCGCTGCTTTTTGATATTCCTGCAGAACGTATTGAGGTTATTGAGCAAGTAAAAAAACATTATAAAATCTTATTGCTTAGTAACTCCAACGAAATTCATTACGATTTATATGTTCGCGATCTTCAACTCAGATTTGGCTATAACGAATTTGATGAACTGTTTGATAAGGCATATTTCTCTTTTGATCTTCATTTGAGTAAACCCAATCCCGATATCTACGAATTTGTGATGAACCAACATAAACTTGTCCCTGAAGAGACTCTTTTTATTGACGATAATATTGACAATATCAATGCTGCCAAATCATTTGGCTGGAAAACCTATCACTTAATAGCTCCAGAACGTATCCGTGACATTTTTACAGATGGGAAGCTGAAAAATGAAGTAAAAATTGATTAATTTGGTTATCTTGGCTTGATCCTTTTTGAATCATTATTTAGTGATAAAAAGGGCTGCGATATCATTAAAACTGTATAATCCGAACATATCGCCGGCTGTAATTATTATTACTATTACAATAACCCATTTTACAAAGCCAACCCCTTTTTTTACTGCCATACGCGAAGCTACTAAGGCACCTATAACATTACCAATGGATAAAATCAAACCATAAATCCAGTTAATCTGACCGTAATATAGGAATATTAAAAGTGTAAAAGGGGCATAAGCAAGAACAATAAATACTTTCACTGCATTTGCTTTTACCAGGTCGAAGCCGGCCCCAAGTACAATGCTTGCAAGCAGAAAATATCCTACACCCATGTGAATAAACCCACCATAAATTCCTATCAGGAAAAACACTATATAAACTTTCCAATTAAGTGGTTTTTCCACAATGTTGCTTCGTCCGTAAATATATTTTTGTGGTTTGTAAAGAATAAATATTAGCATTACAAGCATTATTACCCCGATGGCATTTTCGAAGATGTCTTCCCTAATATCAACAGCAATCCATGAGCCCAGCAGAGAGCCCAAAATAGCAGGAATAGAGAGGTAAATGGCTTTGCGAAGTGGTAATATTTTTTGCTGGCGAAAGCTTGTGGTGGCAGTGAGGGTTTGAATAGTGATGGCAATACGGTTTGTTCCGTTAGCAAGTGTTGGTGGTAAACCTAACATCATTAAAATACTTAGCGAAATAATGCTGCCTCCTCCTGCAAGAGTATTAATAAACCCTACAAGCAAACCGGCAACGACAAGAGCAGCAATTTCTCCCAACCCCATAATAAATTTTTATTAAATCATTTTATCCAATACCTTTATAAGATTTTCTATTTTGAATGGTTTGGAAATATAATCGTCCATTCCGGCATTAAGGCATCTTTCAGCATCGCCTTGCATGGCATTTGCAGTTAAGGCAATAATGGGAGTGTGAGAATTATTTTGTTTTGATTTTTCTATATTTCGTATGGCTTTTGTTGCATCAAAGCCGTCCATTACGGGCATCTGAATATCCATAAGAATTACGTCAAAATGCTGTTTGCGAAATAGTTCTACCGCCTCTTTTCCGTTGTTTGCAATGGTGACTTTCATGCCGGCTTTAGTAAGACTAAAGGCTGTTATTTTTTGATTAATTAAATTATCTTCAACTACTAAAACAAGACCATTCTTGGTTTTAAGTTCACTATTTTGTCCACTGGCTTTTGTCTCTTCTTTTTTTACCGGAGGAACCCCCTCATTAAATTTTGCAGTAAACCAAAAAGTTGAGCCCACGTCTTTCTTACTTTTAACTCCAATTTCGCCTTCCATCATTTGCACCAAACGTTTTGATATGGCTAATCCCAAACCGGTTCCTCCATACTGTTTGGTTGAGGAAGCATCTAACTGGGAAAAACTTTTAAATAGATCTTTTAAATCTTCTTTGTTAATTCCGATTCCGGTGTCTTCAACAGATACTTTTATTTTGTGTTTACCCTTGTCTTTTCCTAAGTATTCAATATTAATATTTATGAACCCTTTTTCGGTAAATTTAATGGCATTATTGGCAAGATTTAAAATAATTTGTTTAAGTCTGTATTCGTCGCCGGTAACATAGTCAGGAACATTATTGTCAATGTTGCAATTAATAATTATACCTTTTTCCTCTGCTCGTAATGATAGGATGTCCCTAACCTCTTTAAAAGGCTTCTTAAGCAGAAAATTTTCATTTATAAAATTAATTTTACCGGCTTCAATTTTTGAAAAATCTAAAATATCATTTATTAACATCAACAGATTGTCGCCGGATGTTGCAATAATATCAACATATTCCATTTGTTTTTTAGTAAGGCGTGTGCCTTCTAAAATTTGGGTCATACCAATAATTCCATTTAGGGGAGTTCTAATTTCGTGGCTCATATTTGCCAGAAATTGACTTTTGGCTTTAGTCCCCTCTTCTGCCAGTATTTTTGCTTTTTTTAATTTTTTCTCATACTCCTTGGTATTTGTAACATCCCACGAAATCCCAATGAAACCTATAATCTCGTTATGTTTGTTTTTAACCGGAGCCAGGTTGGTGTTGAGCCATAGACTTTTACCGTTCTTTTCAAGCTGCTCTGAAATATTGTATTGTGGAATGCCTTCTTCAAGTACCTTTTTCTCATACTTTGAGTAGTTCTTAAGAAGTTTGTGCTCAAAAGAAAGTTCTTGTACTGTTTTACCAATTATTTTTTCCTCCGGCAAATTAATAAAGTTGATGAAAGATTTATTGACTAAAACATATTTATACTCTCTATCTTTGAAAAATACAAATGCAGGAATTGTATCAAGCAAGGTATTTATTTCATCAACTCTGATACGCAATTCATCCAGAACCTTTTGTAAATTGTCAGAAGTTTTTACCAATAAGGAATTGATAATATTTTTATCCTTTAGATATTTTTTTATCTGAAACTCTTTTAACTTGTTGTTTTGTTTGAGCCTTTCAATGTCAGCAATAAGGGAAAGTTTGCTTTTT
>Ga0114934_10002254_pt1 | contig 12348 bp, 9 predicted proteins | sample 4SBtaG_2_FD_99695 | JGI IMG/M metagenome (GOLD analysis project Ga0114934, IMG submission 99695) | Deep subsurface microbial communities from Kolumbo volcano to uncover new lineages of life (NeLLi) - 4SBTROV10_white metaG | ecosystem: Environmental > Aquatic > Marine > Volcanic ... | reverse complement strand
TCGACTGTTTCTGAAGCATCACCAATAACAAGCAGGATGTCACTGGTAGAGTTCTCAGTGTCAGGTTTGGTGGACATAGTTTCTTCGGTAGTGATTGAATTGATGTGAGAAAAGCTGTCGTGTGGTTTTTAAAAAGAGTTACCGTAACGGAATGAGGTTTAAAAAGCCCCAAGTGCATCATGGTTTTTTCTAATTCAATATACTTCATTTCTGACAAGAAGATTTGTGGTGGTCGTGTCTAGAGCATCGCGTCAGTTTTCCTTTCGGATCGTGGCTAGCTAATTGTAAGAGATTCTGATCTGTGCCATGGTATGAGCAGCGTTTCATATTCAGTCATGTGTGTTTGGTCTCTTCAGGACAGGAAAAGATACGGTGAATGCCTTCGTAAAAAAAATGTGTGCAGGAATGCGGCGGAAGATGTCTTTTCGAAAACTATGCTGTCCCTTTTTTGTGACTAGCGGGGTCCTGGTTCTCCTCAGCGTGACGTCTGTCGCTCCAGCGGCATCCGATTCTCCGCCAAATATCTTGATGATTCTGACAGATGATCAAGGGTGGGGTGATGTTGCTGCATACGGGGCAAAAGACCTGAAGACGCCGGCACTGGATTCACTTATTGCCACGGGAATGAGGTTCGATAATTTCTACGCCAATTGCCCGGTATGTTCGCCAACTCGTGCGGCCCTTTTGTCCGGTATGGTGCCAGACAAAGTCGGTGTTCCAGGTGTCATTCGCACGCACCCTGAAAATAATTGGGGTTTTCTCCATCCAGATGCAACCCTTCTGCCAAAGCCTTTAAAATCAGTTGGGTATCATACTGCGATCATTGGTAAATGGCATCTTGGGCTGGAGGCGCCATCTCGTCCGATAGACCATGGATTTGATCATTTTCATGGATTTCTTGGCGACATGATGGATGACTACTGGTCTCACACTCGTCATGAGCAGCACTACATGCGATTGAATACTGTTGATGTCCGGCCCGAGGGGCATGCAACAGATATTTTTAGTGAGTGGGCCACTGAGTATATATCGTCCCGGGCTGATACAGCGCAGCCATGGTTTTGCTACCTTGCCTTCAATGCGCCACATACTCCTGTGCAACCTCCTCAAGCGTATCTTGAAAAGGTTTTATCTCGTGAGCCCGGCATAGATCCAGTGCGGGCAGAACTCGTCGCATTCATTGAACATCTTGATGCAGGAATCGGTCGCGTTATTGAGTGCTTGAGAAAAACAGGTCAGGCTGAAAATACGCTCATTGTTTTTACGTCTGATAACGGCGGCCACAAAGGAAGCCTGGCAAACTGCGGCCCTCATCGTGGCTTCAAGCAAGAAATGTATGAGGGCGGTATTGCAGTACCGTTTTGTGCAGTATGGCCCGGGCATATTGAACCGGGTTCGCGTAGTGATCTGGTTGCGTTGACAAGTGATCTCTTCCCTACATTTTGTGAGGCGGCTGGAGCAACAATCGAACATAAGATTGACGGTGTGTCGATACTGCCAACACTCCTTGGGAAGAAGCAGTCGTTCGATCGAACTCTTTTCTGGGTTCGAAGAGAAGGGGGGCAGCTTTACCAAGGGCAGGATTACTACGCTGTGCGGCGTGGCCCCTGGAAATTGCTTCAAAATACTCCCTTTGAAAAATTTCAGTTATTCAATCTGAGTGATGATCCACTTGAATCTACCGATGTGAGTAACAAGCATCGGCCCATTGTACGAGAACTAACGGAGGCACTTCGTCGTCATGTGCAGGCGGCCGCTCAGGTGCCTTGGCAGCAGTCGACGGTTGTGGTGGATGAGCACGAATGAAGTGTGAGATCTGTGGTTCTGCGAGGTCGGTAATTAGAGAATTCTTCAAGTCGATGCAGAGAGTGCTTGGTAAGGTTACACTTGTTCTGTGCGGTTATAAAAGTCATGTCGAATCTTGATTTGAGGGGTGTTATGAAAAAGTTTCTTGTTCTTGCTGGTCTATTCGTCTGCTTTCACAGCACATCTGTAGCTGCTGAACAGCCTCCAAATATCGTGATGATTTTTTGTGATGATCTCACCAACCAGGCACTGAGTTGTTACGGGAATTCTCTCAAGTTACTTGAGACTCCAAATATTGATCGGCTAGCGAAAGAAGGAATGCTATTCCGTCGCTGTATGGTCCCAAATTCGATTTGTGGTCCAAGTCGTGCTGCGATCTTGACTGGCAAATACGCTCACGTAAATGGTTTTCGCTGTAATGGTGATCAGTTCGATGGTGCGCAGCCCACGTTTGCCAAAATGCTGCAATCGGCTGGCTATCAAACAGCCATGATTGGGAAGTGGCATCTCAAAAGTGAACCGACTGGTTTTGATCATTGGCATGTTCTGCCAGGTCAGGGGTCGTACTATAACCCAAGGATGATTAACAACGGTGAGCTGGTCCAGCATGAAGGATATGTTACCGATATTGTTTCTGACTTATCAATCGATTGGTTAAAAGACGTAGATCGATCCAAGCCATTTCTTCTTATGTCCCAGCACAAGGCGCCTCACCGCGAATGGTCACCAGCCTTGCGGCATCTTGGTTGGAATGGTGATCGTGTTTTCCCAGAGCCAGAAACACTGTTTGATGACTATTCCGGTCGTGGCCGAGCCGAGCACGAACAAGACATGACGCTCGAAAAAACCTTTCGTCCACTCGATGCAAAACTCGAGCCTCCCCGTACAATTTCAGATGCGCAAAAAAAAGAGTGGGATGTTTACTACGGACCTCGCAATGAGGAGTTTCACAAGCAGGGTTTGACTGGAAAAGATCTCGTGAGATGGCGGTATCAAAGGTACATGCATGACTACCTCGGTTGTGTAAAAGCTGTTGATGAGGCTGTTGGCAAACTCCTTGATTATCTTGATTCGGCGGGACTGAGTGAAAATACCATGGTCTTATTTTCATCGGATCAGGGGTTTTATCTCGGTGAACATGGCTGGTTTGATAAGCGATGGATTTATGAAGAGTCGCTCACGACGCCGTGCATTGTTCGGTGGCCAGGCGTGACACAGCCAGGCACGACATCAGATGCGATTGTTTCGATACTCGATTTCCCAGAAACGTTTCTTGAGGCTGCTGGTCAATCTGTTCCCTCTGATATGCATGGGAGCAGCCTTGGTTCGTTATTGGCGGGTCGACTGCCTGATGATTGGCGAAAAAGCTTTTATTATCACTACTATGAGTTTCCAGGAGCTCATAGTGTTCGAAAACATTACGGAGTGGTGACAGACCGCTACAAACTCTTTCATTTTTATGAGCCAGATATGAATTACTGGACGCTTATTGACAGAAAGCAGGACACTCATGAAATGAAGAATGTTTATGATCAACCAAAGTATGCAGAGGCACAAAAAGAGTTGCATGGAGAACTTGATAGATTACGAAAAGAGTTGAAGGTGCCACTTGTTGATCCACCGCGACGTGGCCAAAAAAAGAAGCAGAAGGGCAAGCAAAAGTCATAGCGATTTCTGCTGTCTCAAGAGGCTCTTGTTTTCAAAAAGGGTAGGGAAATGCTTTCACTTAGAACGTGGCTGATGTGCTTTGTTTGTTTCATACTGTTGCTTGGGATGTCATCTGATCTGACGGCAGACCCACTTGTGTTTGATCTTTGGCCAGATGGTGTTCCGCTTTCCGGTCAGAAGGCTGAACCCTCTGAGGAAGTGCGAACAAACAAGAATGGAATTTTACGGATAACCAATGTGAGTTCACCCCAAATGACGGTGTACCGTCCGGATGATCCAAATGGTGCGGCAGTGCTCGTTTGCCCCGGCGGTGGCTACAAGATTTTGGCCTATGAGCATGAGGGAACAGATGTTTGTGAGTTTCTGACGAAACACGGAGTGACAGCTATTCTTTTGAAGTACCGTGTTCCATCGCCACGGGAAGTTGCTCTCCAGGATGCGCAACGAGCACTTGGGATGATTCATCATCACGCAGAAGAATGGAGCATTGATCCAGATCGTATTGGAATGCTTGGCTTTTCTGCAGGGGGGAATCTCACTGTTATGACATGCTTGCATGGAAGCGAACGCACGTACCCAATGGATGAAAAATTAGATGTTGAAAATCCGACACCAAGCTTTGCTATTCCCGTTTATCCGGCCTATCTTGTTGAGCGCGGTACCGAGGGGCCGCTGCTCTCAGATATCAATGTGAAAGACACGTCACCACCACTGTGTCTCGTGCATGCAGCAGATGATCCTTGGACAGCGAGCGGCAGTTTTCTTCTTGCCGTTGAGTACAAGAAGCGAGATATTCCTTGTGAGGTGCACGTGTACGCAAAGGGCGGGCATGGTTTTGGAATGAAAAAGAAGGGCCTGCCTGTTGATGCGTGGCTCCACCGAGTCGTTGAGTGGATGGACTCGATGGGTTATCTGACAGGAACTGACTCGAACTAGTTTCCTGTGGTAAACCGATGCACCATCGTGTGCTTATATGTTTCCTCAGGATTCAGACGACCAGATGGCCATTCCCCATGCCACTCTGTTTGGTTTATAGCATCCGGAAAACATTCAGTCTCAAGGCAGATCGCAGCATGTTGTCGATAGGTAGTCCCATCTTTCCCTGTGAGTGATGAGTCAAGATAATTGCCTGTGTATACCTGAATACCGGGTTGGTCTGTGAGGATTTCAAGGCTTCGTCCACTAGCGGGATCAGTGAGCGTGACTGCCGGTCGAAGTGCTCCATCAGGTTTCCAGTTATTGATGACAAGGCAATGATCAACGCCTCCTTTTTCGGCCCCTTCCGGTGATGGAGTAAGCGACCGGATCGCCTCACCAAGATTAGAGTGAGCCTCCGAGGGAAACCGAAAGTCAAAGGGAGTGCCATCAACATCACGAAGGATGCCTGTTGGAATACCGCCTTTGTCGAGAGGAAGATACCGATCAGCATGTGCCTGAAGCGTGTGGTTTTCGATACCATTCGTTGCCTGGCCAGCAATATTCCAGTACGTATGATGCACAAGATTAACAAGGGTCGGGGTATCTGTTGTTGACTCCATTTCAATCCATAATTCACCATCTGGAGTCAGCGTGTAGGTTACTTTTGAGTGGAGTGTTCCAGGATACCCTTCATCTCCATGTGGCGATAAGAGTTCAAGGTCAAGAGCCGGCCCTTTCTCTGAAACTCGTGGCGTTGCTTTCCAGAGTTGCTTGTCAAATCCGACAACACCGCCATGGAGGTGGTTGTGGCCATTGTTTTGGGCAACCTTACACGGCGTATCGTCTATCGAAAAAAGACCATCTGCAATTCTATTACCGACTCGACCACATATTGCACCAAAATAAGGGTGCCCATCGAGGTATCCATCGAGTGATTCAAATCCAAGGACAACATCAACTGGTTCACCCTGTTGTTGAGGAACACAAAGGCTTGTCACTATTGCCCCATAGTTTGTGATAGTGGTTTGCCACCCTCCAGGGACCTTGAGCGTAAAGAGGCTGGCTTCTCGTCCGTCATGGAGTTTTCCAAATGGATGAACAGTGGGTGGTGTCATTGACTGGGCCATGCGTTCAACTCCACAAGAGGTCGCGTAAAAAGAAAAAAGGAATGAGAAGAATTTGATAAGGCACCATTGCTATTCGGTGAAGTTTTATACCCCATCCTTCTTGCCCTGAGAAGATTTTACCAAGTCTCTTCAATAACTGGATTGGTGAGGCGCCCGACACCTTCGATCTCGACAGTGACCTCGTCACCCGGCTGTAGATAGACAGGTGGGGTGCGGGCAAACCCAACGCCATGCGGTGTTCCGGTAAGGATAACTGTCCCAGGATTCAAAATCGTGCTCGCTGACAAGAATTCAATCAGTGTAGGAACGTCAAAAATCATGTCGTTTGTATTCCATTCCTGCATGACGTTTCCGTTCAGAAGAGTTCGAAGAGAAAGATTGTTGGGGTCATCAATTTCGTCAGAGGTTGTAATCACCGGGCCGAGTGGACAGAAGGTTGCAAATGTTTTGCCTCGGCACCATTGGCCGCCACCACCATTTTTTTGCCAGTCGCGAGCTGACACATCGTTTGCGCATGTGTAGCCGAGAATGTGTTGGGCGGCTTCGTCTCGACTGACGTTGTGGCAACGCTTTCCAAGGACGACTGCAAGCTCACATTCATAGTCAACTTTCTCACTCCGTAGCTTCCTCGGAAGCATGATGGGGTCACCAGGATTCTGAATCGCACCCGTGTTTTTAAGAAAAAGAACAGGATGTTGAGGTGCCGCTGCCCCAGTTTCAGCAGCATGTTGCTTGTAGTTGAGTCCAACGCAAAGAACGTCACTGGGTCGTATCGGTGCCAGAAGCTTTTCAACAGATGCCAGCGTTCCTGTGTCAGAAAAACCAGATGTGATATCTCCATCAAGAAGTGTGACACGGTTGTCATCGTGCAGCCTCCCAAAGGCTTCTTTATCTTGGTTTAAAAAACGAATAATTTTCATAAGTCAGGTCACTCTGAGGTATCATGCCAGAAGCTGTTCAAATCCTTTCCCTCATAGTATAAGCCGATGTCATCAGTCCCTTCCGCAGTCACGTTTATTGGAACCGGAATAATGGGTTCTCGTATGGCGGAGCACCTCATTGCCAACGGTCATCCACTTCATGTTCACAATCGAACACGTAAGAAAGCCGAGGTGCTACTTAAGAAGGGTGCGGTATGGCATGGCACGCCCGAGTCTGCGGCTGCTGCTGGTGATACGGTGATAACAATGCTCGGACTACCGTCAGATGTTGAGCAGGTTTACTTCGGAAGAGCAGGTGACGGAGGTATTCTTGCTGCTGCGAAGCCAGGGAGTCTACTCATCGATATGACAACCTCGAGCCCCCGATTGGCAGAACGTATTTCACGTGCAGCAGAAGAGCGGGGAATAGAAGCTCTGGATGCGCCGGTTTCGGGTGGTGATGTAGGTGCTCGGGATGCCAGCCTTGTTATCATGGTTGGCGGAAGACAAGAGGCATTCGATAGGGCAGTGCCATTTTTTGAGCAATTGGGGAAGTCGATTACTCTCCTTGGACCTGCTGGAAATGGCCAGCGTTGTAAGTTAGTAAACCAGATCGCGGTGGCGGTCGGTATGGTGGCCTGGTGTGAAGCTCTTGCTGTAGCAAAAGCAGCACGCCTTGATCCATCAGTGGTTCAAGGCGTGATAGGCGGTGGAGCGGCTAAGAGTTGGGGGCTGATAAACCTGGCTCCCCGTGCACTGAGTGAAGACTTCAAGCCAGGGTTTCTTGTACGCCATCTTGTGAAAGACATTCGGCTTGCTCAAGAAGAAGCAGAGTGTCACGGAGTTAATCTTCCTGGTCTTGAAGTGGCTCGGAGACTTTACGAGATATTAAAAGAAGCGGGCTATGGTGAGGCAGGAACACAGGTGCTCTATCATTACTACGACACAAATAAAGGGGTCATCTAGCAATGAGCATATTGTCGTATAAGCGACCTCATTGGTCTACAAGTGCATGGCAATGGGGTGGCTGAAGTTTGATTCAAAGACCTCGTTATTGCAGAGTTGCTGTAGGGTGCTCATGATGCGCTTGAGTTTCCTTCTGTAATCGTGAAAACTATATTGAGTTTAAGTCAACAGGGGAGCACATTGTTTCATGACAAAAAAATATAACGTAGGTGTCGTTGGGTATGGCTGGGCGGCGACTGCTCATATCGAGGCAATCAATGCGACCACACAGGGTCAAGTCACTGCGGTGTGTTCGACTAGAAAACTTGATGCTGCTGAGTTGACAGCCCGACATGGTGGAAATATTTGTGTCTATAACGATCTCGCTTCCATGCTTGCTGATCCGGCGATTGATGTTATCGATATTACGGGGCTTCCAAGTAAGCATGCCGAGCAAGCGGTTGCTGCAGCCGACGCCAAGAAACACATTATTCTCGAAAAGCCGATGGCGAATACGCCTGATGAGGTAGCCAGAATTTTACAGGCTTCGAAGGCAAATGGCGTCCGTGGCTGTGTCTGTTTTGAACTTCGGTATTCCGAGCAATTGCAGGTGACAAAAGAGTTGCTGAAAAAAGGTTTGCTCGGACAGCTGCATTACGGTGAAATCGATTACTATCACGGCATCGGCCCCTGGTACGGACAGTTCCGTTGGAATACTGGAAAGAGAGACGGTGGCAGTGCGCTTTTAACTGCTGGGTGTCATGCGCTCGATGCACTTTTGATGATGATGGGAGACCGTCAGGTTGAAAGTGTTACGAGCATGAGTACAAAAACGAAGAGCCCTACATTTGATCCATACGAGTACGACACGTCTAGCGTCACGCTTGTAAAGTTTGCAGATGGCGCTCTCGGGAAGACGGCGGCCATTGTCGATTGCCTCCAGCCGTATTACTTCCATACGCATCTTGTTGGGAGTGAGGGGAGTCTTCTAGATGACCAGTTTACTTCCATGAAGCTTTCTAAGGAGCGAAATGCCTGGCATCGTCTGTCGATGAAGATGTGTGACTCGGGTGATGTCAGTGATCACCCCTACCAGAGCCAGTTTCAGGAATTCTTTAATGCTCTCGATCGTGATGAAGAAATGCCACTGACAAGTTTTTCTGACGCAGTTCGAACATTTGAAGTTATTTTTGCTGCTGATCAGAGTGCTTCCAACGGTGGGCAGCCGGTTGTGCCAGAATCTTTTGTGTAAACGTGATCGTGGCTCTCTCCCGGAGGTGTCCCGTGTTCTATCATCCATCTATTCGTACTTTGTCTTTATGCATCATCGCGTTGTCGTGTGTGTATGTTTTTGCAGAAGACTCAAGGACAAAAGAAGTTCTCGCAGTCGATGATGCACGTATAGCGGCTATGGTGTCTGCCGATTCAAGGCTGCTTGAACCGCTACTTTCAGAGGACCTTCAGTATTCACATTCGACGGGAGCAGTTGATACAAAAAAGACATTCCTGAGTCTGATCAATAAAAAAGAGACCCGATATGTCACGTATCAACCATTAGAAAGAACAGTTGCGTTTGCATCTCCTGAAATAGCTTTTGTAAATGGTCGGGCAGAAATTGGCGTTCAGCATGATGGCCAGTCACTAGAAAAAACATTTGTTTTTCTTTCAGTGTGGCGGCTGGAGAAGGATGCGTGGCGGTTTCTCCGATGGCAATCGTCGCAACTTGTGTCAGCCGTACCAGTCGTTGGTGATATTCGCGTTATCGGTGAATCAGAGCAGAAGAACGGCTGGCAGCTTCTTGTTGAAGGCGATTTTGAGAATGTAAATGGTGAGGCCGATACATGGAGTTGGAAGTCCGGTGTTCTGTCCTGTACGGGACGTCCTGTTGGTGTGACGCGGTTCCATAAGCCACTTGAAAATTTCGAACTCTCTCTCCAGTGGCGGCACATGTCATCTGGTGGTAATTCTGGTGTCTTTCTGTGGGCGCCGTCAGAGTCTCTCCTTGACCTGCCTCCTGGCAAACTGCCTCGTGGGGGAATCGAAGTACAGATTCTTGATCATGGATACACACAGCAGTACAAAAAAAAATCTGGGCGAAAGGCGACCTGGTTCACGACCGATGGTGATGTCTTTGCAGTTGGAACGTCGAAGATGAATCCGTTTCCACCGCTCTCTCCAAATGGAGCACGCAGTTTTCCGAATGCTCGATATAGTCGGGGAAGTCCTCAGTGGAACCATTACTATGTCAGAGCCGTCAATAAAGAGGTTCGGCTCTGGGTGAACGGCCACGAAGTATCTGGTGGTGATAACTGTTCACCATCAATAGGTTATCTGTGCCTCGAGTCCGAGGGTGCTCCTGTTGAATTTAAAGAAATCTATTTACGAGAACTGCCCTGACTCTGAAGTTGTGCGAGTGGCTTAGCGATGGAGCACAAAACCCTCGATCGCTGCATATTCAGGCAATCCAAGTTTGTCGTAGAGCCGAGCAGTCTCTCTATTCCGGTCCTCTGCCCGCTGCCAAAATTCACGAGAGTCTGATGGGCCTGGAAAAAGTGCTCTATCTTTCTGGCTTTCGTGTTTGAAGATGGCCATTCTTTTTCGTTCCACTTCTTCAGGAGAAAGTGGAACGGCCATTTCAATCTCATGTGGTTCCCACTCTTGCCAGGCGCCTCGATAGAGCCAGACTTCACAGGCTTGCGCCCACTCTCTGCTAGAAAGTTTTTCCATAGCCTGAAAGACTGCCGCAAGGCATACACGATGAGTCCCGTGAGGGTCAGATAGATCACCGGCTGCATAAATTTGATGGGGTTTAATTGCATCAAGGAGGTCTGCAGTTATTTGAATGTCATCAGGACCGAGAGGTTTTTTTCGAACCCGGCCAGTTTCGTAGAATGGCAAGTCAAGAAAGTGAATCCGTTCAGGCTGAACACCTGAGTGTCTCGCGCCCGCTCGAGCTTCAGTTCGACGGATGAGGCCTTTAACCTGTTGCAGTTCTGGCATGTCAACTGCCCCGGCTGCCTTTGTGCGGAGAAAGTGTCGAATCTTTTCAGCAATTTCATTTGCTTTTTGCCCGACATCGAATGTTTGACAGAAAGCTTCAACAAAATCTACGTGAGCGTCTGCTGTTTCATCCCACACGGCAATGTTGCCACTTGTTTGATACGCAACATGCACTTCGTGTCCCTGCTCGCAGAGACGGATAAAGGTTCCGCCCATGCTGATTACATCGTCATCGGGGTGCGGACTAAAGACAACGACTCGCTTTGGAAATTCTTTTGATGTCGTTGACTCTGACAGTCCACGAATACGCCTTGTTTCTCCAGGCTTGCCTCCTGGCCACCCGGTAATTGTGTCCTGTAAAGTTCGAAAGACCTCAATGTTGATGTCGTAGGATCGGCCACGTTTTGACAAAAGATCTTGAAGCCCGTGCTCGTTATAGTCTTCATCAGTAAGTTTTAAAATCGGCTTACCAAGTTTCAGCGAGAGCCAAATCAGAGCCTTTCGAGTGAGATCATCACTCCACGATATTCCGATTGATTCCAGCGGAGCAACAAGCCATGGAGACTCAAAACGAGTCAATTTTGCAGCGGCTGCACGGTCAAGTACAAACTTAGCATCAGGGTGTTGCTGAAGAGAGCTTGCGGATACGTGGCTGCTTGGAATGTCTTCAACGGCATGGCGAACAATAGGTGCTTTATGCTCACCAAAAGCAAGCAACACGACTCGGCGAGCATCGAGAATGGAGCCAACCCCCATTGTGATAGCTTGTCTCGGAACATTCCACTCACCAAAGAAGTCGCTTGCGGCATCGGCTCGGGTGACGCTATCGAGTGTTATGAGTCGCGTTCGACTTTCAAGACTACTTCCAGGCTCATTAAATCCGATGTGCCCAGTCCGGCCTATACCGAGAAGTTGTAAATCGATTCCACCAACTTCGCGTATTTTTTCTTCGTATGCCTCACATGCTGCGGTCACATCGTTGCGGCCGAGTTGTCCATTCGGGATATGAATATTCTCTGGGGGAATATCAATATGATCAAACAGGTGTTCCCTCATAAACCGGTGATAGCTCTGTAGGGCATCTGGCTCCATTGGCCAGTACTCATCAAGGTTGAATGTGATGACGTGCTTAAATGAGAGTTGTTCTTCGGTATGGAGGCGGATGAGTTCATCGTAGATCCCAACAGGTGTACTGCCCGTTGCAAGACCGAGAACAGTCTTTTGGTTCTTGGCAGACCGCGTACGGATCAGTGCGGCTATTTCGCGAGCAATGGCACGGTTGGCATCTCCCGAGTCGTCGTAAACAGTTACAGGTACTCGTTCGATTGTTGAGACATGCGGAAGTGGACCCCGATAAATCGGGTTTGACGGAGTTTCTTTTGTCCGGGCGTGCATGCGACCCCCCTGTGGCCTGTTATGGTGATCAACTAACATATTTTGCCATTTTTAATGTTCTTCGCAAGGAAAACTCAGGCTAAATTGGCCCTGCACGAGTCGGCCGGTATCGGTGATAGTGATTGGCGGGCATGTCTGTTCAGCGTATGCTCATCATCGTGGGGGTAAATAAAGGATTCAGTCCCCAGAGTTGGCATGCGTGCTTCGATAAATATATTTTTTAAAAAGGGCTTGCTATGAGCGATCCAACTACAACATCACCACCAGTCCGACTACCAATGACACGTTTGGGTGTCATGATGTTCTTACAGTTTTTTGTCTGGGGGTCCTGGTATGTCGCGATGTATGGCTTCCTGAATGATGCAGGTATGACGGAGATAGGTCCTGGAGGCTCCTTCGATGCTGCCGCCTACACAGTCGCACCTATCGCCGCGATTCTGGCACCTTTGACGCTCGGCTTAATCTGTGATCGGTTGATGAACACGGAGCATGTACTCGCGATTTTGAATATTGTTGGTGCTGGTCTCCTTTGGCTTGCTCCCACTCTCGCCAGTGCGGGTGCACCGGAT
>Ga0114934_10002247_pt1 | contig 12363 bp, 3 predicted proteins | sample 4SBtaG_2_FD_99695 | JGI IMG/M metagenome (GOLD analysis project Ga0114934, IMG submission 99695) | Deep subsurface microbial communities from Kolumbo volcano to uncover new lineages of life (NeLLi) - 4SBTROV10_white metaG | ecosystem: Environmental > Aquatic > Marine > Volcanic ... | reverse complement strand
TGTTTGTTATCAGGATGTACCTCATTAAAAGCTGCTTGAGCCGCACCTGTTAAATCTGAATATTTAGTAATTTCCATTTCAGATAGTGTGCCACCATCTTCATATATCAACCCTAATTCCATTTTTATTTCAGGAGTCAATTCATCAACCCATGCAATAACATCCTTTTGCATTACTTCAGAAAGAGATAGAGGAGATGTCTTTAATCCCAGAAACGCACCTGCAGCTAATGGTATTGAACCCACACTTGTACGCCCATCAACAATATCTTCAGTTACATCTGATACATAAAACGGAGTGTATGAATTTTGAGCCATATTGCGAACAGTATTAATTGTGCCAGATGTATCGTTTAGCATATTAAATGTAATTTTATTTCCATAAAAATCACTGCCTTGAAACGCATCATATACACGTTGAGAAACAGGACTTGCTTTTTGACGTAACCCTTTAGTTATCATTGATTCTGGACCTTGAGCCATTCCAGTTACTAGCAACCCTGCTAATGAATCATATGGACCAAACAACGAAACATCTCGACCGCCGACATTACGAATACGCATAAAGTTTGTATTCCAGTATGCGGTTCCTTGTCTTGTAAACTTCATTGGTCGCCAATCAGTTTCTTCACCTCTAGCACTGTTTAAAGATTCAACAATAACTGCACCAGTCATCATAGTAGTCATCATTAAACTGCGAGCTAGTTGACCAGCCGTATCGTTTCTTGTAGCTGCACCACTTAACATTTTTAATTGAGATGCAAAAAATCTAGGAGCAAACAATGCTGCTTGTGCAATAGTTCCCGGATTGTAATCAGACGCATAACCAGTAGCAGCATTAATCATTTTCACAACTTCACGCTGTTCTTCTATAGGCATTTCTTTGTTTTTTAGTAATTTATAAAAACCTTTACTTTCGCGCCATTTTTTAAACATAAGCATTCGATTCGCATTACCAATACGCGAAAAATGCATGTTCGATAAATCTCGACCTTTTCCTAATGTTTCCCCTAGTTTTCTAGTAAGTTCAGTTTGATTAGTTATACGAGATATTCCAGATATTACTGGAGTGTTAGCTCTTAAAAAGAATTCTTCTGACCCTCCTGGATGTGTCCATACTCCACCTAGTCGTAAGTATTCATCAATTAAATCTTCATTTGCTTTCATCCAGTTATACCAAGCATCATTATCAGCAACTACGCTTTTTGTAACCATAGTCCACGCTTTAGCAAACTCTATCGGATGAGCACCAGCAGCAAAGATTCCTTGTATTGCTGTACCTGAAAAGTCTAGTGTTGCTGAAATTTGACGCATCTCTGCGTTTAAATCAGAAAGGATTTTAAGCGGTCCAGTAGGAGCCTCTTGAGGCATTAATTGTGCATTAGAAGCAAATTCTCTTGCTACATCTGGCATTACTCGCAAATTTGGATTCCCGATTTGTGGCGCTAATTTACTTAAACTTTCTAATCCTAATTGATTATTAAATCGTGTAACAAACTGGTTAATACTTTCCGTAACGTCAATAAGTTCTTTATTAGCAGTCACAAATGCGTCTGCTCTTTTCTTTTCACGCGCTATTTGTTTATCAGTAACATTCTTAATGTATTTATTAAACGCACCTGTCTGGTTAAACATGCGCTGTGCATACCTAACCATTTCTTTTTTAGTATTATATTGAGCCGTTGATATCTGCATAGCATCACGAGATTGTATTTTCTCAATAGCTTTTGCCCGTTCAGCAGTTCCACCTTCACGCGCTTTTTGAACATTTATTTTTTGGTCAGCATTAAGTTGGGTGATTGTAGATAGTTCTTCAGTAATATTACCTTTTTCGCGCAGCAAATCAATGTAAAGTTTGTTTAAATTCAAGTATTCGTTTCTAATTTTTTTACTAAATTCAACCGTAGTGCCACTAAGCTGTCGCCCAATACTATCTATCTGATCTTCTAATGCTTCACGACCTTGTATGCCCATACCATCATTTGCGGCTCTAGACATTGAAAGAAGCTCTACCTGCATTTTTGCTAAATGCTCACCTTGATAAGGGCTTTCTAGCATTGGACCCATTACATCACGTTTTATTTTGCCACGGCTCATACCTTCAAGAACAAGTTGAACTATTGGCGCATAAACTGTTTGATCTTCTGTTGGGCTGCCAGCAAAATCGTACTTTGAAACTGGTATTACATCTGATCTCCATTCACGTAAATTTCGATATCTAGGAGACTCTGTTGTTTTGTAATAATCTTTAATATCTCTATAAAAATTAGGGCCTATTTTACGCTTTAATAAATTCATTATTAATTCATCAGTAACATAATACGAAGTATCGCTTCCTGCGATACCTTTTTTTACAGGCATTTTTAAAGCCCATGCATCTTCAGTTAACCCACGTAATTGCAACTGTTCTTCTAGTTGCATATTTAAATTACGCTCAGTTGCGCGACCTAATCGATCTACTTCTGTTCTTCCGATTTCACCTATTGAAGTAGGAGGGCGTTCCCCTGGAAGATTGCCTTCTAATCGAGCAAGACTTTCGGGTAGCGGTAAACCATACTGAGCAAATTCTTGAGCTAATAAATTGTATTTTACGGTTATTTGAGCCGTTAAACGTTGAAGGATTTTATCCCAACTTTGTGCGCGGATGTAATTTTCATTGTTTTCCAACCATCTTTTTCGGCCTGGATTGTATTCCAAATCAAAAATTTCATTTTCTGGTACAACTCGACCACCAGCACCTTCTGGAAGAGAACTTGTACCAGTTAACTGATTTTGTAATACTTGTTGACGGCCACGCATTTGTCGACCTTGAATAACTAACCGTTCAACTTGTAAATTTAAATCAGAAAACTCAAGCATTGCGTCATTAATTTCACGCATATTTGCTTGAAGTTCACGAGCACTAAAACGATCAAACTTTTTATCGTTAGCCATTCTATCTAACTCATTTTCTACTTTATTTAAAATACGTGTAGCGTACTTATCCATTTGGTCAATAGCTTTGCGCTCAGCTTTAGCAGATACATCATTATCTGGATCAATAGCTCGATACAGCTTTGCCATAATTGATGCATGTTGTTGCAAAAGTCCAGGATTTGAAATCGCTAATTGTTCGTATGCAGTAGTTCCAATCTTAGAAACATCGTTCTTAAAGTTTTGAGCGTTTAAAGAATCAAGACCTGCTTTAAGTCTTGTTGCAATCATTTGAGTTAAGCTTTTTGAAAAATCAAGACTTTGATTATTAAAAGCTAATTCTTGTATATTAAACTGCAGTTCTTTGTCATTAAAACCCGGAGCAGCACGACCTGTTCGTTTAGTAAATTGAGTTTTATCAAGACCTCCACGACGTAATGACGGAACATCAATAGTCTCAGTAAACTGAAATTGCCTACCTAGCCCATACGAACCTAATAATGTAGAACCGTCTGGAGTTCTATGTAAATTAGAATTTTCAATAAAGTCCCCTAAAGGAATCCAACCTGATTCTTTTATTCCTTGACCTACGCGCCGTTGTTCTTGCGCTGCTTCCGCTAAATCAAATTGAGTAATTGAGCGTCCTGCATCATCTAATTGCATTTCTTCTGCAATTCTTACTCGCTCAAGCGGAACCATTAAATTATTCCAAGAATCAACTCCTTCAGCACCCCACACTTCTGGGTCCCTAGCATCAAAAACAACAGCTTCAATTCTTTCTCCATCTGGAGTCATAACTGTTTTTTTAATAGTTTTTCCCGGAGGAACGTAAGTCATTAAACCTTCGTGTCGTACTCCAGCATAATCAACATACGGACGTACTTGAATTAATCCTTCAACAGAAGATACTATTCCAGTCTTCCTATCTTCAATCGCAAGATTGCCTTTTCTTGCTTCATAAAAATCTTTATCTTTTTGATACGAAACGGCATCGCCAATTTGCCTACGAGCTTGCGTGTAATCAAGAGCTAATGCAGCAGCATTAGGATTAAAACGACCACGTACTACGTTGCTTAACATGCGATCTAATAAAGACGGGTCTTCAGGAGGCTGTGTTGCATTCCAATCGTTTTGAGCGCGTTGTCTTTCAATAGCTAATGCTTTAGCTGCAGTACGAGTTCTACCTAATTGCTTACCCCAACTGTCTAATTGCTCACCTATTTCAATTTGAAGGTCTTCGCTAATTAAATTTCCTGTTTCTCTATCAATTACATAATTTTCTGCAATTGATTCAAACTGACCTTTTGGTCCTCGAACAACTCTACTTAATGTAATTGTTTCACTAACATTAGAACCAGTAGCTCGTATTGCACCTCTATTTCGTTTAATAAAGGTTTTCATATCTCTATTTAATTTAGGAGCGTATTCAGGAACAGGAGATTGAAATCTTTGGCCTGGATCATCAACACTAGTTCTATCGTACCCTGCTAACTCATCAAAGCTCGGACCAGTTTCTCTTGATAAGAGTGCAAATTCTCCCGCTGCTTCTGAGTCATCAAAGAGTTGGTTAAATCGCTTTCCGCCATACTTTTCCGAGAGTTCTGATATTCTTGCCCCGATTCCTTGGGCTTCGCTGAGGTTCTCGATAATATTTCTGGTTCCTTGGTATTCGCCAAATTCTCCGACTTTGTTGACGATTCCATCCGTAATTCTTCCTGCATTATTTACAACTCCTTTTCTTAAACCTCCCATATACGCAAGCGTAATTATGTCAGGTCGTCCATATAAATCTACATCCCAATCTGGTAAAGCCCCACGCGCATTTTCAAAAGGTGTACGTCCAATTTCTTGGAAACCTAACTCTTGATAAAATGCAGACATTGGACCTGAATCAGGTACTTGTACAGTTTTCATTCCATGATCAGCTATAAGATCAACAATTGCCTTAGCCCCAAGACCACGAGTAGTAATGCCATACCTATCTTCTGGTAACGCTTGATTAGGCTTTAATTCGCCTTCTTCAATTAACTGCTGCTTTTCTAATTGTCGAGCTTGAAATTCTTCTACTCCATCGCGTAATGCTTCAGGCTCTTGCCAACGAACATCATCAAGATTGCCATTACTATCAAGACGCATTTCTACAGCGCCATCAGCTGATCTATACCATTGTCCAGGACGACCGCTTGGTGTATGTCCTAAAAAATTAACTAATATATTTTCAGCAGTTTGCTGACTACGTTGAGCTTGTTCTACCGAAGATCCTAATTGTTTTTCTATTAGGTCTAACTCTTTTTGTTTTGATAAATCAGGTAATCCATCATCTTTTTCAATAAATTCTTTAGCTTCCGCTCTACTTCGTATTGTTTCTAAATATTGTTTTTTAGTAGGTCGCCCTGCATCACTAGCATCAAGTAATTGCTTAGCAACAGGAGATAAATTTTCATATGTATCAATATCACGCATTATTAAATCAGCAGCGTTTTCTTGAGCGTCGCCTGATTTTATTCCTGCATATAGATTAGATAAAAATTCACGTAATGCAGGATCAGTAATACGAATAGATACATCATCTATTTTTGCGCTTTGACTTCGAGGCATATTACCTTTTGCTGTTTTTGCTTGAACATCAGCAAATCTAGTTCGGTTTTCTTGCCGTTTATAGATACGTAATACATTTCCTGCATTATCAAAAAAAGCTTTAGATGGAGATTTTCGTATAGCGTCTAAAGTATTTGGATTGTTAGCAGTTAATCTTATTTGATCTTCACGATCAGGAAATCGAAGTTGCGCTTGTCCTAAATCAAATTCCTGTGTTTCTTTGCGAGATCTTAAAAATTTATTTAATGCTTTAAGATTTTCTAAATACCCTTTACCAGCTATAGCACTACCGGGAGTAAGCTCTAATCTATCTATATCAGTCATTGTATCGAAAGCATCTTCACTGCTTAATCTTTGAACTTCTAATTCAGGTGCTGCTTCATCCATCTCTAAGTATTTTGCTATAGCTTCATTTGAATCAGCATATGGATTTTCTGCACCTCTACCTGTGAGTGGTAATGGTAATGTTTTACGAATATCAAATTGGTCTGGATTGTTTCTAATTACTTCTGTTACTGCAGCATTAATTTTCTTATTATTAAGATTACTTGTAATACTTTTATCCCATATGCTGACTCGTTTGCCATCCAAGTTATTTACTTTAAATGCATCATCAGCGCGTGGTTTTAATAAGCCTAATTCTAATTCAGTTGATTCGGCTAAAAATCTGTCAGCATTCGCAAAGTCCTGCAAATAGCTTTCTGCTTTTAATGGCCCCATATTACGTTCATCTACAAGAAAATTACGTAACGATGTTAGCCAAAGACCTTCTTCTCCTTCTGGATTTTGATAGGCTTTTGTAAGTACATTTTCTATTTGTTCATATAAAGGAGGCGCTTCATCATATAGTTCTAAACGCTCAAATTCTTTAAAAGGATCAGGATAATTTTCTCGTCCTTCTTTGAATTTTTTTAAATGATTACTAGCATCTTGAGATGCTTTAATAGCAGTATCTAAATTAGCTTCATAACGACCAGCTTCAAAATCAAAACCCCTTGATAAACGTGGCCCAGAAAGGTCAGGACTAATTATTCCATCTTCACCATCTAATAATGTGGGTCTATCAATAGCTTCAAGCGCAGATTGATTTAATCCTTCTCTTATTGGTGTCGGATAACCGCTTTCATTAAGAGTAAATTGTTCTTGATCAGCAAGTTTCAAAGCTAAGCCTTCAATTTCTTTTATTTGCCCTTGCATACTTTGATTAGGAATACCTCTTAATGCTGCATTTTTTGTTACTTCTGCAATTGACCTAGCAGCCCATACTTTAGCCATAGCTTGTTGATTAACCAGTCCTGGAAATTTAGTTGGAAGGTACATACCAGCTTTAGCTGCCATCCCACCTGCAAGTAAACCAGCCCCTAATCCAGTAGCTAATTTAACTGACCAGTGCGCATCTTCTGGTATTGCATCCATTGCAGAACGGCTTAAGCCAGCCATTAATACACCACCACCCATTTCCGCACCTATTCGGTAAGGTAATCTACCGCCGAATGTACCAAATGGTTCCGTCGCCCCCACAGCGAATCTAGATAATGGCTCTGCTACTTTAGCTACACCACGTCCGAGTGTAGGAGTTCTACCCCCAAACCGAGCAAGATTAGCTGCTTTTGTAGCAGCGCGACCTGCAGTTAATGCACCTTTTGCACCCCATCCTGCTCCCGGTAATGCAAACAATAAGTTGGTTGGGCGTGAACCTTCGCGAAGTACAAAGTTTCCTATTTCATCAAGAGGTCCACGCATCTCAGGTATTTGAAATCCAAGACGTTCTGATATTGGCTTATCGACTGCAGCTATTGTGCTTCCAATTTTACCTAATGTTGATTGTTGTCCCTGCGGAGGCTGAAACTTAAACTGCATATCTTCTTCAGCTAGGATTTCTCCGGGCTGAACTACTTGTCCTATACCAGATACCCCAGACGGAGCGGTTGTACGAGCTTGTTCCTGAAAAGAACGGTAAACCATTACTACCTCGAACTTCTAATTTGACCTGCTCGTCCAGAACGAATTGCTGCTGCTTTGTTTCTGCTTGGAGAATTTGGTGAACGATAGTTAGTTGGAGTTCTATTAGGTGTACCTAATGCACCTCTACGAACACTACCCAAAGCGCCACCTAAACCACCGATACTTGGTCGTGCAGGTCGTGGTGCAGTATTCATAAGACCAGAACCAGTTTCTTTACGACCACTCCATCTTCGCTTAGTAGCACCTGCTAAGTCAGTAAAGTCAGGCAACTCAAACATCGAGGCAGCAGCATTCCAATTTTCACGTTCCATTGGAGTAGCTTTAGCTATTGTGTCCATAGTTGGTGTTGCTAGTTGCCCACCTTCAGGACCACCAAATAATAAAGCTGGATCAAGTCCTGCAGATGGACCTAATTCCATTAAGTTTTGATAAACTTCTGGACTAACATTCATTTGTGCTTCACCAGTAGGCAACCCTTGCATAATATTTCTACCTATTAACGCAGTAGAATTAAATCTATCTTGGTCTAATTCAGCTTGAGTTACCTCTGGTGCTACCTGAAATTGCGGTGCTGTTTGATACGCTTGAGTAGGTTGTATATTTATTTCTTCATAAAAGTCTTCAATATTAGGCGCATCTATTAAATGTGAAAGCTCTTGCATTGCTTGATTTCTAGCCGACGCTTCAGTATCGCCACCAAACGCATCAAGATAAAAAGCATTATTGTTTACTGCATTAGCAATAGTATCGGCGTAAGTATTCCAACTATCAGCTTTAGCTTGAATGCCAGCGAAATCTTGATTTTCATATGCAGCTAAAGCTGCTTGATATCGCGCTAATCCTTCTGGAGTAAGTCCCATTTCTGATTGAGTAGCAGGTTGAGTAGACGGTTGAGCCACAGAAGGATTAGGTAACGTATTGCTAAGCTGATTACTAGAAAAGTTATTCCAGAAATTCATTCCACGATTAAAAAGATTTCCTCCCTCAGAATCAGAGCCAGCTAATAAATATACGCTCCATGGGGAAAACGGATGCTGTATAGAAATCTGAACATCTTCAAATCCCGGTATTCCTAATTCAGAAATAGGAGTATTTGGATACTCCAATCGCTCAACAGCAGTTTGAATAGCAGTTTCTATCTGCTTATTAACATCTCCCGCTACTTCATCGTGTGAATAGCCTAACTTGTTTCTGCCTCCATTTTCATAATTTTTAATATTAGATTGCCATAATCCAACACTGTCACCGTTATCGCCAGCAGTCCACGGATCAAACGCAGACTCAGCTTCTGCAATTATCCAAAACATCTTAGCAATGTCTTCAAACGTATTAAAACCCCACGGACGAAATAATTCGACTAAATCAATATTATAGTTTTCTTGGTAATTATTTAAGCCTTGAACAGTTAAGTCCCATATAGCTTGGTCTTCCATTCTTGCCATTAGCCGAATGACCCCCTTCTACCGCGTTGAGCATTTGCTAGTGTGTTTCGTGACCGCGCTGCGGCAGCAGCTTGTGCTCGCGCACGTTGAACATTTCTATTGCCTTGTCCTTGTATTGTATTTACAATACTGCTGTCAAGAATATTTGGCATATTAAATGAAGGCATTTTTGGCATACTAAATTTTGGACCACTGTATGACATTTCTGGCAAATCTATAAAATTAGGCACATCAATATCAGTAATGGTTTCTTTAATGTCTGTTACCATTCCAGGTATTTTTTGTCCAATTTGTTGAGCAGCGCCTAACCCAAATCTTGGATCGATATTTGGTATTGAAGGCATTCCAAATCCCGGATCAATGTTTGGCATTGAAGGCATTTCAAAATTAGGTGCTCGTTCAGCTATCTCTCTACCAATCGCCGCACCACCTGCTACTCCAGGCCCAATGCCAGCAAGAGACGAACCGAGTCCGGGCAATCTGCTCAGAGCATTCTCAACAAGACTCTGCTGAGTTGCAGTACTTGGAGGCGGCACAGCAGGTGTAGGAATAAGCGGTTGGATAGCTTGACTTCTAATACTTCCAGGGTCCATTCCAAATCCCGGAGGTGGTCTATTTCCCGGATATTCAAATCCAGGAACCTGATTAGGTGGTGGTGGAGGTGGTCCCGGAACATTAAAATTGCCTTGAGGAGGAGAAGGAGTGCTAGATACTGTTACCTGTTCTGGTGGTTTAAATCCATCGCCAGCACCAATATCAACGCCGGGATTTGTTGGACCTGTACCTCCTGGACCTGTTGCTCCTGGACTGGGACCTGCTGGACCTGTAGTTGCGGGCGGAGGATTAAATAATCCTTGATTAGCATATAAATTACGAAGCTGTTCGTTTAAACCACCATAATAATTTTGATAATCGTTAAATCTGTCTGCAGGGCTTACACCTCCAAATCGACCACCTTTCCATTGAGGGTCACCACGAAAATTAGCCATACGCGCAAGAGACATGCCGGGATCTCGAAGCATATCGTCAAGATATTCTCGTCCTTTTAAATCTTGTGCAGCAAAGTTTATTCCTAGCTGACCACCCTTTTGAATATTAGACATTGCTTCTTCAGCTAATTTAAATCTATTATCAAATTGAGCCTGTTCACCTAATGGCAGATTGCTTAATGCTTCATTTAATTTCCATTCGCCAGTAACAGGATCGCGCTCAAAATACCGAGAATCAGGTTCAAAGGCAACAGGGCCTACATCTTTACGCGGTGCTGGAACTTCTTGCCAGTTTTCATCGTAGTATGTTTCTTTACCATTACGATTTGTAACAACATGAGGAATATCTGCAGTTCCGGGCCTGTAACTATTATTGTTTCTTACATTACCTGCGCTGTCAGTATACGTATCACCTGCAATTCCTGGAGGTGTACCTTCGGGGAATCTTCCACCACCATCACCAGTACCCGTACCTCCATACACAGGACTATCTAATGAACCTACCATTAGTAATTCTGGTAAATATGACATTAAATCATTAGAAGATATTGCAGATATATCTGATTCCGATAAACCGCTAGGGCCTTCTTGAAGCATAACCTTAAAGATTTCTTCGTCAGTAGCTTGTGGAATTCCTTGAATAGAATCTTCAAAACCTTGTTTTAAAATTTCTAAAAACTCCGTACTATTGGCACGAATATGGTCAATTACAATTTTGTCTTTTTCTAAATCTTCGCCTTTACTTGGAGAAAAATCAGAAGGCAATTTAATGCGACCACGATTATCGCGTGGGAAATATTTAGCTTGAAACGATCTCCATCGAGCATCGCGTTCTGCTGTCGTAATACCTTTAGAAGTTAACGGTTCAAATAGGTCATACCATGTTTCGGTAAATGCTTCAGGTATATCAGAAGGAGAAGCAGTTCTGTCTCCACCAACGTCATCAAGAAGACGTAGCCAGTTATTTATCTTCATACCTGTAGTGCTTGGGAAATCTTTAATATTCCCTGTAATCATTTGAATTAATTCGTCGTCGCTATCTGCACTGCTGCGCATACGTTCAATAAATTTAGTAAACTCAGGATTATATCTGTCAGTTATTTGACTTCCGCGTAACCATTCGCCTAACCATCGAGCAGGAGAAAGCGGGCCATGTAAAAGTTTACCTCGATCGTCTTGTGGGCGGTCTTCCATTTGTCGTGGAAAACGTAACCATTTCCACCAATTAATATCTTCTGGTTTCCAGTCTTGATCAAAGTCGCCTTGTTGTGACCATTTGTCAAAAATGCTTTGCTGTACTTTACTAATAAATTCTTGTTGAAGATCCTTAGTAGTCATTAGCGACCCCCTTGAGATTGCAAGAGCGATGATTGAATTGCTTGTGTTTGTTCAGCAACGATGTTATTTATTACACCTCTAGCCTGTAAGCAAAATTCATCCTGACAATATCGTAAGTCATTTCCATGCCCATGTGCGTCAAATACTTGATACATTTCTTCAAATGACCATTTTGTTAAATCAATATAATCTTCAGTTGCAAACGCATCCGCAATGTAAAGCAGTGCTTTAGAGTTTAATGCTAGCGCAGAAGCGGCTACTTCATGCATTGCATTTGATAATTCACCAGCCATTATCTAAACATCTCCTGTATTTGGTCTACCTGTACATTTTCTTGCGCTTCTTCAACAACAGGTTGTGTTGGGTCAAACATCTGCTGCATAGACGGTCGCTGGTTTTGCGTAGGTACGCCTCCGGGCATTTCGTTTAATGACTCCCCAAGTAAGTTGTTTCTATATGAAATTAACACATCTTCAGCGGTTGTATTAAGTCCTTGCAACATCATAAGTGTACGCACTTGCTCTGCAGGTTCGGACAAGAACAATCGAGCTACTGCAGCCTTCATCATTTCTTCTTGTGGGTTTTCAATACCACCCTTCTCCATTGCGGTTTGAGGTGAAAGGGTTCCTTGGTAGACGGCGTATAAGTCAGCCCAAAGTCGAGCATTTCTTGCATCGAGGGCCGCTTGGTCTGAAGTATAGAATTCCACGTAGGTTTCATAATACCCAGATATCTCATTTGGTTTAATACTAATTGAACTAGGCGCACCTTTAATACCTCCGAACACAGTAACTGGAGCTTCTAAAATATTTTCAATACATTGCAAAATACGACGATTCATTACTGTTACTGCCGAACGCAATGAGTTATTTGGACCTTCTAGCTTAGCTGCGGCGTTACGCACATTCATGTCAGCTTCAGTAGCAGTCTCTACTCCACGCTGCACATTACCAGACAAAATGCTTGCTTTAGATAATTCGTTAGTGTAATCGTGTACTTTGTTAATTAAATTAAAGGCACTCATTGGAATTTCAGGAAGACTTTCAAATCTAATTTCCTGATCATCCATAAGATTAATGCGCTTTCCAGGGCCAATCTCAATCGGTGCATCGTTGTCTT
>Ga0114934_10002244_pt1 | contig 12372 bp, 11 predicted proteins | sample 4SBtaG_2_FD_99695 | JGI IMG/M metagenome (GOLD analysis project Ga0114934, IMG submission 99695) | Deep subsurface microbial communities from Kolumbo volcano to uncover new lineages of life (NeLLi) - 4SBTROV10_white metaG | ecosystem: Environmental > Aquatic > Marine > Volcanic ... | reverse complement strand
TGTGGTTGTGATAATTTAGAATAACTTTGAGTGGTCCCAAAAATTTCTTTACCCTCTCCATTGTCATACCATTTTCCAAGTCTGCATTCTGTATGCGTAGCATAATGATCTTCCGCTCTTTGGGTAAATACAGAAGTGTATCCATTGGACTTAAAGAGTAAATGATCTAGTTTTACAAGTGACACAAAGGTTGAATATGTTACATTTGTTGTATCTTGTTGTATTGTTTTTGAATTCTCTACAAGCGTAGAAAGGGATACTCTAAAGTTGTCAATTTCTGTTTCTGTATTTTGAGAGATATCTTCCATTTCAGATGAGCGTTCCAGTACTTCTGCTGTATTTTGTTTTAAAGAGTTAACACTCATCTCTACTTCTGCCGTTGCCTTTTGTGTGCGTTCAGCCAATTTTCTAACTTCATCTGCAACAACTGCAAATCCACGCCCATGTTCCCCTGCTCTTGCTGCCTCAATTGCAGCATTGAGGGCAAGTAAGTTTGTTTGATCAGAAATATCCTTAATCAAAGTAATCACTTCTGAGATACTATCAACATTGTGGTTTAATTGGTCAACTGAAGCATAGTTTTGATTTATGATTTCTATCAGTTTTGAAGAGGAATTTGCTATTAACATTAAGCCTTCAACTGTATCATCAGTTGTTTTTGTATTTGTATCATTCATATTTGAAATTTCATTTAATTCATCAACATTGGTACTTAAATCATGTTGCAAGATTTGTAAGTCATTTTTACACGCACCTGTTAAGCCTGCTGTTAAATCTTTTATGAGCTTATTGAGAGTTTCATTGTATATATTTTTTTGAACATCTTTTTCAAAAGCCTGTATTGTATCTGCTTGCTCTTCATTTTCTCTTTGTAAATTTTCTATAGTTTGTTTGAGCTCTTTTATCTCATTATGTAAGTGGTCATTATTGGAAAAAAACATTATCTACCCTTTATATTAATTATAAGAAAATAGTATAGCACATTTCAGTTGTTGTTTTTATTAGATATATGACTTAAAAATGGGAAATTAATATGTTTTGCTATACTATCGTTATGAAAAATATTTATATAACCGATTTGGACCACACTTTCTTACGAACAGATTTAACATTGAGTGACTATACAAAGCGTATTTGGAATGCACAGGCGAAGAGCACTATATTAAGTGTCGCAACAGCAAGAACATACAAAAAAACAGCAGAGTTTCTAGATGGAATTTTTATAAATGCACCTATGATACTACTAGATGGTTCATTAATTGCCACAATGGATAAAAAAGTTATTGACACAAAATTTATCACAAAAGAGATTGCAGATCAGATTATTGCACTTGGAGCAAGACTTTTTATCTACCCTTTTATTCTCTCTTTGGCAGAGTCTAAAGGTTTGGAGGAAATCTTTTTGCATTCAGATATTTTAAATCCCTATCAAGAAGAGGTACTATCGCGCTATACACATGATGATAATCTTCAGGAAGTTGCCAATATCAAAGCCATGAAAAATAATTTTAAAATTGTTTATATGGGTGAAGAGTCACAGTTACGGGAGTTAAAAGAGGAGATTGAGGGAATTTTCGGTGATACTTTGAAATATATTTTAGCCCCAGAAGCGTATGTCGGGTGTTATTTTTTAACGATACTGCATAAAGATGCAGATAAAGCGCACGGGATACAGAGTGTGAGTGAATATGTGGGGTTTAATATGGATAAACTCACTGTTTTTGGAGACAATCTTAATGATGTCGGCATGTTTGCTTTAGCAAATACCTCAGTTGCTGTTGCCAATGCTCATAAAGAGCTAAAAAAATTAGCCAATATAGTGTTGGAACAGACAAATGATGAAGATGGTGTTGCAAAATATTTAGAGAGTTTGTCAAAAAAATAGATTGAAGGGGAGAGTGATGCGCGAAAAGTCAAGTTTTGTACCTATGATAATTATGGGGGTTCTGTTTTTTATTTTTGGATTTGTGACTTGGCTTAACGGTTCATTGATTCCTTTTTTAAAAGTGATTTGTTACTTGAGTGATTTTGAAGCTCTTTTTGTGAGTTTTTCTTTTTATATTGCTTATACAGTTATGGCTCTGCCCATGTCTTTTGTACTTGAGAGGGTTGGATATAAAAAAGGGATGGCGTTAGGACTTGGCGTAATGGCTATTGGGAGTCTCCTTTTTATCCCTGCTTCATTAAGTGCAAACTATCTTCTCTTTTTATCTGCTCTATTTATTTTAGGAACTGGTTTGACCATCTTACAGACGGCTTCCAACCCTTATATTACTCTTATAGGACCCATACAAAGTGCAGCAATGCGTATAAGTATAATGGGGCTTATAAACAAAGGGGCTGGAGTTTTAGCACCACTGTTTTTTACTTCACTTATACTCTCTGGTCTTGGAAATATTGAAGATATGAGTGCCCATGAGTTAGAGTTTTTGACCTCGCGTTTGATTGTTCCTTATCTTGTTATGGCGGGGATTTTAATAGGACTTCTCTTTCTTGTACTTTTTTCATCTTTACCGGAGTTGGAGTTTAAGAGTGATAAAATGGCAGAATCACAAAATATTTTTGCATACCCGCGTGTAGTTTTGGGGGCTTTAGCACTCTTTTTTTATGTTGGCATAGAAGTTATCGCAGGAGATACTATCGGTTTGTATGCGCAGAGTATAGGTATTACAAATGCCACCTCCTTAACCTCTTATACGATGACATTTATGGTTGTTGGGTATATAGTTGGAGTACTCTTTATACCAAGGTACCTTTCACAAGAAAAAGCATTGATAGGCTCTAGCATAGTGGGGATTTTCTTACTTATGGGAGTTGCATTTAGCTCTACAACCAGTATGGGTGTCTCGGAGTTTTTATGGGGCTGGAGTGGTGTACAAACTTTACCAAACTCTCTTGTCTTTGTGGCACTACTTGGACTCTCAAATGCCCTTGTATGGCCGACAATCTGGCCTTTATCTCTTGAAGGACTTGGTCGTCACACCGCAAAAGCAAGTGCCTTACTTATTATGGCAATAGCGGGAGGTGCACTTTTGCCTCTTCTTTTTGGAAAAATTGCAGAAATTTCAAACAATATGCAACTCTCTTATCTCTTTGGTATCATCTGTTACCTTATAATCTATATGTATGCAGTGAAATGGCATAAAAAGGTGAGTTGGAAATGATAGAGTTTAAAAAGAGAGAAAATGGCTTTGAATATATAGAAGTGACAAATGAGAGTGCTCAGGCTAAAATAGCACTGCAAGGTGCACATATCTTCCATTTTGAAAAAGATGGAGGCAAACCTCTCTTATGGTTAAGTGAGGAGAGCGACTTTGTGCAGGGAAAAGCTATTCGTGGAGGTATACCTATTTGCTGGCCGGCTTTTGGGATGGACAATCCTGACTTGCCACAACATGGCTTTGCCAGAACATCATTATGGGAATTTATTCAGAGTTATGAAAGTGATGCTAATACAACAAACATAGTATTCAAACTCGGCTTTTCAGCTCGCACACTTGCTCTTTGGGACTATAAGTTTGAAGTAACACTTACTATAACTATTGCAGAGACTCTTACTCTTGCACTCAAAACAGTAAACCTTGATGAAAAACCTTTTCGTCTTACAGAGGCATTTCATACCTACTTCAGTGTAGATAGTATCTCTACATGTAGAATAAGAGGCTTAGAGGGTAAACCTTACTTGGATACACTTACTCATGAGCAAAAACGTCAAGAGGGCGAAATATATTGTAATTCAGAATATGATGTCATTTTTCAAGAAGTAGACAAACCGATAGAACTTGTAACACAAAAGAGAGTTGTGAAGATACAAAACAGTGGTTCATCTTCAGTTGTTGTATGGAATCCATGGATAGAAAAATGCAAAAAGATGAGTGCAATGAAAGATGATGCTTACCTTCGTTTTGTTTGTATCGAATCAGCAAATGCAGTTGATGATTTCAGACTTATTCAGCCTCAAAAAAACCACACTTTAACTACAAAAATCTCTTTTTAAAAATCAATTTTTCCTCTTTTTCTTTAGGGGAATTATTAGTTAATTTATTAGTCAAAAAAGTTACTGTTTAGTCTTTATTAGTTGTTAAACAGTTTATTTAAGTTTATAAATGATACAATTTTATTATATTTGAAAGTAGGAAATTATATGATAAATATTGTAAAAAAGATATTAAATAGTTCAAAAAAAGCCTATAAAGAGAGTGTGATAATTGAGAATGATTTACTCGAAGAGGAGCTTCTTTTAATCATTACAAATACACAACTTTTACTTACTGAAATAGAGAATCAAGAGGAGTTAAAAGCTCAAAAAGCAACGCAAAAAGATAAGACCCAACAACAACGCAGTGAGGTTGAACGTGTTTTTAGAAGAGTACCTCTTTGGCTAGAAAAACCATATCAATATAATTCTAAAATGCTTTCAACTTTTATGACACTCTCTAAAAATAATCAAATTCCTGTAAGTATCGAGCTCCTAGAGAGGAGTCTTGGATTTAATGATAGTAGAAAATTTCTTTCGCATTATAATGGTATGAAAAATATATCTGCAAAAAACCATGCTAAAGTGTTTGAGGAGGAGCATGGGCATATTCGCTTGTGGGAACCTGTAGCGGAATTTATAGAATATCTCTTTAGCGGAGGAACCCAATAGCAAAGCCATAAACAGACTGTTTGCAATAAATATGCTACATGTAAGAAACATTATTAGAAGATTTTGTTATCATATAACAACTGTTTTACTCACAGAAGGAGTAAATGTGATGAGTGGAAATTTTGATAAAGAAGTTTTAGTACTAATTGCTAAGGGGGTGGGGATATTTATCCAAGAAGATATGGGTGTAGAGGTTGTAGAGGTAAGTGATACGACATTTTATATCAGTCGTTACCAACCTCCTCGTTTTTATACCGCTATAGGCATCAAGGGGGATTTTAACTCCGTAATCGTGTTTAATTTTGAGACATCACTTATCAAAAAACTTTCTGCTGTTTTGGTCCCTGAAGGTTTTTCTAGAGAGGAAACATTAGAAATGATAGCAGATGTTCCGGCTGAGGTAGCAAACATTACTCTTGGACTAGCACTGCAGGATTTTCCTGAGGCTATTGATGATGTGAGTATTACACCTCCTTTTAAGCTAGATGATGCTTTAATAAAAGAGATAAAAGATTCAAAACTTTTAAGTATTAAAATTAGAACAGTAGCAGGGGATATTCTTTGTTCCATGATTAAGAGGTAAGGAAAAAAAATGCATAATGTGATGATTGTAGATGATTCTGTCTTGATAAGAAGAGTGTTATCTAAAGCGTTGGTTGAACTAGGGTGCAATGTCGTAGGTGAAGCAAAAGATGGTCAGGAAGCGGTTGATTTATATCCATCATGTAACCCTGATTTAGTGACTATAGATATAACTATGCCAAAAATAACTGGAATTGAAGCTTTGAAAGAAATCAAAAAGAGCCATCCCAACATAAAAGCTATTATGATGACATCTCATGGAGAAGAGAAAATAGTCAAAGAAGCTCTTGCTGCAGGCGCGAAAGGCTATACTTTAAAACCAATAACACCAAAAAAAGTTAAGGTGGTTGTTGAGAAGTTCTTTCCTGATTTATTTGAGTAAGATTAGTAAGTACCGCTCATAAAGTGAGCTGCTAGGTATCACATTTTCTATTTTCACGTCCTTTTTCTATGTTAGGGTAAGTGGTACGGCTGTTTACCTAAAGAGGTATGATGAAGGGACTGATAGAATATTTTATAACCAACAGCAATTTATAGAAGATTTGAGCTTCTTCGGAGAATAGCATTAAACTTGATATACCTTCCAACTTTATATGCTATGATTAACAGAATAAAGTCGGAGTGAAAAAGGAAAAGGTTAAATTACCAACCTCTGACGGTTGCGTGACAAGCTAAACATTTTGTCATAACGCTAGCGTATGATTTAGTAATATCATCAACACGGTTAGTAACTACATCTTTTTTGAGTTGTATTAAACTTTTTTCTAAGCCTGCATTGATGTTTTTAGTAACCTGAATTTTATTGTTGTGACGAATAAATTTGCTCACATCAACTTTACTAAAAATAGAGTTTGCATTTTCTAGAACTGCAATACCATTATTAATATCATCTTGATTGTGATACATCAAACCAGTTTGTACCTGATTTAGACCTTGAGACATAAGACTCATAGTAGCCGTTATTGTCGTGTTGCTTGCCATCATTAATGTCGAACTAGCTACTAAAGCTAAGATAGTTTTTTTCATAAAGAATGCTCCAAATTTTTAATTTCTTTAAACTTATAATGTATATTACAATCTTAAATATTAAGAATCTATAAAACCTCATAGGAGATATGCACTCTATTGCGCTTATTTTCTTTGGCTTCATCAAGCGTGTCATCCGCTCTATGAAGGAGTTCATCAATATTTTCATGCTCTTGTGTCTGTGTAAAACAAATCCTTATAGTTTGATGTGCGGCTGTTTCAAATTGATATTGACATGTAATCATTATGAAATATTTTTAATTTAGCTTTCACAACAAAATTATTGTGAGGTTACAATGCAAGAGAGAGAATTTACAATCCATACAGCTAATTTAGAGTCGGCATTTTATTGTGATGTAGATTATACGTATGCACAAGAGATATGTGATAATGATCTTGAAATTCCACAAGAGTGTATCAGAAAAATAGAGTGCTATGAAGATGCTTTAAGATATACTTAACAAAATCAAAAAAATACTTTCGTGATGATTGGTATGTGAACATAGTCTGTTTGGACTATGTTTCATAGTTTATTGCTTTTTCATAACCACCGCCGCCAGGTGTCTTTACAAGGAGCCTTTCATTGGCTTTGAGGGTAAGGGAAACTTTGCCTTTAAGCTTGTGGTGCTTCCCATGAGAAACAAGCCAATTCTCACCTCTAAGTGCATCTCCTCCACCATGTACGCCCCAAGGGGCTATCACTCTACGTTCACTTAAGATGCTTATTTGCATAGGGGTTAAAAACTCTATCTCTCTTACGAGTCCATTTCCACCTCTATATTTACCGCTCCCTCCACTATTTTTGCGATAGGCAAATTGATGTAGTATGACAGGGTAGCGTCGCTCTAGCACTTCAGGATCGGTTATCCTTGTATTTGTCATGTGGGTATGTACTCCACTTGCACCATCAAATCCATCTCCCGCACCGGCACCTCCAGCTATCGTTTCATAGTAACCAAACTCTTTATTACCAAAGGTGACATTATTCATACAGCCACTACTTGCCGCCACATTTTTAAATGCTTTAAATATTACATCAACGACTCTTTGAGAGGTTGTGACATTGCCACCTACTACGGCTGCTTCTTTATCTGGGCTGAGCATAGAGGCGGTTCTAAGTTTTATTGTAATTGGCTTTAGAAGTCCTCCATTGAGCGGGAGTTCTTCATTGATAAGGGCTCTGAGTGCATAGATAACTGCTGATGTTACAACAGAGATTGGGGCATTTTGGTTTGAAAGTAACTGGTCTGATGAGCTGCTAAAATCAAAAAGTGCTTCACCACTTTGTATATCTATACTGAGCTTGAGTGCGATTTTACTCCCATCATCGAGATAATCCTCTGCATAGAGTTCACTCTTTTTAGTTTTTGCGTAAGAGAGTAACTCTTTTTGTATTGCAGTTGCACTTACATCTTGAATATGTGCCATATATGCAGAGATAACATCTTGAGAGTATTTTGCTATTGCCTCATCTAGGAGCTGAAGACCTTTTACATTAGCTGCTATTTGTGCATTGATATCAGCTATATTCTCATCTATCTTTCTTGCACCCGCTTGTGTGAAAATCTCTGTTAATCTCTCCTCTTGAAGTGCTCCATTGCGTAAACATAGCATCGTCTCGATGATAGCTCCCTCTTCTTCAAGTCGTGTTGAAAACGGAGGCATAGATCCCGGTGTGATACCTCCTATATCTGCATGGTGACCTCTATTTGCAACAACTCCTATTAAATTGCCATCATTGTCAATAAATGGACTCATCACGGTAATATCGGGAAGGTGTGAGCCTCCTTGATAGGGTGTATTACTAATATAGGCATCTCCTTTTTTAAGGCTGTTTTTAAACTGGCTCAACATACTTTTGACGGTTACACTCATAGAACCAAGATGTACGGGAACATGGGGTGCATTTGCTATAAGCTCTCCCTTTGCATCAAAGAGTGCACAGGAAAAATCAAGTCTCTCTTTGATATTGGTAGAGATTGCAGTTTTTTGCAGTACATTTCCCATCTGTTCAGCTAAACTCGAGAAAAGATTACTAAACAAAGAGAGCCATATAGCATCGCGTTGTATGGAGGGTTTTAGAGAAGATTGTGCATTTATCTTAATGCGAATATCACCGTATTCTGAGAGGATTGCTTCACATTTTGGCTCGATAATGATAGTGGATGTTTTATCCATAATCAGTGCAGGACCCTGTATTGGTCTGTTTATTTGAATGTTGTTAATTTCATAAATGGGCGTTTTATAATAGCTATTTTCAAAAAAAATATCTTTGTGTTCTAAAATAGTATGTGTAGTATGTGTATTTATCTTCTCTCTATGCACTTTTTCTTCAGAGGTGATAAGTTCTACTTTAATTTCATCAACTATAACGCTATCATTGAGTATAAAGCCAAATAGCTTTTTATGTTCTGTTTGAAAGCCTTGTAAAATATCTTCTTGGTAAGGGATTAAAAAAGAGTGTTCACTCTTTGAGTATCGCAAAAGAAAATACTTTTTGATTGTAGCATTTGTAGTGGGGATAAGCCGAGCAAATTCTTCTTGTGCATCGAAACTACCGAGTTCTTTATTGATAGATGTTTGCAGAACCTCGATGGTATCTGCTTGGGAAAGTCCAAAAGCAGAGAGAATACCTGCATAACGATGAATATGAATATTTTTGATGCCAAGCATTTTTGCAATAGCACAGGCATGTTGTGAACCTGCACCGCCAAAAGGTACAAGATGATGTTCTGCAATATTAAAACCGCGTGCAGTTGATATCTCTTTTATAGGCTTAATCATTGTGTCATTGGCAACTTCTATAAATCCAAGCGCTATCTCTTCAACACTTAAAGGGGTCTCTCTTGTAGCATTTATCTCTTTTGCCAAAGTTTTAAATGCTTCATAACTTGCATTGTAGTCAAGTGGCTCCTTTTCACTTTTACCAAATATTTTAGGAAAATACTCAACCTGTATTCGTCCAAGAACTAGATTTGCATCGGTTATACTTAGGTAGCCATTTTTTCTATAACAAACAGGTCCGGGATTGGCACCGGAACTTTGTGGACCAACTACAAACATACCGTTTTTATAAAAAAGACGAGAACCACCACCCGCAGCTACAGTAAGAATATCCATTTGCGGTGTTCTTATGGTGACACCGTTTATCTCGTGTTCAAAACTTCTCTCATATTCACCGCCATATCTTGAAACATCTGTACTTGTTCCTCCCATGTCAAATCCGATAAGCGGCACTCCGTCATACATGGAAGCAAGTCCAACAACACCTCCGGCAGGGCCTGAGAGGATGGCATTTGAGCCTCTAAAACTCTTGGCATCGCTTAAACCTCCAAAAGATTGCATAAAACTCAGTGGTGTGTTTACGAGTTTATCTAAAAAGCCGCCTTTAAAGTGGGAAATATACTCTTGAATATGCGGTGTTAAGTATGCATCAATCACTGTTGTATGCCCTCTATCTACTATTTTTACAGCGGGCATAACTCTGTGTGAAAGGGAGATGTTTGTAAAGCCTATAGATTTTGCAAGCGATTCAATCTGTAGTTCATGTTCGGCAAATCCATAGGCGTGCATAAGTACTACGGCTATGGACTTTATGCCATTTTTATAGAGTCTTACAAGCTCCTTTTTTACGTTTTGCTGATTGAGCGATGTCTCTATCTTAAAACTTTCTCCATCAACTAAAACTCTTTCATCAATCTCTATTACCTCTTGGTAGAGCATCTTTGCTTTTTGAATATTGAGCTCAAATAGTTTTGGTCTATTCTGATACCCTATATCAAGCAAGTCGCCAAAGCCTTTTGTAATGAGTAAAGCCGTAGGTGTCCCTTGATGCTCGAGGAGGGCATTTGTAGCGACGGTAGTTCCCATTCGTATCCACTTAAGATATTGGGAACTATTATCTAAAGTGTCAAGATTGACATTTTTGATTTGTTTTAAAAGACGTTTTATACCTTCTGTGGGAGCATCTTGATAGTTGTTTGGATCTACGGAGAGAAGCTTCTGAACATATATCTTTCCATCTGATTGGGCATAAACATCTGTAAAAGTTCCACCACGGTCAATTGAAATATTCACTACGATCCTTTACATGTAAGCTTGTAATGCAAGAAGTCTATTAAAAAAATGGGTGCATTAGCAATGTTAGTTGCACTTGAATTAAGAGCATTTTGTTGGGATATTATCGACGATACATTTTCTACATGTAACAATGATTTTACTCTATAAATAAAATCTCTTTGTTGATACTGTTTATTAATTGTTCACCAACTGCTAAAGAGATGATACCATGTTTCATGGACTCTTGAATGGAGTCTTTTTGTTTTAGGAGCAATCTTTTGAGGGAGGTTTTAAATTCATAGTCTTTCACATTTGGACTTTTTGCTAACTCCTCTATAAGCTCTTTTGCCTTGTCCACATCTTTGAGGGTATACTCTGCGAGCAGGTGATACACATGGGTGGATAAAAGAGCATCCTTATACATATTTTCAAGCTCTTGAGATGCACCGTTGAGCGCGATAAGTTTTCCTTTTTCAAGTTCATATTTCTCAAGATTTTTATCTCGTCCGCCAATGTGTAGCATTTGTAAGAGTTTACCGATTGAAAGACCTTGAACAATAAGAGAAAATCCGACAACACCAAAAGTCATAATCAAAATAATGTCTCTATACTCATACTCTTTTGGAATTGCAAGTGCCAAAGCCATGGCAAGAGCACCTCTTACCCCACCCCATATAAAAACACCTTGCCATTTAAAGTCAATGGGTTTATCAATTCTATTGATGATTTGTGTTAAAAAGAGTATGGAGACACTTCTGCCTATCAACACAGCGAGGATTGCCATAATGATATAGTGAAAATTTATAAAGATGTTGACTATTCCTACTTCAAGACCAATGATAAAAAAGACTACAGAGTTGATAACAAAAGCGATGTAGTCCCAAAAATCTTTGACTGATACTCTGGTCGTTGGACTCATGCCTATTTTTGTACCGTAGGTTCCAACCATAAGTCCTGCAGCAATAACAGAGATAACCCCTGAAACTTCAAAATATTCGGCAACTATGTAAGAGAGATAGGTCAAAATAGTGGTGAGGGTTATTTCGATAAGGTGGTCATCTACCAAAGCAGTTATTCTTGAAAATGTAAGTCCTAATATTGTTCCAATAAGTGCTCCACCAAAAGCAACAGCGACAAATTCTTTGACACCATACACTAGATTAAAATCTTGATGAGAAACTATTGCTGATAAAATAATACCGTAGATAACGACAGAAACCCCGTCGTTTAACAAGCTTTCACCCTCTATAATAGAAGATAATCTTTTTGGAACACCAAGTTGTTTAAAAATGGCAAGAACCGAGATAGGATCGGTTGAAGAGATAACCGCTCCAAAGAGCAAAAAAGCAATGAGCGGCATAGATTGATTTGTTTCAAAAAGTGAGAATGTACCTTGAAGTAAAAATCCTGTTACAAAAACAGCAACAATTACCCCAAAAACAGCATAAACCAAGATAGGTTTTGCATTCTCTTTTAACTCGTTTGTGTTGAGATTAAAGGCAGCTTCAAACAAGAGTGGCGGGAGCAGAACATGAAAGATAAGCTCTGGTGTGAGATGAATATCAGGAAATAAGTTAAAAAAACTGAGAATAATTCCTGCAAAGATGAGCGCGATAGTGTAGGGCATATTACTAAAATATCGTACTCCCATTGCTACAGATACTATAGCCATAAACAGTATTATTATTTCAATTTCGATTGAAGAGTGCATACAAACCCCTTTGCTATTTGTAAGAATTATAACATAATCCTTTTCAAATGCATCGCATTAATAATTCCATCTCAAAACGCTCACCATTATCAAATGCAAAGAGCTGTGATGTACTTAGTAATAATGCTAACCCAACTTCATCATAAATCCTCTTGAAAGTTGATAGAAGTTTTAGAAAGTTTGCGTTTGCAGTTGTGTAACATCTGTAAAGACTACTATCTCCTGATTGGAGGCAATCTTTCCACGGTAGTGAACGTCATAAATATGCTGTTTAGAATTTTTATCTGTGATATAGGCAAAGATATTTTGGTCATTATTTTTTTTGACATAGTCCAACCAAGGCGTA
>Ga0114934_10002243_pt1 | contig 12378 bp, 10 predicted proteins | sample 4SBtaG_2_FD_99695 | JGI IMG/M metagenome (GOLD analysis project Ga0114934, IMG submission 99695) | Deep subsurface microbial communities from Kolumbo volcano to uncover new lineages of life (NeLLi) - 4SBTROV10_white metaG | ecosystem: Environmental > Aquatic > Marine > Volcanic ... | reverse complement strand
CCGAAATAAAGCAATAATCAATTGCAATATTTCGGTCTTTTTTGTTTAAAATTCCTTTGGTGCAAGGTAGTGCTTATGAATAGCCTTTTTATAATAATAAACCGTTATCAGTATTCGGAATATAGTTGATTTTTGCACCTAAGCAGTCTTTGCACTTTTGTTTATGCGTTGTTTTAAAAATGTTTGAATAAAGCACTATGTAGATGCGTGCGTGCGGCAGGGATTGCAGAGATAGCTCCCCGATGACGAAGGCGTGCAAAACTCAGGCTACAAGATTTGAGTGGTGAGGGAAAATCCTTGTGGACTGTTGTTTTGCCGCCTGAGATGAGGGGACTACAAGCGGAAAGCCCGCCCGGCCGCCCTAATAATAAAAAAATTATGAAACTCACTGAATTTGAGCCTTTTAGCCTTGAATTAGGCAATTATTTTACACACTAACATCAAAAGTTCTCAAAGCGTCGTTCAATGAAGTTTTTAGGTCGGTAGAAGGTTTTCTTTTGCCTATTATCAGTGCCACAGGAACCTGATACTGACCAGCAGGAAACTTCTTTGTTCTCATTCCCGGAATCACAACAGAGCGTTCAGGCACATAACCAATATATTCAACAGGTTTTTCGCCGCTAACATCAAGAATTTTGGTAGAACCTGTAAGCACAACATTTGCACCTAGCACAGCCTCTTTACCTACTCTAACACCTTCGACAACAATACACCTTGAGCCAATAAAAGCACCATCTTCGATAATTACGGGCGCAGCTTGCAAAGGTTCTAAAACTCCGCCAATTCCAACTCCACCGCTCAAGTGGACATTTTTGCCGATTTGAGCACAAGACCCAACAGTTGCCCAAGTGTCCACCATTGTTCCTGAATCTACATAAGCTCCGATATTTACATAAGAAGGCATTTGAATAACTCCGGGAGCAATATATGAGCCGTATCTCGAAATTGCGAGAGGAACGACACGAAATCCAAGTTTTTCAAAATCGTGCTTTAAAGGTATCTTGTCGAAAAATTCCAAATCTCCGGCTTTCATTGTTTTCAAAGGTTGCAAAGGGAAATATAGAACAATGGCTTTTTTAACCCATTCGTTTACTTTCCAAGCATTTTCGTAAGGTTCTGCAACCCTTAATTTGCCTTTATCTACCAACTCAACAACCTTTTCAACTGCTGAAGAATAGTTTTTGTCGTGTAACAAATCTCTATCAAGCCATGCACTATCTATATAATCTTGCAATTTTTTCATAATTTTATTTTTAAAAAGGTTAAAATTTTACAACTTGATATGTTTTTGAGAATCAAGTTTGATAAAAATAAACAAAAGTGTTGTAAATGCTAACATTGAAGACCCTCCATAGCTAAAAAAAGGCAGAGGAATACCTATTACTGGCAACAAACCTATTGTCATTCCTATATTTACAAAAAAGTGGAAGAAAAAAATAGAAACCACAGAATAACCATAGATTCGGACAAAGTCTGATTTTTGTTGTTCAGATTTTATTATTAAAAAGAATAGAAATATCGTAAAAATCAAAAAGTAAGCTATAACACCCAAAAGCCCCCATTCTTCTGCCAATGTACAAAATACGAAGTCTGTATCATGTGCAGGAACAAAGTTCAATTTTGTTTGAGTACCTTTCAAATATCCTTTTCCAAAAAATCCACCTGAGCCAATAGCGATTTTTGATTGTCTAAGATTATAACCTATTCCCTGAGGATCTATAGAATTGTCAAACAATACTTCAATTCTGTTTCTGTGATGCTGTTTCAAAACATTCTTAAAAGCATAATTTGTAGAAAATTGAACTACAATTGAAGATAATAAAAATAAAATTACTATCAATCCACTATATTCTTTTTTTCGTATCACTAAATATAGTGCATAGGCTATTGACACCAACGTGCTTATTAGCCATACTGTTATTAAAGATATTTCTAATTTTAAAAGAATATTTATAAAATAAAAAAAAGAAAAGGAAGAAACAATGAATATAAAAATATTGAAAAAAAATCTTTTTTCTTTCATAACAAAAATCAAAGAAACAATATAGAATAAAGTAATACCAATGAGTAAATAGAGCATTGAGACTCTAAGTGCCAATACAAAAACAAGTGTCATAGCTCCAATCCATATCAACCAAATTCCGTTTAGACCTTCTCTGTACAATACAAAAATAAATGCAAAAAACACTAATGCAGAACCTACATCAGGCTGCAAAAGAATAAAAATTACAGGAATAAAAATTATCAATCCAAGTACAAAAATCTTGGAGGATTCTTTGAAATTAAACTTTAGAGGATTATCTGTCAAATATTTGGCAAGAGTAAGAGCAGTCGCGACTTTTGCAAATTCTGAAGGCTGAATTCTTATACTGCCAAATCCAAGCCATGATTGTGAGCCATTGGTTGCTATCCCTAAAATTATAACTAAAACCAATAAACCTAAAACAAATAAATAAAAAATATAAGCAAGTGAAGAGAATACATAAGAATCGATTAAAAGCAATAAGCCTCCGATTAGAATAGAAATAATAATCCAGACTAATTCTTTTCCATAGTTGGTTTGGAAAAAACCAATTTGACTACCGGAATAAAAATCAGATGAAAAAAGATTCATATAACCAATGCCTACGAGAATAATATAAAATATAAAAAACCTATAATCTATTTTTGATGCTCTTTCTTTTTCCATTAGTGTGTTGGTTTATCGCTTCGTTCTCCTCTATCCATCAAGTTTTTATTAATAATCATTTTTTCCAAGTATGGTCTTCTGATTGTATCTGTCAAATATTTTTCTGCAATCAAACTTGCAATTGGAGCTGCAGTTTCGGATCCATATCCACCGTTTTCGACATATACTGCTATTGCTATTTTAGGATTGTCTTTGGGAGCAAATTCAATAAAAACTGAATTATTTCTACCGTGAGGATTTTGTGCTGTTCCTGTTTTTCCGCACTGAGTGATGCTATCCATCCTAATACCAGCTGCAGTTCCCCACAACACAACTTGTTCCATTGCATCTACAACATAACTAAAATAGCTTGTATCTATGCCAATGTAATTCTTTTTTCTGTATTTATAGTCGATACTGTCTAATCCCTCAATATTCTTAACAACATGAGGTATAATATAATAGCCCCTATTAGCCATTATCGCTGCTACATTAGCCAGTTGAAGCGTGGTCAGACCTAATTGTCCCTGACCGATTGCCAATGAAATAATTCTGAAAGGTCCCCATTTATTTTTTCCATATATTTTATTGAACTTATTTGCTGTGTATAAAACACCAGCACTTTCATCAGGCAAATCAATTCCCAGCTTAACTCCTACGCCAAATTTATGAAGCATTTTGTACCATGCAGTGTATGCATTTTCAAAAGAACCATATTTTTTATTTCTTAAAAGCCTTGTAAAAACTTCGCAATAATATGTATTACAAGAACCAGATATTGATTTGTAAAATCCGACATTCCCAATATGATGACATCTGACAATATGAGTACCTATATTGAAACCTCCATTGCAGGGAATAGCGGTTTCATTTGTAATTACACCTTCGTGCAAACCTATAACTGCATCAATAACCTTGAAAGTAGAACCGGGAGGTGAAGTTGCAGAACCAAGAGCTTTGTTGAACAGTGGTCTTTCAGGGTCAAGAATAAGTCTGCCATAATTTTTGCGCAAATTACTCAAATTTAATTCATTTGGGTTGTATCCCGGAGAACTTACCATTGCTAAAACTTCTCCTGTTTTAGGCTCCAAAGCTACAATAGAACCTCTTTTATTTGTCATTAGAAGTTCGCCGTATTGCTGGAGATTTTCATCTAATGTACTTATAACATTCAATCCTGCTAAGGCAAGCGTATCAAATTTTCCATTTTTGTACTTTCCTACAATCTTATTGTTTGCATCTACAACGTAATATCTAACTCCTTTTTTTCCACGCAAAAACTGTTCGTAGCTTTTCTCTATTCCACGTACACCAATTATATCTCCTGATTTGTAATATTGACTTGTATCAACAATTTTTTTATCAACTTCACGTAGATAGCCTAAAACATGAGCTGCAGAATTATATATATATACTCTGTCAAATCTCTTTCGTATTTCGAAACCCTGAAATTTGTACATTTTTTCATTAAGTTTCAGAAAAACATTTTCATCAAAAGGACCATAAATCTTTGAAGAGCGCCATAGAGAAAATTCTTTTGCTTCTTCTAGTTTTTTAACCAATAAATCTTTTTGTATATCCAATATTTCACACAAAAGAAGAGTATCAAATTCTTTTAATTTTGATGGTTCTGCCCAAAGCTCAAAATTCAATTTGTTGGAAACAAGCAAATTTCCATTTCTGTCAAATATCAATCCTCTAGCAGGATAAACAACTACTCGTCTAAGAGCATTATTTTCAGCACTTAATTTGAATTCTTTATTCATTTGAAGCATAGAAATCCTCCCAATGAATATGAACATTACAATTAAAATGATTATATAAAAAGTAATATTTTTATTTTTTCCAATGCTCATTTTTTATTTCTTAAAAATAAAATATGGATAATTGTAATTGTAATAACAGACATTATTCCTGCTATGAGGCTTTTGTATATTATTATAAAAAATTTAGAAAAAGAAAATATTTCAAATAAATAATATACAATTTCAAAAGCCAATGTATGGATTGATGCATATATTAAAAATTTACTAAATCCAAAATAAAAAACTGATGGTTTTTTTCCGGGTTCAAAACCTTCTGAAGGTTGTAAAAGAGAAAGAACCGCGGGTCTTAAAAAAGCACTGAATACCAATCCAGCAGTATTCAGCGCCAATGTATCGCTAAAAATATCTATTGTCAGTCCAAATGAAAAAGCTAAAAAAAGTAACAACCATTTACTCATTTCAATAGGCAGTAATAGTATAAAAAGAATAGGAAGAGAGACAAACAGACCTGAACCAAATTCAATATTATTGAATACAAAAATCTGAAGAAACAAAATAATAAGTGAATAAATAAAATATTTTAATCCTTCTCTAGCGTCCATTATTTGAATTCTTTTAATGTTTCTTCTTCAAGAATTAATTGTTCTTCACGTTTTAAATCTGTAATCACCAGAACATTGCTTACTTTCTTAAAATCTGTGTTAAGCAATAACTTAATATTGTAAAAATTATCTTCTTCATTTCTCCCAAAAGTATCTATTGTACCAATCATTATTCCTTCAGGGAAAATACTACTATATGAAGAAGTAATAACAGTATCTCCATTATAAATTTTTATATGATTTGGTATTCCTTCTAAAGTGACATATCTGTAGTTTCTTCCATCCCAGTTTGTATTTCCCCAATGACCTGTTCTGGCAAGTTTTGCACTTATACCACTCATAACATTCAATGCTGATAGTACTACAGAATAGTTTTTTGAAACATTTACAACAACTCCTACAATTCCTTCATCACATATCACTCCGTCATCTACTCTGACACCATCATTTGAACCTTTGTCGATGGTAAGAAAATTATTTTCAAATGCAACTGAATTTTTAATAACATGTGCCGGAAAGTAATTATAATTCTTATTTGTCGAATCAATAATTGTTGAATCATGAATTGAAAAATTCGAATTAAGATTATTTTTCAAATCTGCAATTTCCTTAACAAGTCTTTCATTTTCTTTTTTCAATGAAAAATATGACTTAAAAGAATAAAAACCTGTATATAAATTTGAAACAAAAAAATCTGAGCTATTTATAAAAAATAGCTTTGGTCTTCTTTTTTCTGTTGCTGTAAAAATAAAAGCTAAAAACTCAAATAATAGAAACAGGAAAAAAAATGATCGTTTTCTTATATAATCAAAGAAACTACTCACCTTTGAAACACCATTTTATTTTAATATTAAAAAACCAAATGAATTATAATAAAAAAGACAACACTAATTACGCATCAAGAATGGGAATTTATCCACATTTTTAAGAGCAATGTATGTACCTTTTGCAACTGCATGTAATGGATCTTCTGCAACATGTACAGGCAGTTTTGTCTTTTCAGCTAATCTTTTATCTAAACCTCGCAAAAGAGCACCACCACCGGTAAGATTAATTCCATTTTTGAAAATATCAGAGTATAATTCAGGAGGAGTTTCTTCAAGTACTTCTAAAACAGTATTTTCTATTTTAGTGATTGATTTGTCAAGAGCCTGAGCTATTTCTTTGTGTGAAACAGGAATTTCTACTGGCAATGCTGTCATCTGGTGTGGACCACGAACAACATAATCAGGAGGTTGATTTTCCAAATTTGTAATTGCAGCTCCAACATTTATTTTAATTTCTTCAGCAGTTCGATCAAAAATACGAATGTTGTGAACCTTACGCATATGCTCTTTGATGTTGTTTGTAAATTCATCACCTGCAATTCTGATTGACTTATGAGCCACTATGCCTCCAAGAGAAATAACAGCTATCTCGCAAGTACCACCACCTATGTCTATAACCATATTTCCTTCTGCTGCTTCTACATCAAGCCCAATACCAACTGCAGCTGCCATTGGTTCAAAAATAAGATATACTTCTTTTGCACCACAATGTTCTGCAGAATTACGAACTGCTCTACGCTCAACAGCTGTACTACCTGAAGGTATTCCAATTACAGCTTGCAATGTCGGACTAAAAATCTGACCACGTTTTCGGCTCATATTTATCATTCCGCGTATCATTTCTTCGGTTGCCTCAAAATCTGCTATAACTCCGTCGCGAAGCGGTCTAATTGTATGTATATTTTCGTGAGTCCTACCATGCATTTGTTCTGCTTTGCGGCCTATTGCTATTACTTTGCCTGTCTTTGTGTCGCGGGCAATTATTGATGGCTCATCTACTACTATTCTATCTTCTTCCATTATTATAGTATTGGCTGTTCCTAAATCTATCGCCAATTCTCTGATTAAAAACGAAAACAATCCCATGTCATCTACATTATATTTAGGCAACAAAATTAGATATATTTCACTTAAAAAAAAACTGGAATTAAATAAATTTTTAATTTAAAATGTTTTACACCTATTTTTCTAAAGTATATTTACTTGTATTTATAAATTTTTACGATTCTATATACGAAATAAACAGATGATTAAAAGCGAAATAAACAAAAATGTAATCAGTTTTTTACTTTTTTCATCTTATCAAAATTTTAAAATTAATTTTATGTTATAATTTGATTTTTTTAATAAAAATTTTTATATTTGTGAAATTATCTTTGATTTTTTTCTAATAAAAAAATCTCTAATTTAGATTTAATATTTTTATGAAATTTTAAATTTAGTTTTAAAAATTATTTTTGTAACATTTATATATCATATATGAAAATAAATCAAAACAAATTTCTAAAAAAATTGTCACAGATTCCCGAACCAGACAAATCTTTTATAAAACTTGAAGACACAAAAGACATTTTGCTTATTATTGATGAAGATGACCAGATGATTGATTCCTTAACAAAAACTTTTTTTGAATTCTTAAATGAAAAGGGAATTAATTTTGAGACTATAAGATATACTCTTGCAAAGAAGCCAAAACAAGCTTTGGACAACATTTATTATATCAAAAATTTGAAATCTTTGAATAAAGACCCAAAATTTCAGAAATTAAAAAATAAAATTTTTGATACAACAATTTTAATTACAAGAAACTTTGAATTTAATACCCTATATTTATTGAAGTCAATTCCTTCAAAAATGAAAGTTTCCCCTGATTTTGAGATAAATGTTGCAGATATTACTTTTATTATCAAATCAGACTACAATCAATATTTTGATGCTATAAAATCATATCTTACTCATAAAAACAATTAGTTATGAACTTGAAAAAATTTCACGGAACTGCTGTAGCAATTGTAACTCCTTTTGATGATGATTTAAAAATAGATTTCGAAGCTTTTGGAAATTTAATAGAATATTACCTCGAAAACGGAATCAATTATTTTATTGTACTTGGAACAACAGGCGAAAATGCAACTCTTTCAAAAGAAGAAAAAAATGCAATCCTTGATTTTGCAGTAAAACAAATAAATGGCAGAGCTCCTATTGTTGCAGGCTTTGGTGGATATAACACTAATCAGATAATTGAAGACATAAAACAAAGAGATTTTACAGGAATAGACGCAATCCTTTCTGTTACACCATACTACAACAAACCGAATCAACGCGGCTTGATTGAACATTACAAAGCAATTGCCGATGCAGCTCCTGTCCCAATTATTATGTACAATGTTCCGGGAAGAACTTCAGTGAACTTGAATGCTGCCACAACTATTGAACTTGCACAGCATCCAAACATTATAGCTATTAAAGAAGCATCGGGAAATATGGGACAGATTATGCAGATTCTTAAAAACAAACCTGAAGATTTTCTTGTTATCTCTGGCGATGATGCACTTACTTTACCTATGATTTCTATTGGTTGCGTTGGTGTTATTTCTGTAGTTGGAATGGCAAAACCACGCCAAATGTCTGATATGGTAGAATATGCTCTCAAAGGAGATTTTACAAATGCTCAAAAGTTACACTACGAACTTCTGGATTTGACAAATGCTATATTTGAAGATGGCAACCCGGCTGGAATTAAAGCGGTTTTATACTTGCAAAATAGAATAAAATATAATCTCAGATTACCTCTTGTTAAAGTAAATGACAAGACTTTTTCTAAAATAAAATCATTAATTCAACAATAATAAATTTAAAAATAAGAGGCTGTCTATTCATCGTCTTTGTGACTTTTTAGACAGCCTTTTTTATTTTAGTATTAGTTTATAAATTTTGGTCGAAATATTCAGTAACTTTTTGCATCAACAGAATTCTTTCTTTTCCGCGTACATTATGTTCTGAATTTGGAAATTCGTAAAAATCAATATCAATGCCAAGCTTCTGAGCTTCAAGCATCAATGACCTAGAATTTTGTGGAACAACAACAGGGTCAACTCCGCCGTGAATAATCATCAATTTTCCCTTCAGATTCTTTATTTTATTCAAAACGCTAGTTTGTTCATATCCATCAGGATTGGTTTCAGGAGTATCCATATATCTTTCACCGTACATAACTTCGTAATATTTCCAATCAATTACAGGTCCTCCAGCAACAGCAACTTTGAATACATCAGGATAAGTTGTTATCAATGAAGTTGTCATAAATCCACCAAAGCTCCATCCATGAACTCCAATTCTGGATGTATCAACAAATGGTAAAGAAGATAAAAATTTCACACCTTCCAATTGGTCTTTCATCTCCTCGACTCCCAGATGACGGAATGTAACGCTTTCAAATTCCATTCCTCTGTTTGAAGAACCTCTATTGTCAAGAGTAAACATTACGTAACCTTTCTGAGCCATATAGAATTGCCATAATCTTACGCTCGAAAGCCAAGAATCATCAATAAGCTGTGCATGTGGACCACCATAAACATAAATAATTACCGGATACTTTTTTGTTGAATCATAGTCAGGATGCGTGATAAGCCTATAATACAAATCTGTTTTCCCATCTGCAGCCTTTCTCGTCCCCACTTTCAAATTTCCTAATTTAAAATCAGCCAATGGATTAGAGGCATTCAAAAGTTCTTTTTTTACTTTACCGTTATTATCGTCAATATTAGTAATATGTGGCACTTTTATACTTGAATAATCATCAATAAAATACTTGTAATCACTTGTAAATGTTGCATTATGATAACCTTCTTCATCAGTAGTAAGTTCCTTCATTTTCCCGTTAGCAATATCTACTTTATAAATATGGCGTTGCAAAGCACAAACACTTGTTGATTGGATATAAAGATTTCTCTCCGAATTATCAACTCCATAAAAATCTGTAACATCCCATTGACCGTCTGTAAGTTGTTTAATCATTTTACCGTCTGTATCATATAAGAATAAATGATAAAAACCTGTGCGTCTGCTTATCCAAATAAATTCATTTTGATTTTTTGGCATAAAATAAGCAGGATGCAATGGTTCCACATATTTTGGATTTGTTTCTTCAAAAAGAGTCTTAACAAATTCACCATCTGTTCTGCTATATTTATTAAACCAAAGATGATTTTGATCTCTGTTCAAAATACCGATATAAATAAAATCAGAAGAAGGATCCCAAGTTATTGATGTAAGAAAATGATCCTTAGGAGTTCCTGTTTTCATATAAACAGTTTTGCCTGTAGCAATTTCATAAATACCTAGTGTAACTTCTTCACTTGTTTGTCCTGTCATAGGATATTTTATTGGTTTGGCTGTTGCCGGGAAAGTTGTATAGTCAACTAATGGATAATCAGCAACCATTGTTTCATCTTTTCTGTAGAAAGCAATGTATTTGCCGTCAGGAGACCAAAAAATTCCTTTGTCTATACCAAATTCCTGACGATGTACATAATTACTTCCATATACAATACCTTTATTTTCCTCATTAGAAATTTTAGTAATTTTTCCATCCTTGTCCATTAATTGAATATTATTATCAACAGTAAAAGCAACTGCATCAGCTTTTGGACAATAAAAGATATTATCTGCATTTTCAGGCAATACAAAACCTTGTTTAATTTCTTTTTCATTAACATCATATATGTATACAATATTTTTGAAAACCTGATAAAATGTATTTTCTCCAAGCCACTTCAATCCATACAAATATCCAATTGTAGGCATATCTTTTTCCTTCAAAGCTGCATTTACGTCTTCAATTGTAAACCAACTTGAAGCATCTTTTTTTAAACTGCCTTTGAAAACTTCTGAATAACCTTCTATATATACATAATCTGAAGTTCCGGTTATCCAGTCAATTTGATTTAAAGATTTTGGTCTCAGACTAAACCACTGGTTCCATACAGCATCTTCAAGAGTTAGCTGTCTTTCTTGAGCTACACTACTCGTAATAAGCAGTAATAGTGCGATAGGCACTAGTAAAAACTTTCTGAACATATTATTTGATTTTTTATTTTTATTTAATTTTACAAAGATAGTATTTGAAAATTATTCTAATATTTTTTTTAAAATTATTACTAACAAAAACTTTATATACAAAAAGCATTATTTTATTATCACATTATTCCTATGGAGATTAAAACTGTTATACTAACATCTCATTCTCTAAAAACCTGATTTAAAGCTTATAAAGCTTTTTTACACAAAAGAAACAATTATTTAACAAAAAAATAAATATTCATAAAGCATATAATATACAAATAAACAGCACTCTTTTTAATAATAAATTATCTAATATTTTTTTTTTTAAAACATAATCAATAAATTTGCTCAACATAACTTAAAAAAAATATGATTATGAAAAAGTTACTTACTTTCGTTATTTTAGGATTCTTGTTTTCTAACTTTATGCTAGCTCAAACAGGAATACAAGGTACAGTTTTAAATGACTATGGCGAACCACTAGTTGGAGCGACAGTACACGACATCACTTCAGATGTAGCGACAGTTACAGATATGAATGGTAATTTTTCACTCGAACTTTCTGCAGGTAAACATGAAATAGAATTTATGTTTATAAGTTACGACACTTATAAGATGACAGTTGATGTAGCTTCAGGAGAAATGAAAAATTTGAATGTAATTGAGATGAAAAGTTCAGCAATTGGTATCAATACAATCAAAATAGTTGCTGACCGAGCAAAAGAACGTGAAACACCAGTTGCATTCTCAACACTAAACACCAAAGACATTACCAAACAATTAGGTTCACGTGATATTCCACTTGTAATGAACATAACACCAAGTGTTTATGCAACAGCTAATGGAGGAGGCTCAGGTGATGCCAGAATTAATGTAAGAGGTTTCAACCAAAGAAATGTTTCTATCATGATCAATGGTGTTCCTGTTAATGATATGGAAAACGGTTGGGTTTACTGGTCAAACTGGGACGGATTGGCAGACGTTACTTCTTCTATTCAGATGCAAAGAGGTATGAGTGCAGTTAACCTTGCAACTCCATCAATAGGAGGAACAATGAACATAATTACTAGCCCAGCAGAAATGAAGGCAGGAGGAACAGTCAAATTCGAATATGGATCAGGAAACTTCATGAAATATACTGTAGCAGCTAATACAGGCTTAATAAATGACAAATTTGCATTAAGCGTCGCTGGAGTTAGAAAAGTAGGCAATGGAGTAATTGATGCAACATGGACAGATGCATGGGCATATTATTTGGGAGCAAGTTATCAGATTAACAAAAAACAAAGATTAGAACTTTTTGCATTGGGAGCACCACAAAGACACGGACAAAAATTATACAAACAAAATGTAGACTCTTATAACACTTCATTTTCACAATAAATTGTAGCAGACTCCGCAGCTGCCAATATTACCCAATCACCATCAGGCATTCTTTACAATGAAAACTG
>Ga0114934_10002242_pt1 | contig 12381 bp, 16 predicted proteins | sample 4SBtaG_2_FD_99695 | JGI IMG/M metagenome (GOLD analysis project Ga0114934, IMG submission 99695) | Deep subsurface microbial communities from Kolumbo volcano to uncover new lineages of life (NeLLi) - 4SBTROV10_white metaG | ecosystem: Environmental > Aquatic > Marine > Volcanic ... | reverse complement strand
TGAACCAAAATGCCATATCATATCAAAATTATAATGCATGTATTTTTCAAAATTTGAAATATCTTGAACTCTTCCTTTAAATAATGTTACATTATATTTAATAATTTTATTTGAATTCAATATGTGTTGTCCTAAATACCCGGAATGACCGATAAATAAAACATTAATCATAATCTTTTCCCAATTGGATATAAAAAATTCCTTGAATTTCAAGTTCAATATCCATTAAAGCCTTTTTAAATTCTTCTATATTTTCAGGAGAATAAAAAGGAATATTTAACATATCACAAATTGGCTTGTCATCATTTATGGTGTGTCCAGCACCTAGTTTTTCGTATCCAATTTTGCCAGCATTACATATAATAATTTTACCAGCATCTGCTCCAAAATCTCTACATGAAAATTTTAATTGTTCTAGTCTATGCATTATAAATCCCGCTACTCCATAAACAAAAACAGTATTTCCTTGACTAGCTATTCCTCCAGCAATATTTAATAAGTTACTTTCGCCTAGACCGACATTTATAACATTTACCTTTGAATTTAAAGGAAATCTTTTTATGTTCCACATATCCGCATGTAAAAAATAATTATTACTCTTTATTAATTTACTTAAATGTGATCTCATTAATATCCTTTAATTGTTTATAATGCCACTGTACTGGATCATTTTCCATTTCAACTATTCCATCACCTTTATTTGTTTCTATTAAAAATACGACAGGTCCTTTTTTATCGATGATAGTTTTCACTATTCCTCCATAAAAATCATCCGAGTTTACAATATATACTCTCCATCCAGCATTATAAAACATATCATAAATACTATTAATAGTAATTCCTAAAATTTCTGTTGTATTTCCAGTAAGTTGAGTTCTATTATAATCAACAGTTAATACAATATCTTGTTTATTATGTCCAATGAATTGAATTGCTTCTAATGTTGGGCCCATTTGTAAAGCACCATCACTTATATTGCACCATGTTCTTTTACCATTATAACTAATACCAGAAGCTATGCCTAAAGCATTGCCAAGGGTCTCTTCACCATAATCTACGAAGTCAATTTCTTTATGCTTAATACCATAAGATTTGTGCGTTATATCAAGCATATAATAATAATGCCATATAACATAATATGCTTGAGCACCAAACGGCTTGCCTATCACAATGTTCCATTTGTATGGATCAATAACTGCGTCATTATTGTCACAATTAAACAATTCATATAAGTAATTAAACATTGATAATGCACTTGGGATATGGCTTAGTTTATTATCAATGCTATAATCAAGCAATCTTTTTCTTAATGTTTGTTTCATTCTTTTCCTTTTAAATAATAACATCATGATTGTTTACCATAGGAACCATCATATATTACTTCAACTGTTTTAAAATATTTTTCAGATATTTTTAAAAAATTGCTTTTACACAATCCACCTATAATTTTTTATATTCTAATATTTCTCTATGGTTTTTATAATTTCCCACAATTCGTCCTTTATTTTGTCAAAGTCTTGAAAGTTTCTGCCGATTTTATAACCCCCAATCACATTCGAATCAATATCTGTTAACTTGTGATGAAATTTTGCAGATGATGTATATTCATAATCATAATCATCAACATTATATTTTAATTCATTAAATAATTTTTTATTTTTAAACCAACATTTAGTTAAATGTGCTTTACTTTGGTCATTAATATTCTCACCTATATATTTATAATGTTCTGTGTATAATGGACAATATGAACATTCATATGAATATAATAAAATATATTGTTCAGTATTCAATTTATAAAATTCTTCAATATTATCAATTAGTTCGCTTCTAGGAACAATATAATCAACCAATTGTTCAATATTTTGATATTTATCAAAACCTTGATTAATATCAAATGCTGTTATACTATAAATATATATATAATTTTTATATATTGTTTTTAATTTTTCTAATAATTCTAAGTTTGAAATAACTATTGAATTTCCTGGAACATCATAATCTTTTAATATTTTATGTGATTCTTTATGATTAAAATCATTTATTGTATGTGCAGTTATAGCAAATGATACATTAATACCTTTTTTAGGTAAATCATGATTAGGAAACCTTCCTCCATTCCAGGGAGAATTTCCCAAACCATCATATACTTTTAAATCAATATCATATTTTTCTAATATTTTTCGATTCTGCATTTTAAATAATTTATATTGATTTATGTATTTAAAATATGGTACTTCAATAATCATTTAATTTCCTTATTAATCATCTGTTGAGAAATGTTTTCTAAAAACCAATAACTATAATAAATATACTCTGCAGAATCTTTATCTAAACAATCTTTTAATTTTAAAATAATACTTTTTTCTCTAAGTTTATATTTTTTATAGGCACTAATAAATTCGTGTTCATTTTTAATTCCACATAAATCTTTATTATGAGCAAGAATATAAAATATATCTGGATCATAAACATAAAATTCTTCACAACTAGGATTATATCGAATACTATAATTATTGAAATCGTTTAACCATAATCCTTTATGATATAACTCTTTGATAAATTCGATAAATTTTAATTGAACTTTTTCATCAAATATTAAATCATTTAATTTTGTAGAAATATATCTTTTGACAAATAATTTGTTATCTAAATGTGTATAACTTTCAAACTTTGAACACACGTAGGGGTAATATTCATCATATCCAACTTTATTTTTCAGTTTTAAATATTCTGATCCATCAGCATTAATAAAATTATTTTCATAATTAAGATAATTTAATTCTTTTTCTTTATAGCCCATTTTGAAAGCATCTATCATGAATCTAGTATCTTGTTTTTTACTATAATTATAAAAATTATATTTATAAGGATAATCTATATAAAAATTATTTTCATTGTTAACTTCTTCAATTTCAGTGTCTAAATATTTTATAAGAAAATCTTTTATTTTATCTTGTATATCTAAATTATTAACATCTTCTATATATTTATCTATATTATCTGGTATAATTTTTAATTTTTTTATTGGTGAATAACCTTTATCTTTTGTAAATTCCATTTACAATCCTTTTATATATTCTAACATTTTTTGATATAAATATCATCATTCAATTTAATTTTAATATCAATATTATTTCTTTCAAAATCATTTGATATTAAAGATACACTCACAACTTTTAAAATGCTTCAATATGGTTATTAAATAATAATTGAGGAACATTATCTAATGAATCATTACTGGTATAATATATTAACGATTGTTTCAAATATGTTTCCATCATTTCTATCATTTCCATCATTTCCATTTATCTCCATAATATATTGAACAGAATTTATGGTCGCAGATTTTACATTTATCATCTGTAAAGTCAATTAAAGGATCGTTACTAATATTTACATCATACATAATATTTCTATCATATAGAAAATCCATATCACAGCGATATATTTTACCATTACTTGCCATTAAAATTGAATGCTCTCCACTTGAACATTTATAACCTTTAAAATTTAAATATCCATTCATTGTTAAATCTTCAAAAGATAAACTCCGAGTTCCATTCTTATCAGTTACTTGAAATAAATCATCTTCTGTGCTAATTAAGTCTTTATATTCACTCGTTAAAAACCATTCGGATTCCTGTAAGATTGTTCGTACATATAAAGGAATTTTTAATGATTTAAATATTTTTATTCGCTGTAAATGTTTATTAATATTTTTTCTAGTTATCATGTAAGTCATTACATCAAAAGCATTATTATCTTTTAAATAATTAATAGCAGGTAATAGTTCAGACATCTTAGCAAATTCAGAATGATAACTAAAACTAAAAACATATTCAATATTATGTTGTTGCATAATATCATGGTGCTTTTTATAATCTTCTAATTTCCAACGTTGACCATTACTTTGAATTAAAGTTTTAATCTTTTTATCTTTATATAATTCATTTATTTTAACAATCATTGAACTCATTTCTGGATGCATTGTTGGTTCCCCACCATATACAAATAAAAATATTTCTTCTTTTTTAGTATCTATTTGTTTTAAAACCTTTAAGTAATTATCAAATTGTTCATTACTTAAATGTTTTGTTGTGTTATCATGAAAACAACAATACGAACAATTAAAATTACAATTATCTGTTGGCTTAAATTCGATTACAAATTTATTCGTATATTCATTCGCAATCAATGTTTCAAAATCTTTTACTTGAAATTGATTTTCTATGAAGTTTACAAAAACTTCATCTGAATCATCTTTAGCATATTTTTCATATAAACTCATTGTTGTATCCTTAATTTATCGCAATAATCACATGAAGGACAATCTCCTCCACAATTTCTAACATGAACTTTCCATTTAAATAATGATAAAGGTGTTATAGAATCCGATCTATCTAATTTTTCATAATCATCATATAATATTTCATTTTTATTATAAATATTTTCAATTATTTGCATTGCACTTTTAAATGATCCTGCTGTGTTTCTACCTTGTAGTTTAAATATATCTAATACTTTAGTATATTTTAAAAACTCAGAATAATAACCAGGAATTGAATTTCTTTTTAAAAGTAATTCAATTGGGTCAAATTTTGAAGTTGGACAGAATAAATTTCCATCATACTTATCTTGTTTTACTAGATCATAATGTTTATCTTTAAACTGACAGAAAGTTGCACAATCATTATAATTAACAACTGTTCCAAATTTTCTATCACCTTTAATATTATAATATTTATCAAGATTATAATAATTTCATCATGAATATAAATCATATCGTAATTATCATATTTTTTTGATATGATGTCATTATAAGTTGGAAGATTAATTACTGTATTTTTAATTTCAAAATGAAATCTACTTTTCATTTGAGTTAGCCATTCACTATTTGGAACTACTAAAATATCTATTAAACTTTCAAATTCTTCTAATTGTTTATATGCAGCATTCATATCATCTTTTGTTAAATAAATATCATTAAAAATTACACATATTTTTATATCTAATTTTTTAACAGCATATAAAAAATTAATTATATATTCAGATGAATAATCATTATGACTATTCTTACCATTCATATCTTTAAAGTTTAAATTCATAAAATCACTAGAAATATAAACTTCATTTATAAGAGTGCTGTGTTTTTCTAACCATTTTAAGTCACAAGAATTATTTATAAAAAACTCTTGTATATTAATAGGAAATGAAAATTTATTATTAAATAGATTGTTCGTCATTTTTCCAGTATTGTTCGTCATTTTCAATTTTTACCTTTAATATTTTTTCAACATATATTTTATATTTTAAATATTGAGGATGTCCTTTTAATTTATTAAAAGTTCCACTATCAATAAAAGAATCATAATGAAATAAATAAGAATTATTTAACTTATGTTTGGGGTAATATGCTCCAATATTTTGATCTTGAACTTTTATATTAGCATTATTAATTCGTTTACTTATTTCGATATCCGAAGATTTTAAATATTTTAAATTATCATAATTAATATCATATATACTTAATGAATCTTTAGTAATTAAATGTACCCAATTATAATATAAAGGATGATTGATTTCTCCAATATATGGTTTTTCTTTTTCAACTATATATTCTGGCACTTTTTCAACTAAAAATTCTTTACAGTTAAAAACATATTCTAAATTTCTTAAACATACAACATCAATATCTAAATATAAAATATTGTGGGTTTCATATAAAAAACTAAAATACTTTATAGTATAATTTCTTAAAAAATAATTTATATCATCATCTTCTGAATAAAATTTTTGATCAATGTAAATGTTAACATCGAACGCTTTTAATCTTTGTAACGTCTCCTCTGAAGGCATTCTATTTGTAAAAATGCCACAATAAATATTTAAATTTTGATTATTGTCTCGTAAACTTTTAACCAATAAAATTGCCATTTTTTCATAATCTGGTTCACAATATGAGCGCTCTAATGAAAATACAACAGCATTCGTTTTATTATTCCTAGACATTTTAAAATTCAAAGATTTTTTTAATATTTTCTCTTACACCATATTTTATTATAATTTCCGGTATTCCTATATATTTTAATATTTTTAAAAGTTTTGTATCAATTTCAAAATTGAATATTGGAAATAATAAAAACGTTTTCGATGAGTTAACTATTAAATTTTTATTAAGTTCTGGAAAATTTGGACGCAACATTATAGATTTATTATCTATAATAATAGGATTCATTTCATCTGTAATATTTTCAGAGGAGACTGCTGGCCAATAGATAAAAGCATCATCACCCGCAGGAATTTTACTAAAATTATCTAATAGATTTCTAATTTTTTGAATATCAGTTGCTGAGTATTTTTCATTAGGATTATGCCATATTTTTTTATTTATCAATTTAGAACGAGTAAAATTATTTGATATTTCAAAAGAATTTATAAATTCATAAGTATTTGATAGTTCCTTAATTTTAATCAAATACTCTTCAAATGTTGGAAGATCATCCGATTGTAATTTATCAATTTTTTCTATTGTATTTTTAAAAGAATCCAAATTAATATTATATTCGACTTCTAATTTCTTTAAATCTTTTAGGGCTTTAGGAATCTTTTTCTTATTGATTATGCTAAGCATTGTAGAAATATGTTTTTCGAAATTAGTTTTAATATCATCTATTTTTTTATAAACATACTCTTTATCTTTTACCACAAAATTTTGCCAGCTCATATCCTTTAATGTTCCATGATTAAAAGAATTTTTTAAATCTTTTAAATCTTTTTTATGTTTTATCTTATTTATTGTCACAGTATTTTTCCTTTTTCCTTTATGCTTAAAGATTCTTTAAAATCATCAAATAATTCATCATCGATGGTTGCTGCTAATATATCATCTATTTAAGATTCCCCGATTCTACTATATTCTGTCATATCCAATTCTCCATTCCAAAATAACAATAAGTGTAAGGACATTTAATATTTTTAGGATTATACTTGTAATCTCTTGTTGAGACGCCCTTTGTATCTTGCATCATAGCATTAAAACAAAAATACACTTTATTATATTGAATGTGAATTGTTGTAAATTCTGTACAGCATTGTTTATCATTACTTTTAATATCATTTGCCCATATATACCAATTACTACCATATTTATTTGATATAAAATGCTCATCATTTGATATCTTTTTATATATGTCTTGATTAATTAAATTTTTTAATCTATCATTACTTGGTGGCTCACCTATTGTTGAATTAATAGTCGGACAAAATTGGACACAGTCATATATAAATTTTAATTTTTCATAATCTTTATAATCTGCTTTAATATGATCCATATAAGCTATTTCATTTAATTTAGATGAATCCACATTTTTAATAAAATCTATTAATTTTATACCATCGTGATAAGAATAATTAATTTTAATATTTAAATCTTTTAAAACTTCTGGGTTACTACCATTTGTCTGTACAATTATATTATCTGTGTAATTATTTAAAAAATTAACTAATTTTGGCAATTGAGGACTTAATGTTGGTTCTCCGCCATATATAAATATTTCCGGAGAATCAAATTGTTTTAAAACTTCGTGCAATCCATCATAATCAATATCCCAATCTTTTGCGGAATTGTTATGCATATCAGTACAATATAAACAATTATAATTGCAATGTTCTGTTAATCTTATTTCTATTCTCATATGATAATCAATCCTTTTTACTTATCATGATTCTTTATATATTTTTAATAATCCATCGCATGAACAATAATCATATGGGCATTTTCTTGGGAGAATCTCTTTTATATTTTTAAAATAATTGAATGAAATTGGCTCTGGATCTTCAAAACAAAATTGCTGTATTTTACAATCCAAACCAATTTCGTAATTATTATTCCAGCATTTCCAACCTTTGAATTGATTACGTTTTTGTTCAAATATTTCAATATCTGTTAGATTTTCAATTTTATTATCATCTTCAAATACAAATTCTTTATTTTCTAATTGTTTTAAAAATGAAAATTGTTTATAAAAATCGGGCGAGTATTTAATAAATGAGTGCTGATCTTTATATATAAAATGTGGATGGACTTCTAAATTGTCTATATTTAAACATTTGTTTATAAATGTTTTTGTCATATCCCAATATTCTTTTTTAGGATGTAACATAATATTTATTTTATTTTTATAACCTTTATTCAACATTAATTTAATTTTATCAATATATAATTCCAATTCATCTTTATTAATAAATTCTGGATGCCATGACCATAAAACATATTGTTTACTATCACTATCTTTATGTTTTTTAAAAAAATTAATATCTTTTGAACCATTAGTTGTAATATACAATCTTGAATCTTTATGTTTTAAAACCTTTTGTTTAATTAACTCTAAAAGTTCAAAATATCTATAATGAGATGTTGGTTCACCGCCTAATAATCCTAAAAATATTGGCAATGAACTTTTTTCCATTTCATCTAATACCTCTAATTGTTTTGTCCAAGGACCTTGTCGCATCCATTTACCATCATATTGTTTCATCGCATAACAATAGCTACAAGTGTATTCACATACTGTTGTAATGTCCCAATGAACATATAATCTTTGTATTTTATGTCCTACACCATATTGCTTGGCCATCTATCATCCTTATTATATCGTTTATCACTTATATTATCTTTTCCATCTTTTGTTTGTACCCATGTTATTGGTTTAACTAAAAAAGTTTCATTCTGACGAAGCTGTTCAAATATTTTCCAATCATTGTGTAAATCATTTCCCCTGGGAAATGATTTAATTAAATTCTTCTTAAAAAATAATTGTGATAATTGAAAATGAGTATTCTCAATTGGAATTTTAAATTCTTTCTTTTGTTCAATTATTGCTTCTCGAATATCACTTAGTTTAAAATTTAAAAAATTAAAAGGAAAATTTAAATTGATTTCATTAAAAAAGTTTAATAACATATAATCATCATCCTCTAAATAATATATAAATTCGCCCTTTGCTTTATCAAATAAATTTTTATACAAAACACTTAAATCAGTATTTGATTCATAATAATATTTTACAAGATCATTATCAATTTCTTTGATATCATTTGAATCATTATTTACTAATATTTCAATAGGATATTTAGTATTTGAATTTTCATATGCTAATAAAACACTTTCTAAACATCTCTTAAATAATTCTGGTCGATTGTGAGTTAAAATTAAAATACTGATCATTTTACTGTTCTTTATTGATAAAGATCGAAATATCAGTTATTACATTATTATTATTATCAATAATAGGTATCAATTTATTATTTTTAAGATTATTTGGTTCAATTCCATCACATATAATAGAATATTTACATTTTAAACATTTTGATGGTTTAATATAAGATTCTAATCTTCTTTTAAATGAGATATCATAATGATTATCTATCGACATATCAACACTAGTTTTATGATCATTATCAAATAATAAAACATTCCAGTCATACTGGTCAAATATGTGTTGATAGATTCCATAAACATATCGCTCATAACCATTCATAAAACATAATGGTATATATCTTACTCGAATATCATAGTCATTCCATTTGCTATGTATTGTCACATAATCTATAAATTTTTTTATTTCAATCGAAATCTTTGAATAATTAATATTGCTGATATTATCTTCCCATGAATTTATAGGTAATAGATTTATTTGTTTAATTTTTTTATCGAGTATTAATTTAGCATATTCTTCTCCATCAAATCTATCATCGACAGTGCAATTTGCTCTAACTATTATACCACATTGTTTAGCATTATCAATCGCATTTATAATTTTTTTATATGCATTTTTTACTCCAACTATTTTATCATGTATTTCGCCAACACCATGAATTGAAAAGAGTATTTCTTTTAAACCATAATCTTTTGATTTCTGTGTAAATTCTAAACTGTTAAACATCGATCCATTAGATAATGTACTTATATGTTTAAATCTTAAATTACATTCTGCTAAAATCTTAAACCAATCTTTATGAATACTTGATTCGCCACCAGATAATTCAATTTCATGAACATATCGACTTAAAAATATTAATCTATTTAAAATAATATTATAATCAGTTTTTATGGTAAGTTGATCTTTATAATAACAAAAATCACACTTATAATTACAATGTGTCCCTGTAAACAATCTTGCTCGATCATTCATATGTAATGCTCTAGCATTATTTGTAATTTTAGGAACAATGTGTTTATTTAAATTAAAAATATTTTTCATATAATACCTTTTAATATTTCAATAATTTCATCATCTTCTTCTAAAGATATATCACCAATATTCTTTAAATCTTGTATTCTATATTTTAAACCTAAATCTTTTTCTAAATAGTCGATATCATAATATTCAACTTCTTTTTTAAAATATTTACACTCTGCTATAAATCTAGGAGAACAGTCATTTTTCAATAATGTTGGTGTATATAAATATTTATCAAATCTTGATGATAAATTATTAATCGGTGGTTTAACAATTTCTGTATTTTTTATACCTCTATATTTATCAATTTCATTGCATATGATAATAAAATTATCAGGATATTTTGATACTAATTTTTCCACATATTCTCTTGATAAATATCTTGAACTTTCTGTAGCATATATTAATGTTTTTTTATCGCTATAAGACGGGAATTTTAATCTTTTAAAATTGATTTTTTTAATATAATTTATACCATATTCTCCATATATTCTATGATCTAATAATACATGCCAATTTTTTTTATTAACATTTATTATATCTTTATCACCACATCCAAATAAAAATACATTATCACATAATAAAGATTGTTTCTTTAAAGAATAGATTGCTCCGTCAACAACAATTAAATTTTTACATTTTATTATTTTTGATTTATAATGATAAACTGTATTATCTAATATATCTTGTATTTCAATATCGTCTAAATTATATTTTTCAGATATTGCTTTTCTAAAAATTTCTTGATCGATATTTTCTTGAAGTAATATTCCAATATTGAAATGATTTTTTAACAATAAGTAATAGTCGATTACTTCGAAAGTATGACCACATATCCCATGATTTGTATAGTTCCATGAATATGTTAAATAAATTTCATGATCATTTAGTATAGTTATCATTTATAAAATCCTGTATTAATAAATCATCTGATGTTAATATGTATTTTTCTAATTCACCATTTAAACAATCATTATATCTAATATGGGATGAATCATGTATTTGTGAATTATATTCTATAAACGTGCATTTTTTATTATGATAAAAGGCTTCTATTATAACTCTATTATTTTTATCCAATCCTGTATGGGTGTAAATAACTTCATCTATTTCATTGAATAAATTTTTGTAATGTGTATTATTTTTTTTATAAATTAAAGCCTTTTTGTGGTTTAAAAATCTTTGTGAAGGTCCAGATACAAATGCTTTATCTCCATTAGATACCGATTTTTGAAAGGTCAATCCTAATTTCAAGATACAATATTTATCATATTTTTGATAATCATATGATCCATAAAAAGTAATATTTGATTGTTGATTAGAGATATCATGTGTATCATTACTATAAACTAAAAACTTAGATTTAATAAAAAATTTAATTTTATCAAAAGTTTTGATATCAAAGACAAGAATTTTATCTAATGTTAACGAGTTTAATTTTATTCGTTTACATTGGATAATATTTATTTTTGTATTATATTTTTCTTCGATTATGCTATAAATATAATTTAAATCAGCATTATTGATATCAACTATTATTAAATCACATGATGATATAGTGTTTATCATCATGTGATATTCGATAGCATAAAACAATGATCCATTAATTTTTTTATTTTCTTGCCAATAATAAATTATTGCTTTACTTGATGGCATTATTATATTCAATCATAAAATTAGAATATAATTCATCTAAATCTTTTATTGATTCGACTTCATTAACTTGTCTAAAAAATTTAGCATATTTTTCTTCTAAGAATCCACTTCTACTTATTTCATCTCTAGCGTTTAAATATAATTCTAATTTATCAATTAATTTTTCATCACCTGTTTCGAGTATTTGTAAATATACTTCTTCTTTGTTATCGTCATGTATAAAGTAACCTTTATCACATAGAATATTATTGATATTTATATATTGATACATCATTAATCCACTTACATTTGCTTGTTGATGTGTTACCATTTGACGAACTTTCTGAACAGCTACTTTTTTAGCAGTATCCAAATCTGAAATATCTGGTTCAACTATCATTAAGTCATGAGGTTGAACATCAATATTAGAATAATCACTAACAATTCTAACAATCTTATTTTCAGCTAATGCTTTCTTTATTTCTTTCGCTGCAAATACACT
>Ga0114934_10002241_pt1 | contig 12383 bp, 14 predicted proteins | sample 4SBtaG_2_FD_99695 | JGI IMG/M metagenome (GOLD analysis project Ga0114934, IMG submission 99695) | Deep subsurface microbial communities from Kolumbo volcano to uncover new lineages of life (NeLLi) - 4SBTROV10_white metaG | ecosystem: Environmental > Aquatic > Marine > Volcanic ... | reverse complement strand
GTATCCGGTGGTAAAGAACCACCCCACAAAATAAGATTATCAATTTTAATATTTGAGTTAAGTATCCATCTGCTCGCTGTTTTTGTTCCCTGTGAAAAACCGAGAACATTTATCTGACAATTTCCCAATTCTTTTCCTTTCGTAATTTCATCATAAAACGATTGCAAGTATTTGATATTATCTGCAATCTCCGTTTCCCGTGCTTCCTTTGTCATCCACGTTGCACCGACTCTGCCGGAAAATCCTTTTAAGTAAAATTTGCTTAATGCTTCGGGTGCAGCAACAAACATAGAGCCGTTATTCAAGCATTTGAATTTGTTCAAAAAATATTTAGCTAATTGTCCGTACCCGTGAATAACAATCCAAATTGATTTTGTAGTATCATCAAGTTTGCCTAAAGTAAAATAGCGGGCAGTTTTTTCTGCTGTCAATTTATATTCTTTCATCACAAATAATTTATTTTGTATTTTATTTAATTCAATTAAAAATTAAACTGTAAAATAAATGAAATACCGTACAACTTAAAACCAATAGGGAGATTTAAAATGAAAAATCTTAGAAAATTCACAATTGTAATAATGACTTTATCTCTCATCTATTTGTCCGGCTGCGGAAGTTCACGGCAAGTCTCTCGCATAAACCCAAACGATGTTACGGATTTAAGCGGAAATTGGAACGACACGGATTCACGCCTCGTAGCCCAAAAAATGGTTAAAGATGCTTTAAGCCGTGCATGGCTAACTGACTTTCTAACTGCTAAGGGCAGAAAACCTGTTGTAATCGTTGGTAAAATAAGAAACAAAAGCAGTGAACATATTGCAATAGAAACATTTACTAAAGATTTGGAAAGAGAATTAATCAACTCCGGCAAGGTTCGCTTTGTTGCTTCTTCAAAAGAAAGAGGTCAAGTACGAGCTGAAAGAAAAGACCAGCAAGATTTTGCTTCAAGCGAAAGTTTTAAGAAATTCTACAAAGAACTTGGTGCGGACTTTTTACTTTCGGGTGTAATTAATTCCATAAATGATTCTTACAATGGTTCGAAAGTAAAATATTATCAAATTGACCTTCAATTAATTAATATTGAAACTAACGAAAAAGTTTGGATTGGCGATAAGAAAATCAAAAAATATATTAGTAAAGATAAGTACTCAATGTAAAGAAACAATGTTTTAGCAATCCGAGTAATTCATTGATATTAAATTATTTTGATTTAAATTATTTGTTATGAAAACAAAACTGTTTTTGCTAACCATAATGCTTTCTGTTTCCTTTTGGAGTTGTTCATCAATAATTACCAAAACGGAATTTTACCGCCCGATAATTAATGACTTGCAAAACGGTAATTATCTGGCAGCTTCTAAAAAATTGGAAGCTGCCGAACTTGACGGTAATTATGCCGACAAGGATCGTTTACTCTTCTATCTTGACAAAGGAATTATCAATCATTATGCAGAGCGTTATAAAGAAAGTAATGCCGCATTTGAAAAAGCTGAATTTTTAATTGATAGTCTTTACACGAAAAGCATTTCAAAAGGAGCAGCATCACTTTTACTTAACGATAACGCATTAGCATACAGCGGTGATGTTTACGAAAACTTGTATGTTAACATATTTAAAGCATTAAACTATATTCATCTTAACAAATTTGACGATGCCTATGTTGAAGTTCACCGAATATCTGATAAACTGAAAGAACTGAATACGTACTACGAAGAAGATGTCTCGAACCTAAATAGCTCGAAAGACAATAAGATAAAGATTGATCCGAAAGATTTGGATTTTTATAATGATGCTTTTGCCGATTATATTAGTCACTTAATTTATCGTGCTGCCGGAGAAGAAGATAACAGTAGAATTTCTTTGGAGCACGCAAAACAAGCCTGGACAAATTATGCTGATGTTTACAATTACCCAATGCCAAGAGCAATCGATTCAGCTGCAAATGTTAACTCAACTTTGTTGAATGTTATTGCTTTTACAGGAAAAGCTCCCGAAAAAATTCCAATAGGTGCCCGCATTACAACATTTGACGGATTTTTTACAATTTCTGATCCGACTCTTTATCATATACAACCAATTCCATTTCCAGGTATCAAAAACGGTTGGAATTTTAAATTTGAATTTCCGGCAATGAAAGAGGAAGGAACTAATATTAGTCAAATAAAAGTTTATATTGACAGTGTTTACGCGGGAAATTTGCAGCTTCTTGAAAACATTGCTAATGTTGCCACCAAGACCTTTGAAAGCAAAAAAAACATAATATTTTTCAAAACAGCATTAAGAGCTATTGCAAAAGGAATCAGCGCCGGTCAATTTGGAAAAACTATTAAGAAAAACACAAATAGTACAGAGCTTGGAAATGTTTTGGCATTTGTTTTAAATGCTGCAGTTGATGCAACCGAACATGCCGACTTACGTACATGGAGAACAATTCCTGGTTATTCCTTTGTAGGTGAATTTCCGATAAGCAAAGGCAGACACATAGTTGAAATTTTGTTCTTGGATAACAGAGGAAATATTTTACAAAAAGATAAATTTTCAAACTATTTAATTAATAAAAAATTAAATGTTTTAGAATCATTTTATTTAGACTAATAAATATTATCTCATAATATTTAAAATGTTTACTTGCGGGTAGAAGTATAGAACTCCAGATCAATTGTTTTTAGCTCTCTCGTACAGCTTGGATATAATGCGGAAACAAATTCTTTAGTGTATTTTGCCGCTCTGTGTTTTAATTCGGCATCTACATTTGGGAATGACATTATATGATAGAACTCAAACTCCCCTGCTCTGTAAACGGAATAAATTGTATCCGGTTCGTTATCTTTTGTAGCTTTTACAAAAACGTCAATGCTTTCCAATACTTTGGATAATTTATCCACCTTGCATTTATATTTTACAATTTTCGAAATCATATTTCTCCCAATAATGTGAGTTTGAATATAAAAATAATTTGCATAAAATAGCAATTCACATTTAAGAAAATATTATTTTTTTTGGTGACTTCAGGTTATAGTTTTTTTTATGATTGCTAACTTCCCATTAGTAATTCAGAGTCAAAAAAAATTTTTAAAAACACTGCATTACAAGAAGTAATAAAAATATTTTTCAGGTTAAATTTATCAAAATACACGTAGCACAGAATAATATTCTGTGCTACAAAATATTTGACTCTGAATTGCTGCTTCCCATTACCCGCCTTGCGAATAATGGGATTATTTGTTGTATTCAGTTAACTAAAACTTAACTTCAGGAACTTTTTCTGCACTTTTGGCCGCACGGAAATATTGTTTTGCCGTAAATCCGCCAAAACCTGCAATTGCGTTTGCGGGAAATCTTCTGATTTTGGTATTAAATTCCTGTACTATTTTATTGTATTTTCGTCTTTCAACCGCAATGCGATTTTCCGTACCTTCCAACTGTGCTTGAAGCTGTAGAAAATTTTCATTTGCTTTTAACTGCGGATATTTTTCAACAGTTACCATTAAACGTGATAATGCACTTCCCAGATTATCTTGTGCCGCTTGAAATTTACTAAAAGCATTCGGGTCACTCAGCATTTGCGGAGTAAGTTTAATTTGTCCTGCAGAAGCTCGTGCTTTAGCAACTGCAGTGTAAGTTTCCTTTTCAAAATTAGCAACACCTTTTACTGTGTTGACAAGATTCGGAATTAAATCCGCACGCCGTTGATATTGGTTTTCAACTTGACTCCACGCCTGAGTAACGCCTTCGTCAAGACTGACGAGACTGTTATAAACTCCAACTCCCCAAAGCACAAAACCAATTATAACAACAGTTATAAAAACCCCAATGCCGCATCCGACTTTTAATCCTTTATTCATGGATACTCCTTAATTTTATATTTATATTATTAAATTATTATTTTATTGCATAAATTTTTGATTTATTTACTAACCCGGCATTACTTTTTACTTTTATCTCCGGCTTTGTTTCTTTTATTTCGCCAAATAATGTTCTCTCATTTTTCGCTGATTTTTCAATTAACTCATTGTTGCTGATAAATAATTCTTTCCCGTTTTGATTGCTATTCTCATTCACATTTCGCATTCCATAGGTTAAACTCCATTCGTTAATATATGCAAATAAAAATAATTCTTTAATGTATTCACTGTCATCATAAGTGATTAACCATTTGTGATTTATAGTATTACCACATAGATCCTTGTTTTTTTGTTAAGAAATTATGCACAGCTCACTCACAGAGTCCCGTCCGCTGGACTTTGTGCGTGGACATCCTTTAAAAAATTTATTCTTCCGAGCCAAATCTTTGATTTTTTTTACAAAGTTTACACATTTTTTGAATAACGAATATCGATTAACGATTTTAGATTTCCGATTTTTTTATTTCTTAAATCAAAAATCGTTAATCCTTGTTCTTAAATCATTTTTTTATTGCAGCTTGCTGCGTTAGGAATACTCAAAAGACTATCTACACCTTTAATCTTGATAGGTTTTTCATAAAGTTCCTGAATACGTTTTGCAACAGCTCCACTTTCAAAAAAGAGTAAAACATCCGGGTCGGATATATCTGCTAAATTTCGAAGGACTCCCGTTTTAGGATCTGTATAAGTATAATCAAGGTCAATGTATTTGTATGAATCAGGCATACACTTTGTCTTTAGCAAATTTTATCAATTCTTGCAATGTGATTTTTCCAATCATATAATTTCTAATTATCTCAACACCTTTATGAGTTGGTTTAAAACCTTCGAACATATTACTGCCGATTGCATTTGCTGCACTCTCCAAAATTTCCAAATTGGGAAATTTCACACCCATAATAGTTAGATTTTTACGGTCTATTTCTATCGTATTAAACATATTATATCCGATTCAATTAATCCTTACCAATTTACTCTTTTTGCTTTAAATTTTCTTCCAAAACTTTGTCGTTAGCAATCAAAATTAATCTCGATTTCGTGATGTGTGGAATGGTGCACAACATACTGATATCGTCAATAGTTTGATTAAGCATCTCAAAAATATTAAATATTAATTGGTCAAACTTCGCACAGGAGCAGGAATTCTTCCGCCTCTTAAAACAAAATTATTACTTCGCAGCGTACTAACCGACATTATCGGTGCAAGTCCGAGCAAGCCTCCGTAATCAACAACATCACCGACTTTTTTACCGTAAGCAGGAATTATCCGCACGGCAGTTGTCTTATCATTGATCATTCCAATGGCACTTTCATCGGCAATTATTCCGGCAATTGTTTCCGCTGTTGTACTTCCGGGAACTGCAATCATATCTAGCCCAACCGAACATACGGAGGTCATTGCTTCCAATTTTTCGATAGAAATATGCCCTTTAATTGCTGCATCAATCATTCCCTGGTCTTCACTTACGGGAATAAAAGCACCGCTCATTCCACCTACCGAAGAACTTGCCATTAAACCGGCTTTTTTAACCGCATCATTCAGCATTGCAAGTGCAGCCGTTGTTCCCGGAGCGCCGACATCTTCAACTCCCATAGCTTTTAAAATATCTGCAATACTGTCACCTATTGCGGGGGTCGGGGCAAGCGAAAGATCAACAATACCAAATGGGATTCCGTGTTTTTCCGCAACTTTTCTTCCGATTAATTCACCGGCTCGCGTAATTTTAAAAACAGTTTTTTTAATCACTTCCGCAAGCTGTTGCATCGATACTTGCCCAGCGTTTTTTATCGCATCCAGCACTACACCTGGTCCGCTTATGCCAACATTAAGAACAACTTCCGGTTCCGAAACACCGTGAAATGCACCGGCAACAAAAGGGTTATCTTCCGGAACATTGCAGAACACAACAAGTTTTGCACAGCCGATTGATTGATTCTCTTTTGTTAATTCTGCAGTTTCCTTTACGGCATTTGCCATCATTAAAACAGCATCCATATTTATACCGGCTTTAGTTGTACCGATATTTACACTTGAACAAACACGTTTTGTTTGAGCTAATGCCTGCGGAATTGCTTTAACAAGTTCACGCTCACCGTTTGTAAATCCTTTTTGCACAAGAGCTGAAAAACCGGCGAGATAATCAATACCAATATCTTCGGCAGCTTTGTCGAGGGTTTTTGCAATTTCAATAAATTCTTCTGCAGTGCAATTATCAAAAGGAATTGAAATCGGTGTGATTGCTACCCTTTTGTTGGCTATTGAAATGCCGAATTCTTCCTCAATTTCCTTTGCATATTTTACGTGGTTTTTTCCGTATTTTAATATTTTATCATAAATCTTCTGTTTGCTTACTTCAATATTTCTATCGTAGCAGTCGCGTAAACTAATTCCGAGCGTAACAGTTCTAATATCGAAATGTTCAATCTCGGTCATCTTAATCGTTTCTAATATCTCATTAAAATCGTAAGGCAAAATTTTCTCCGTTTATTTTACGTTTTTCTATTTTATAGTTCTTAATATTCAGTTGTTTCAAGTGAGCCAAATTTATATTCATCTTAAACTCTAATTTCAAAATTCTCCGAAATGGATTCTGCGAATAAATTCTAAAATTTCTAATTTCAGATTCTGTGCATTTTATTAAAAATATCCTCGTGCTGCAGATAAATTTTAATATTTAAAGAATCGGATAATGTTTTCATCTCATTTTGAATTGCATTTAAATCTTTTGATGAATTTGAAATATCGAACAGCAAAATCATAGTATAATATTCACCCAAAAGTTTTTGACTAATATCCTGAATATCACAATTGGCGTCTGCAAGTGTTTTTGTGATTGAAGCTACAACTCCTGGCGAATTAGCACCGAAAGACGTCAAAATTATTCGTCCTGAATTTTTACTGCCGTTTTGTATATTCGGATTATTTTCCATTTCAAAAACAGATTTATTAACAACCTCTTTTACACGTTCGGGTGATGCATTTTCCCCAAGTTCTTCAATTGCCGAAAGTGTTAATTTCCTAATATCCTGTTCGGTAAGTTTCACGGTTTAAGTCCCTTATAATTATTTTGTATTTGTATTAATAATTTATTCGTAATTTCTCTATTTTTTATTCGAGCAAATCTCTCTGCATTTTGAATATTACCCCTATAAAATCTAAGCCAAAGTAAACTGCCCACTGCAAGTCCATCAAAAATTCTGTTCTGCCCGAAAGCATTTAAAGTTAAATATCCCCAAAGTACATTCCAACCGAGCGACAATAAACCGGAAATATAATGTCCCGTATAAAATTGTCCTGCCCCTGGTAAAATATAAGAAATTGCCTTTGCAAAGTTAACGGAATATTTATCCTTTTCAACTTGATGTAATTTTTGTGCAAGTTCTTTTCCAAAACTTACTTTACTAAAATAATATTCTGCTCTTTCAAAATCACCGGAAAACATAAAAGCCCAGCCTCGCCAATAATTTATTTTTCCAATAGAATTATTAAATCGAACATCATTTTCAAATTTGCTTAACAACGAAAGTGCGTTGGAGTTTGTTTTCCGCAAAATGTTACAGCGTACTATTTGAAATTTTGAATTCAAGAAATCCGTATCGTTTTTTGATTTCAAGGCAGATATAGAAAAATATTTTATTGCATCTTCAAACTTAGCTCCGGCTTTGTAACACTTTGCAATTTTATAATTTGTTATAAAATCATATTTCTTATTTTTATCAAAAAATTGAAGTCGTTTATATTCTGTAATAGCATCAAAAAAGTTTTCTGTTGTAAATAATGAATCTGCAAAAGTAAGTTGGTTTTTAAGAACTGCTTGCGAATAAGCATTAATATTAAATATTATAATTATTAAAATTATTTGAATAAGCAATCCCAAGTGTCCGGTATTTTCATAATTATCTTGATTTAACATTCATCTATTTATGTTTCCTCAAACACTTATTTAAATAAAAATTTTGGTAAAGGAGCAAAGTAATTATGCTTTTTTAAAAAGAAAACTACATTTTTCCCAAAACTAATTTGAACACCTATGTTATATTGTTGTGCAGCTATAACCGAACCGTAAATATTTCCTGCATAAAAAGCCGACGCTAATCCCGTAAAAATCCAAGCTCGCATTTTGTGATCTGCCTTAAAGTTATCAACAGCAAGAAATGTGAATAACCCCGTAACAAGCAGAGCAGTTATGCCATCGCCGGTTTTTCCTACGTAAATTTTTCCGCTTCCCGGAATAATTGCAGACAAAACTCCCGCAGCCGTTGCATTTTTATAGTTGGGATTCACACTTCTTTCATAAAACTTTTTTACACTATTTTTAATAGTATTTGGAAATGGCGACAAAAAATTTTGTTCTCCTATTTCCTTACTTCCTTGCATCAGTTTCGAAAAATTCGACATCATTTGAATATTTTGATTGTACGGGTATGACGAATCCAATTTCAAATTATTGAAATAATCAAAATTATTTGTCTTCAGGTTTTCACGAACAAAATACAACCTTGACAAATCCATAAGTGAATTACTTTTGGACAGACTTTTAAATTCACTTAAAGCTGATATTGATTTTCCCATTTGAGAATTTCCGAACGCAATTTTGAATGCAGCAGTATCATTGGGATTGTTTGAGAGATATGCACGGAATTCTTCATTTGCACGCAGATAATCTTTTTGTTTGAATAAATAATTTCCAAAACTTAATCTGTTTACCGCTGAAAATAGATTAGTGGAATCAACCGTTTGAGAAAATACAAATTGTTTAGGAAAAATTAGAAACAGTATTAAAAAAAATATGTTTTTATTAAATAGCAATGCAGCAAATTTTTGTGATTGATTAAACTAAAGATAATAAAATTCGGGTAATTGCCCGATTTAGGGAATAATATAATTACTTAATGTACTTTTTAACCGGGTCGTAAAAATGACCGTCTTTATAAAGCGGATAATTATTGTAACCCTTTGCATAATTCAAGTCACGTGTGAATCTATCAATAAACAGCAGGGTACCGATTATAAAATTAGTTTTATGTACAGCTTGAACAAAAAATGTTGAACAAGAAGGATGAAAAGCACAATTATCTCCATCGAGGTTAGAGAATAATTTTTTATATAATTGCTGCGAAACGGAAACAAAATCATTCGCTTTGGTATTTGTTGTTTCTGTATTCGCTAATTCCGGGAGAGCATACGAAATTTTATGTCCTTCCCATTTTGCCCAATCGGTTTGCGCAAAAGTCAAACTTGAAAATATAAATACCGGTATTAAAATAAATATTTTTTTCATTAAATAATTTATTCAAATTGATATAAATTAAAAATAAAATAATAGAACTATAACTATTAAATAATTCAACAAATTCAAGGAATTAACATCTGCCACACAGCTTTTAGATTTACGTTAAGCCGCCTGTTTTATTTCTGCAGTTCTTCCAAAAGTAATTTATAAATTTCTTCTTCCGGCATTTGCTCGCCTGTCCAAAGTTCAAACGACTTTGCACCTTGCCGGACAAACATTTTTAATCCGTTTAATGCAATTGCACCTTGAGATTCCGCAAGTTTTAAAAAATTTGTTTTTAACGGATTGTATATTAAATCAAAAACCAATTGATCTTTATGAAACGAATCTGCTATTGTGGTCGGGGAATCATCTTCGTCGGGTGGCATACCGATTGATGTTGCGTTTACAATTAAAGCTGAAGTGTTGAGTAATTCAACAATATCGGGAGGGACAAGTTCAAATGCTTCGATTTCATCATACAGCATTTTTGCCGCAAAATATTCATCCAGTGATTCGGCTTTTTCTTTTGTTCTATTAATAATGTTTATTTTTCTCGGTTTAAAATTTCTAATTAACGTAAATATTACACTTCGGGCACCACCTCCGGCACCAATTACGGAAACCGTTCTATTCTCAATCTTTTCTTTATATGGCTCAAGAATTGCATAAATTCCGTTAACATCGGTATTAAATCCTTTTAACTCTCCATCCTCATTTACAATTGTATTTACCGCTCCAATAACAGCGGCTTCTTCCGAAAAAACGTTTAAGTAGTCAATTACTTTTTCTTTGAAAGGCAGAGTAACATTAAATCCCTTAATGCCCAAAGCAACCATTCCTTTCATAGCATCTTCCAAATTGGAAGAAAAAATATCAAATGGGAGATAAACATAATTAAGCCCCGCCATTCTGAAAGCATTATTATGCATAAACGGTGAATATGAATGTTTAATCGGATGCCCGATAACGCCGACCAATGTTTTACTTTGTTCCATTTTATCTGAACTCATTATTTATGTGCCGAATGTTCATCAATAAGTTTTTTAAATAGTTTCGATACTTTAACTTCGGGATATTCACTGTCAAATTTCTGTTTTGTGCTTGGATCAAGATTAAACGCCAATTTTAATATCCTTATTGCTTCTTCCACATTATGAAGTAGAAAATTAACTTTTGCTTTTCCGTAATATGCATTTGCATTTCCGGAATCAATACGAAGACAATTATTGTAAGCTTCTAAAGATTTTTCAAACTCTCCGGATTTCCAATATAATTTTCCCAAAATTATCCAGGCGTTAAAATCATCAGAGTTTGACTCAACAATTTTTTTAAACTTATTTAATGCTGCGAAAAATTCATCTTTTGAAAAACCGGTTTCAAAATCTTTTTCAATTTTACCGAGTATAAACATTGCTTTGTCAAAATCATGCAAAGCTTCTTTAGATTTGCCCAAATTTTTGAAACAAAAACCACGTGATAAATAAGCTTCGTAGTATTCATCATCAATTTCAACTGCTTTATTATATGCTGCTAATGCTGAGGAAAAGTCGTTCATTTCTTCAAATACTTTACCAAGATGAAACCAAGCAGCTTCATCTTGCGGATCATCATCAACAACTTTTTTGAATTCTCTAGCAGCAAGAGGATATTTTTTCATACTTAGATAAGAAACTCCGAGATTAAACCAAGCACTCGGAAATTTTTCTTTAATTGCAAGAGCAAGTTCGTAACTGTTCGCCGCTTTATCAAATTCTTCCATTTCGATAAGAACAATGCCTCTGTTAAACCAAGCTATATGATTGTACGGTTCAATTTCAAGATATTTATCGTAAGCAAAAAGTGATTTACTAAAATCTTCCAAAGTATCGTAGCAAATACCAAGTTCATACCAAGCTTCTGCAAATTCTTTGTCAATTTCAACAGCTTTTTCAAAATATTGTACAGCTTTTGCAAAGTCTCCTTTTTTCTCACACAGTCCGCCGAGACTAAAATAAGCATCTTCGTTTTCCGAATCGGTAAGCAGCGTTTTCTCAAGTGAGTCGAAAGCATCATCAAACAATCCGAGATTTTCTTCTGTAATAGCTTTGTTAAGCAGAGTCTCGCTGTCATTCGGGTTAAACGTCATTGCCTTTTCAAAGGAAAAATAAGCTTCTTCAAATTCAAATTTATTATTAAGAAATATTCCGCGCAGTTGCCAAACATCTGAATTATAAGGAGCAACTTCAAGAATTGCATCGGCAAGAAAAAGTCCGTCATCAACAAAACCGTACTCTAAACACGTATGGACTGTATCTTCCAATAATTCCATATTGGTCAATACAGTACCGTCATTGATTATTTCTTTACAAAATTTGACTTTTTCTCTCAATTCTTCATCATCGAAGAAAGAACTTTCGTCATCGAATAAAAAGTCGTTTGAATTATCCATTTAAAGCAAATACTCCAATTGTTGAATTGTCCAAAAGTATAATTATGACTTGATAAAATCAACTTGACTTTGTAGTCATTTATTTTAATGAAATCAAAAATTACTTATCGTTTCAATTTGAAAAATCTGTAACCGATTCCGGGTAATTTTATTTTAACTTTATGATTGTAAACTGTTAATTTTTTGCCGGATAATAAGTCTCTAATTGAATTACCTTTGTAAAAATCGGGTAATTTTATAATTACATTTTCAGTCCTCGTATTTTTATTCAAAGCAACAAGAATACGTTCGTTTAAGTCCGAACGTAGATATACGAAAATATTTTTATCGGCTTTCAAATTGAAATAATCGCCATAACGCAAAGCAGTATAATTTTTGCGTAAATGAACTATTTTACTTACATCGGCAAGCATTGATTTTTCGTATCTGTTTAATTGATTCCCAAATCTCATCATTCTCCTGTTGTCCGGGTCGGAGTCTCCGGTCATTCCAAACTCGCTACCGTAATAAATAACCGGCAAACCGGGTATGCTGTTCATATAAGCGAGATAAAGCTCGGCTTTTTTATAGCTTGACGGATGATCAACTTTAGGCGGATTGTTCCAACCTTCTTCGACTGCACTCCACTGACTCAATTTTAAATCACCATCGGCGTACGCCATAAAACGATTCTTATCGTGGCTGTCCATAATATTTCCCATTAAATTCAGCGAACCGTAAATGGATAAGGACTTTTTAATTTCGTTGTCTAAATTTTTGAAATTATATTTTTTG
>Ga0114934_10002239_pt1 | contig 12389 bp, 9 predicted proteins | sample 4SBtaG_2_FD_99695 | JGI IMG/M metagenome (GOLD analysis project Ga0114934, IMG submission 99695) | Deep subsurface microbial communities from Kolumbo volcano to uncover new lineages of life (NeLLi) - 4SBTROV10_white metaG | ecosystem: Environmental > Aquatic > Marine > Volcanic ... | reverse complement strand
ATGCTTAAACACCATAATATACTCTTGAGGGGCTTTAGGTCCGGTTACTTTCCCTTACTTCTACCCCTTATCCCATATCCCTTACCCCTTTTATAAAGTAACCTAGGTAGGTTCGCACCCATTTTCTTTATAAATACACAGTATTTTGTTACGGACTTAAATAGTTACATGCTTTATTTTAAAAGTTTTTCAACAGCCTGGATAGATTTGAATAATTGTGTGCTTGATAGTATATTAATAAAAAAATAAGAAGTAAGGAGAAGATATGAAAGACAAACGTCCAGAACTTTTTAAAGATTATTATTGTGGTATGACCGTAGATGCTATAAAACTTTCTATACTTAATGCCTTAAAATACTGGATGGGTAAGGATAAATACAGCGCTACAGAATATGATTGGTTTATGGCATGTGCATATTCTATAAGGAATAGAATTGTTGAAAGATGGACTCATACTCAAAACGAATATTATAGAATAGATTCTAAGCGTGTGTATTATTTATCACTTGAGTATTTGATTGGGCGACTTATGGGAAATAATCTTTTTAATCTGAAACTTTATGATAAATACAAAACAGCTTTAAAGGAACTTGGATTTGATATCAATAATATAAGAAATCTCGAAAATGATGCAGGGCTTGGAAATGGAGGACTTGGAAGGCTTGCAGCATGCTTTCTGGATTCTATGACTACCCTGAATCTTCCTTCATATGGATATGGAATAAGATATGAGTTTGGAATATTTAGACAGATGATAAAAGAAGGATTTCAGGTTGAAGAACCAGATGAGTGGCTTAAAAAAGGTAATCCTTGGGAAATAGTAAGACCGGAATTCACTCAGGAGGCCTTTTTTGGTGGTACGGTAGAAGAACATACGGATGAATATAATAGAAAATGCTATGTTTGGAAATACTCAGAAAAAGTAATGGGCGTACCCTATGATACCCCTGTTGTAGGATATGGTACTGATAATGTGAATACCTTGAGATTGTGGTCTGCAAGAGCATCAGAACAATTCGATTTTCAACTTTTTAATCATGGCGATTATGTAAAAGCGGTTCAGGAAAAAAATGAATCTGAGAATATAAGTAAAGTACTTTATCCAAATGATAATCTTGTAAAGGGTAAAGAACTTCGATTAAAACAGGAATATTTCTTTGTGACCTGTACTATTAAAGATATTATAAGAAGATATACTAAGATGCATAATGATTTTTCACAGTTTAAGGAAAAAGTTGCAATACAGTTGAATGATACACATCCTGCTCTTGCTATACCAGAGCTTTTGAGAATACTTATAGATGATTATAAAATGGACTGGGATTATGCATGGGATATAATTGTATCTGTATTTGGATATACAAACCATACACTCCTTCCCGAAGCACTTGAAAAATGGGATGTTGAAATATTTGGTAGATTACTTCCACGCCATCTCATGCTTTTATATGAAATAAATTATAGATTCTTAAAGAAAGTGAGTATAAAATTTCCAGGAGATAATGATAGACTTAAAAGAATGTCGATTTTCAAGGAAGATGGAAATAAAGAGATTAAAATGGCTTGGCTTTCTATTATTGGCTCTCATTCGACTAATGGTGTTTCTGAACTTCATTCCAAACTTATAAAAGAAGAGCTTGCAAAAGATTTTTATGAGACATTTCCTGAGAGGTTTAATAATAAAACAAATGGTGTTACCCCTAGAAGATGGCTTCTTAAATCTAATCGAGAGCTTGCAGATTTTATATCAGAACATATAGGAGATAATTGGATCACCGACCTTTATGAACTCAAAAAACTTGAGAAAATGGCGGATAATAAAAAATTTAGAGAGAGATTTGCAAAGATAAAACTAGATAATAAAAAAAGACTTGCAGAATATATTTGGAAAAATAATCATGTAAAAGTAAACCCTGAATCCATTTTTGATGTGCAAGCTAAAAGACTTCATGAATACAAGAGACAACTTTTGAATGCATTGCATATTATTCATCTTTATCTAAATATCAAGGAAAACAAAGAATTTGATATTGTTCCAAGAACATTTATTTTTGCAGCAAAGGCAGCACCTGGATATACGATGGCTAAACTAATAATAAAATTTATAAATTCAATAGCAGATATTATCAATAATGATCCTGATATCAAAGGACTTATTAAGGTCATTTTTCTGGCAGATTATAAGGTCTCTTTGGCTGAAAAAATTATACCTGCTGCTGATGTAAGTGAACAAATATCTACTGCCGGAATGGAGGCTTCAGGAACAGGAAATATGAAGTTTGCACTTAATGGGGCTTTAACTATTGGAACCCTTGATGGTGCAAATGTCGAGATAATGGAAGAAGTTGGAGAGGAAAACATTTATATTTTTGGCCATAAGACAGAAGAAATAGAAGAATTAAAGAAAAATGGAAATTATAATCCCAGGGCTATTTATGAAAATAATAGTGATATAAAGAGAGTGGTAGATCTTATAGAAACGGGATTCTTTGCACTCGGAAATAAACCTCTTTTTATGCCTATAGTAGATTATCTTCTGAATGAGGGAGATAGATATTTTGTCCTAGCTGATTTTGATGATTATGTTAGAACACATAAGAAAATTTCAGAAGAATTTAGAAATAAAGATATATGGGTAAAAAAGGCGATTTTGAACTGTGTAAGGATGGGAAAATTCTCGAGTGACAGGACTATAAAGGAATATGCAAATGATATATGGAAAGTAGTTCCTTTCAAAGTAAATTTTAAACCTGAACTAGATGTAGAGAATGAAAAATAAAATGACTAATTTAGATAAGTAAGGCCATTTTTTTAAGGACCTCTGATTTATTATTCATGAGGTCCTTTATTTTATTTATATTATCAGGAGTAATATTTAGGGTGAGCATTATCTCTTCTTTTTCAAAATATTTTGAAGGTTTTATTTTGATTGAGTTCCTGAGCTCTGAAAATCCATCAAAAAAACTATTTTCAAGTCTTTTAAACTCTAATAAAGCACGAGAATATTCAGGATATCTTTTTTTATAAAGAATATCGAAAAAGTATTTGCCTTTTGATTTTCTATCATGCGAGGGATTAGCAAAAAAATTATCTTTCAATATATTTGCTATTATTTGTTTTTCATCTTCACCTTTTTTTATAGAAATCTCTGAAATCCATTGCTTCACTAGTCTTTTCTGACTGGCAGTAAGATGAATGTTTTCTGGTATCATATTTCCTCCACTATTGTTTTTTCATATTTTCTAAAGAAATTCCAGCTTATTAGAAAAAGTGTGATAGAGATTATCAAAGGATATAATATCTGGAAAGAAGTCATATTTTTGCTTATATAGAATATATCTCTGTAGCACTTAATAACAGATGTTATAGGATTGAGTAGAACTAGTTTTTTAACATTCTCAGGCACCCATTTGAGTGGATAGAAAATTGGTGTTAGATAAAACCAAATGGTTATAAGTATTTCTATAAAATATGAGATATCTCTGAAATATACATTTGCTATTGAGAGGAAGAATCCCATTGAAAGAGATAATAAAAATTGAATAAATATTATTAAGGGGATTATTAATATATTAGAAATTGAGAGAGTAAAATCCAATTTGAATGAAATTGTGAAAAATATCAGGAAGATAGTGAAGGAAGCTAAAAATATAAGAAGATGAGAGATTATTTCTGCTATGATAAGAAGCTCTCTTGGGAAATAGACTTTCTGTAATAATGAATGATTTTTAAGAAAAATATGGCAAGAGTTTATCATGGAAGAAGAGAAAAATAGCCATGGTATATAAGCACAGAATAAAAATACAGGGAATCTGGGAATGTTTATTTTTAATATATAACTGAATACAAATGTAAATATTATGAGCATTGCTATAGCATTTAAAAATGTCCAGAAAAATCCAAAGAATGTTCCGTGATAACGGAGATAAAGATTTATTTTTATCAATTTAGAAAGGAGAAGCCCATTCTCTTTTATTTTTTCAATAAGTCGTGCCATGAAGGTGTTCTCCTTTTAAAAGAAGATAATGATTTACAACATCTACTGCAGGACCTGCCATTATAATTTCTCCATGTTCAAGAAGTATTGCTTTGTTGCAATGTGATTTTATCATGTGAAGATTATGTGAGACAAAGAGAGCAGTACTGCTTTTTGATATAAGATTTTCTATACTCTGCATGCTTTTTGTTTGGAAATCAAGGTCTCCAGCCTGATATATATCATCTACAAGAAGTATTTCTGGTTCTAACATGGAAAAAGCTGCAAAGGATAAACGAGCGCTCATACCTGTTGAGTAAAAATGTATCGGTAAATCTATAAATTCTCTTAAACCACTGAAATCGATTATTTCATCCATTTTTTTATCAATAATTTTTGGAGGAATATTAAATATAGAGCCGAAAAGTCTAATATTTTCTCTTCCACTCAGCTGTTGGAAAAATCCCAGTTCATATCCAAGAAGGGCTGCTACTCTGCCTGAACAAGTAATATTGCCACTTGTAGGGTAGTATATTTTGGATATCAATTTAAGGAGAGTAGTCTTACCTGCACCATTATGACCAATTATGCCCCATATCTCTCCACTGTTTATTTCCAGATTTATATTGTTGAGAGCAGTTATTTTTTGTGTGAGATTATTTTTTTCTCTAAATATTCCAAATAGTCTTTTTTTAAGACTTTTATCCTTTTTTTTCACAAAAAAAGTCTTTGATACATTCTCAAGTTTTATAAGAGTCTTCATCTTTCTCCAAGTCTCCATTTAACTGATTGCGGATGGAATAAGAATTTTAAAAAGCCCAATATTCCTGCTAAGATAGTCATTATAAAATAAAATGGATATGAAAGCCAGCGTATTTTGATATCTTTATATGAAAAAATTGCTTGAAAGATAAATCGAAACATAGCTTCAAATACTATTAATAAAAATATAATTAAATAAGAGTAAATGATGTATTTTGCTGATAATGAATTTTTTACAATAAATAAAGTTATTAAATGGGCATAGAAAAAAAATGGAGCAATCCATCTTGAAAGTTTACAGGAAAAGAATAGTATCATTTTTTTTATATTCATAAATCTAAATGAATAATTAAATAAAAAACTCCATCCCCCGGAGATTACTCTTATTTTTCTATGAAATTCACCTTGTGTAGATTTAAGATTCTTTTCTATTCCCAAAGGAAGGTCTATATAATAAGATTTCATATTATTTCTGCAAAGACTGAATAATAAAAAAAGATCATCGGCAACTACATTTTCAGGTATAGGGATAAAAAAACTCTTTTTAAAGCAACATAAGCCACCGATTACAGAAGGTGTAAATCCAAAATTAGACTGTATTTTTCGAATATAATTTTCATATTCCCAATAAGATAATTCTCCCTGTGTCATTGAAGAATAGAAATATTTTTCAAAGATAATCCTTCCAAATACTATAGAAATATCTTCATCAGAAAATGGTGAAAGCATTTTTTCTATTGTTTCAGGGTTTAATATGACTGTAGAATCAGTTAGAATAATAAATTCTCCACTTGCACTACTTATACCAGTATTAATCGCAATAGGTTTACCGGTTCTATTTTTTAGTATTATTGTTTTTATTTTTTCTGAATAAGATTTCAATATATCATTTGTACCATCTGTAGAGCCATCTGAGACAACTATTATTTCTTTATTTTCATATTTAAGTGATAAAGTATTTTCAATTTTAGTTTTAATATTTTTTTCTTCATTGCAAGCAGGAATTATGATACTTACAAGTGGTGAGCCGGAATATAAAGTAAATTCATGCTTTTTTTGAAAAAAAGATAAAAAGAAAGTAAAGATATATGGAAAACATAGAAAAAAAATTCCAAGGAATAGAAAAAATAAATGTAGAAAAGGCATTATATTCACTATTAATATATTGCATTTAAAAGAAGTTCAGCAAAATGATACTATATAATCTTTGTAGGTGAGTAAGGCATAAGGGGTAAGAAAGAAATTATAGATTTTAAATTTTGGATTTTGAATGGGAAAAATAAATGTTCATTTATAACAGTTTTGGTATCTGCAATTATTTGACAGTATTAAAATGTAAAATTTTATTGATTTTTTAATAATCTAATGTTACAATGTGCTCGATTGTATAATCAATCTAAATCTTCTTTTTAAGGAGCATGAAAATGACAAAAAAATTTCAAACAATTGATGGAAATTATGCTGCTTCCTATGTTGCATATGCATTAAGTGAAGTTGCTGCAATTTATCCTATTACTCCTTCTTCTCCAATGGGAGAGAATGCTGATGCATGGGCTGCAACAGGGCAGAGGAATATTTTTGGAGAACTTGTTGATGTAGTTGAAATGCAGTCTGAAGGTGGAGCATCTGGGGCTGTTCATGGTGCTTTAAGTGCAGGGGCATTAACTACTACATTCACGGCTTCACAGGGACTTATGCTTATGCTCCCAAATATGCATAAGATAGCAGGTGAAGTGCTTCCTGCTGTATTTCATGTATCTGCGAGGTCTTTAGCCTGTCAGTCTCTCTCCATTTTTGGTGATCATTCGGATGTAATGTCTACAAGAAATACTGGATTTGCACTACTTGCTTCTAACTCTGTACAAGAGAGTATGGATATGGCTCTTATTGCACATCTTTCTGCAATAGAGTCACAGCTACCTTTCCTTCATTTTTTTGATGGATTTAGGACTTCTCACGAAATAGACAAAGTAGAGATGATACCTTATGAAACCATTAAAGAAATGGTTGATATGAAATATGTGGAGGCTTTTAGAGAAAGGGCTATGAGACCGGAAAAACCATTTTTAAAGGTTGGAGCTCAGAACCCAGATGTATATTTTCAAGGAAGAGAGACAGTCAATAAGTATTATGATGCATTACCTAATATAGTTAAAAAATATATGGATATTCTTTATGAAAAAACTGGTAGAAGATATGGCTTATATGAATATTTTGGTGCAGAAGATGCTGAATCTATTATAGTATTGATGGGCTCTGGTGCGGAAGTAGCCGAAGAGGCTATAGAATATCTAAATTCCAGAAATGAGAAAGTTGGGGTTGTAAAAGTAAGGCTTTATAGGCCTTTTGTTATAGATGAGTTTGTAAAAGTAATTCCTGATTCTGTAAAAAGAATAGCTGTTCTTGATAGGACAAAAGAGCCAGGATCTATTGGTGAGCCACTTTATCTTGATGTTAAAACTGCACTTTCTGATAAGAATATCACAATAATCGGTGGCAGATATGGGCTTTCTTCAAAAGAATTTAATCCAAGTATGGTAAAAGCAGTATTCAAACATCTTGATAATAATGGATTCAATGGCTTTACTGTAGGTATTAATGACGATGTTACAAATCGGTCTATTAGTATAGATGAAGAAATAGATTCTCAAAGTAAAGATGTACACAGATGTAAATTCTGGGGTTTCGGTTCTGATGGTACAGTTGGAGCAAGTAAGAATTCAATTAAAATAATTGGTGATAATACCGAGCTTTATGCTCAAGGATATTTCGAATATGACTCAAAAAAATCAGGTGGTATAACAATATCACATCTCAGGTTTGGAAAGAATAAGATAAGATCCCATTATCTTGTAACAAATCCTAATTTTGTTGCACTTCACAATCCTTCTTATATAGGAAGATATGATATACTTGAGGGAATTCAGGAAAATGGTATCTTTTTGTTGAATTCACCATGGTCAAATGATGAAGTATTTGGACATCTTACAAAGGAAATGCAAGAGACTATAATTAATAAAAAAATCAAGTTCTACAATATTGATGCAAGAAAAATATCTGAAGAAGCTGGACTTGGTGGAAGAATTAATACTGTAATGCAAACTGCTTTTTTTAAGATATCTGGAATTCTTCCCGAAAATAAGGCTATAGAACTTATCAAAAAAGCAGTTGAAAAGCAATTTTCCAAGAAAGGAAAAGAAATTGTTGAGATGAACTGGAAATGCATAGATGCTGCAAGAAATGCAGTTACTCAGATAAAAGTTCCATCATCTATGGATGAAGTTAAAGAGCATGCAGAAAATATTAAGCTTATTCCTGATAATGCTAGTGAATTTATAAAGAATGTTATTGAGCCAGCTATGAGACTTAAAGGAAATGAAGTTCCTGTATCTGCTATGCCTATTGATGGAGCTGTAGAAACTGGTACTACAAGTATAGAAAAAAGGGGAGTTTCTCCATATGTACCAAAATGGCTTGCTGATAACTGTATACAATGCAATAGATGTAGTCTTGTTTGCCCGCATGCAGCAATTAGAGCAAAACTTATTGATTCTCATGATCTTATAAATGCACCGGAATATTTCAATACGGTTGAGACAAAACCAGCTAGTAAGAGTGGATATAAATTTAGAATACAGGTCTATACAGAAGATTGCCAAGGATGTGGCAGTTGTATTAATGTATGTCCTGCACCTAAGAAAGCACTTGAATTCTCTAGCTTAGAAGAAGAAAGAGCAAAGGGTCAAATAGAGAATGTTGAGTTCTTTGAATCTCTTCCGGATGATGTGATAGAGAATACTCCGGAAATCTCGGTAAAAGGGAGCCAATTCAAGAGACCGCTACTCGAATTCTCGGGAGCATGTGCAGGATGTGGAGAGACACCTTATGTAAAACTCATTACACAGCTTTATGGAGATAGGATGATTGTAGCAAATGCAACAGGTTGTTCTTCTATATGGGGTGGTACATTTCCAACTGTACCTTATACAAAAAATAAAAAAGATAAGGGACCTGCATGGGCAAACTCACTTTTTGAAGATAATGCAGAATATGGCCTTGGAATGAGAGTAGCTGTAAATTCAAATAGAAAGCAGCTATTTTCAAATCTCAATAAACTCAAGATGTTCAATATACCACAGGGACTTAAGGATAATATAGATAAAGCTATTGAGAATTGGAATAATCCATCTATAGAGGCAAAACTTAATGCAGAATCTATTAAGAAAGAAACTGTAAAATTAAAAGGGACTCTTTCTGGAGAAGAAGCCAAAGTACTTGATAAAGTGATTGAGCTTATAGATTATCTTGTAGAAAAATCTGTATGGATAATCGGTGGAGATGGCTGGGCTTATGATATAGGCTATGGCGGACTAGATCATGTACTTGCTTCAAATAAGAATGTCAATGTTCTTGTACTTGATACAGAAGTATATTCAAATACTGGTGGTCAGGCTTCTAAGGCAACACCTCTTGGATCTATTGCCAAATTTGCAGCAGCAGGAAAAAGAACAGTAAAGAAAGATCTTGGTATGATAGCAATGAGTTATGGCTATATTTATGTTGCTTCTATTTCAATGGGTTCAAATCCAAATCAAGCAATTAAAGCTATAGCCGAAGCTGAGGCTTTTAATGGCCCTTCTTTGATAATAGCATATGCCCCATGCATTGCACATGGAATTAAGCAAGGCCTTGGGTTTAGCCAAATAGAAGAGAAGAAGGCTGTTGAAAGTGGATATTGGATGCTTTACAGATATAATCCTACACTTGCAATAGAGGGGAAGAATCCACTTATCTTGGATTCAAAAGAACCAAGTATGAAATATGGGGATTTCCTTGAAAATGAAGTGAGATACTCAGCATTATTGAAATCTCATCCTGAGGAAGCAAGAAAGCTTTTTTCCCATGCTTCAGAGATGTCAAGACAGAGATATAGATATTTTAAGAAATTGTCGGAGCTTAAATGGGATGAGATACAGCAAGAAACTAATAAAGAAGCAGAAAATAACTGATATAAAAAAGCCCGCCTTTTGGCGGGCTTTTTTTTTACTTTGAATATTTAAGAAGTCTATTTAATTTTTTTTCCATTTCTAGTTCTTTTTTATACTTAGTGACACCCAGTGCAGCAAGCCTGACTTTTGCATCATGAATCTTATTCCCATATTCATTAATGACATTTTCATAAGCCCTTATTGCCATGGGCTCATTATAAAGTTCCTCATGTATTTTTCCTATCTCAAACTGCAAATCATCTGCAAATGCACTTAAATAAAAAAGTACAATTATCCCGACACAGAACCCTATAAATCCTTTTACATAGTCCATTATTTCTCCTAAAAAAGTTTTATATTAATCTTATCGATAATTTCTGTAAGATTATTAACTGCTTTTTTCCTTTGTTCACTTTTTTTCTTTTCTTCATTATATTCTGGTATTTTGCTTAGAAGAGAATCAACAAATTCTTTTCTTCTCTTTTCGTTCATGAATCCCTCTCTAATAAGTTTTAATTCTCCTGAATCAAGGAAGATTCCGCCACAAGAATAACATTCATCTATTTCTACATCTTTATTAAACCTATATGAATGTTTTTTTAATTCCATACCACATTTTGGGCATTTTATAGTTCCTCTAGGTTCATTTGAAAATTCTGCCTTCAATGCTTTTTCAAGCGCTGGACCATGCCCTTCTTTTTTTTCATCAAGGCTTCTAAGCTCCATCCAGTCAAACCAGATTCCACCACATTTTTCGCATACATCTACTTTTACTCCACCAAAATCCTCTTCCGTCATGACATTCTTACAAACTGGACAATTCATTTTTACCTCCTTCTACTTCGTTTTTGGGGTCTGATCTTCACAGGCTGTTGAAAAACTCAATTGATAATATTTCTCAGTCCTACACAAAAACTGTATATTTATAGAAAATGTGGTCACATTCACACATTACTGCAAGCCCCATTGGTTTAGCAGTTACTATAGCAACCAAACAGGGGCTTTACTTCTCCGGTGACTAAAGTCACCTAGGTAGGTTCTCTCCCCATTTTCTTTATAAATACACAGTATTTTGTTTCGGACTTATTTCGTAAGTTTTTCAACAGTCAGTTCACATTTCACAATATTGAGTACAACATTGATGAAATGAATGAAGATACAAACCCCAATCTAAACCTTATGACTTTTTATCCTCCAAAGATTGCATTTTTTATTATTGATTTTGTTTACAATATCCATTATATTATATTTTATGAATTTTGAAAACCTAGAAAAAATTTTAAGCAGTAAATATTTTCAATATACCTATTTTGGTAATTCCATAGCAAGGATGATAATAGCAATTTTTCTATTTTTTATTTTACTTATTATATTGAGGGTATTTAAGGTTGTAATCCTCTCAAAGTTAAAAAATTTTTCTGAAAAAACTAATACTAATATTGACAATATTGCAGTTGGTTTCATAGAAGCTAAATTATTCCCTTTACTATATTATGGCGCATTTTATATTTCAATGATACAGCTTAATCTTTCGGATGGAGTGAGTAAAATAATTACATCATTTGGAATTATATTTCTTACAATACAGATAACAAGGACAATTATTAATATCATAATAAATATATTAAAAAAGAATTGGGGAGAAATGCTTAAAAATAGCGCAGGGGATGGTATTATAACAATAGTAAAGGTTATTATCTGGGGAATATGTACGATTTTTATACTCGATAATCTTGGTTTTAATATATCTACTGCAGTTGCTGGTATGGGTATTGGAGGTGTTGCAATAGCACTTGCTTCCCAGAATATTCTAAATGACCTTTTTAATTATTTTGTAATATTTTTTGATAAACCATTCGAGCCTGGAGATTTTATAGTAATTGAAGATTTTTCAGGGACAATAGAAAGCATAGGAATAAAGACTACAAGAATTAGAAGCATTAGTGGTGAAGAGCTTATATTTTCAAATTCTGATTTAAGTACTAGTAGGATAAGAAATTATAAAAGAATGAAAAAGAGAAGAGTAGTATTTAAAATAGGAATTGTATATGAGACAGAACTTAAAAAACTTAAGCAAATACCAATGATTATTAAAGAGATAATAGATATTACTCCTGATACTGAATTTTCCAGATGCCATTTTAAGTCATATAATGATTATAGTCTTGACTTTGAGGTAGTCTATTATGTGATGAATAATGATTATAATTATTATATGGATATACAGCAGGAAATAAATCTTAAAATCTTTGAAAAATTTCAGATTGAAGGAATTGATATGGCATTTCCTACTCAAACATTATTTATTAGAAATATTGATCAGAATGAAAGTGCCAAACAAGCTCCAATTGCTCCATCAGAAGAACTATGATTAAGGTCTTTAGCATATACTGTAAGCTGACTGTCTATGATATCTTTACTAAGTATCATTTTTACACCGATGTTTATATCAAGGTCTTGGAATCTTGAATAAGTAGTTGCTCTTTTTGCTTCTATTATAAGAGAACTTTTATTCGAAATATACCCTTCCAGACCGGCTTCTTGCCAATGAGTAATAGTATCTGTTCGACTGTCTTTGATATTATAATAATTGATTGACAAGAATATATTATTAAAAAGTTCCTGTGAAAAAAGAAAACCTATACCTGTATTATTATAATCTT
>Ga0114934_10002234_pt1 | contig 12402 bp, 7 predicted proteins | sample 4SBtaG_2_FD_99695 | JGI IMG/M metagenome (GOLD analysis project Ga0114934, IMG submission 99695) | Deep subsurface microbial communities from Kolumbo volcano to uncover new lineages of life (NeLLi) - 4SBTROV10_white metaG | ecosystem: Environmental > Aquatic > Marine > Volcanic ... | reverse complement strand
GGGGATAGAATGGGGTCAGATACAGGCAACAGCGGTTATGGCATCATTTGAGGATCGCCCAAAGATGGGGGTAGATACTTGGTTCATAATAATTTACGAGTCCAGATGGGGGCGATGGAAGGGTTTTACCGATACAACGTTGAAAATGCTAAAATGGGACCAAATTATTTGGCGCACGGTTTTCGTTTTCCGTGCTGGGGAGTTTTGTTGGGTTCAAGAACAGAAGAGGAAAGGCTCAAACTTTTTGGTTTCAAGTTCAACCGGGGCGGAGCGCACATGGCCCGGACATCGATGTATGAGGATCTGTTTGAATTGCTCCGTTTTGTTGGAACAAGCATTGTAACAAAGGATGATTATCGGTCTGCAATTGTCGAAAAGAACTGTCTTGGCAAAAGGTCCGTCCAGACAAGATTGCTCACTTTTCGGCATTTGGTTGATTTGTACGCACTTGACATGTCAGTTCTTTTGTACCGGGCACTTGTATTCTACTGGGAACGGGATGCACCTGGCCGACAATTAATAGCCCTGCTTTGCGCCTACGCACGTGATTCAATATTACGTGCCACAGCGCCCTTCATCCTGGGTTTTCCGGAAGGTGCTCTCGTTTCAAGAACAGCGGTGGAAGTGTTGTTGGATGAAATGGAGCCCGGCCGCTTCAGCGAAGCTACGTTGAAATCCATTGCTCAAAATATCAATTCTAGCTGGACAAAATCAGGCCATTTAAGCGGCCGTACCCGAAAGGTTCGGGTGAAGGCTGTGCCAACAGCAGGGAGCGTTTCCTACGCTCTCTTACTGGGTTACCTTAAAGGTGCGAGAGGTCCCTCTCTCTTCCAAACAGAGTATGCAAAACTTCTTGATTGTCCTCCTGCACAGGCCATGGAACTTGCCGAAACAGCTTCCCGGAAAGGTTGGATTGTATTCAAACGCATCGATAATGTGATGGAAGTTTCCTTTCCAACTCTGTTAGGCGAGAAGGAGCGGGGGCAGCTTCTTGAGTAGAGTAAAGGAACTCATCGAATCTTATGGCCGATTGATCACTGTCCCATGGCGAAAGGACGTGGCTCCGGAACAACGTGTCATTTTCTTTGTGTATGACGAAAATGAAGAACGCACTGTGCGGGCTAAAGTTGATGAATTGGAACTGATTACCCGGAAAGCTGACCATCAGTGGGCATCCTATGACCTCAGCGATAGCTTTGCAATCTGGCTGGCTTCACAGCGGTATGCAAAGAGCTACTTTCAACAACCCCATAAGCTATTCCCGCTATTACCCCGATTCCTGGATTTTATTGCAACCGAATTCAAAAGCTTCCTGGTGCATAATGATGCAGATGAAAATACGGTTGTTTCATTGCTTGGAACAGGAAGTCTTTTCGGGTTTCTTAAAATCAGAGAACTTGTGGATAAGCTGGCGCCAATGGTTCCTGGGCGGCTACTGGTACTCTTTCCGGGAATCTGTGAAAACAACAATTACCGTCTGTTGAACGCATATGACGGGTGGAATTACCGGGCAATTCCAATAACCGAAGGCAAGGATTTTTAAGTGAGGTACTGAGAATGAAAAATCGGGATATTTATCAGAAAGACCCCTCTGATTACAGATTACTGAACAACGGTGTGGCTTCTGTCAATGATGAAAAAACCTTAGAAAACTTGAGAGTTCTCCGCTATGAGCTGGAAACATTCGTTTGTGATGGGCAATACGAAAGAGGCTTACATCAGATTCTGGAAACTTACCTGGAAAATATTGACAAGCCCGAGCAGCCTGCAGTATGGATAAGCGGGTTTTATGGTTCTGGCAAGTCTCACCTCGTCAAAATGCTCCGGGCATTGTGGACGGATACCACTTTTGACGATGGTGCTACTGCCCGTGGAATTGTCACTCTCCCTCAAGAGATTAAAGATAACTTCAATGAACTCAGTATCCAAGCAAAACGCCACGGTGGCCTGTTCGCTGCATCCGGCACCTTGGGTTCTGCGGCAAGTGGCAGTGTCCGTCTTGCCCTTCTGGAACTGTTATTCAAGTCGACCGCTCTTCCGGGGCAGTACCCTGTTGCTAAATTTATAATGTGGCTGAAATCCCATGGGATTTGTGACCAGGTTCGTGGCATTGTTGAGCAAAATGGGCTGGACTGGGAAGAAGAGCTCGATAACTTCTACGTTGCGGAAGGGCTGCACCAGGCCCTCGTTCAGGCAAAACCAAACCTGTTTCCCTCTGCGGACTCATGCGTTGATACATTGAATAACCTCTACCCACATGTGACCGACGTTTCCAATGATGAAATGCTCAAGACTTTTCGTCAGGTCCTTACAAAAAATGAAAGGTTTCCACTTAGCCTAATTGTCCTGGATGAAGTTCAACAATATTTGGGTGAAGACCCGGACCGGTCCGCGGCTGTTCAGGAAGCAGTTGAATCCTGTTGTAAGCATTTTGGCGGAAAATTACTGTTCATCGGGACCGGGCAAACCGCCGTGACCGGTACTGGGAATCTGAAGAAATTGGAAGGTCGCTTCACCGTCCGTGTAGAACTTTCCGATGCTGATGTGGACACGGTTATCCGAAAAGTGATCCTCGCCAAAAAGCCAGAATCCATTCCGCCACTGCAACAAGTGATGGAAACCAACCTGGGAGAAATCTCCCGCCATCTCTCCGGAACCACAGTGGGACATCGACAGGATGATACCCCTTTCTTCCCTAAAGACTACCCGATTTTGCCGGTCCGTCGCCGTTTCTGGGAAATGGCTTTCCGTGCCCTTGACAAAACCGGTACGGACGCCCAGCTCCGGAACCAGCTGAGCATGGTCCACAAGGTAATTCAAACCAATTTAGACGAAGACCTGGGAAATGTGATCCCTGCTGACTACCTTTATTTTGATACGGCAGACAAGCTCTTGCAGTCCAGTATCCTGCCCCGAAAAGTTCACGAGAAAACCATGAGCTGGAAACAAGGTTCAGCGGATGAACAACTGAAGGCCCGTGCGTGTGGTCTGGTGTTTCTGATCAACAAACTCTCTGGAACTAACAGTGAAATCGGAATCCGTGCCACAGTAGATACCTTGGCGGACTTACTCGTAGAGGATCTTTCCCAGGGGTCGGCAGGCCTGAGGAAAAAACTCCCCTCCCTGCTTGAAGACTGCGAGTTGTTGATGAAAGTTGGTGATGAATTCCGCATACAAACAAAAGAAAGTGCTGCCTGGGCTGATGAATTCTCAAGTCAGTGCGCCGCTCTCTCCAATTCCATGCCCAGGGTCATCACCGAACGAGATGATCGTATCCAAAAGAAATTCAGAGAGAAAATTAATAAACTTTCCCTTTTTCAGGGAGATTCAAGGGTTAGTCGTGAGATTCTCTCGGTGTTTGATTCCAACTTACCCCCAGATGCCAACCAACGCATCTACGTCTGGGTCCGAAATGGTTGGAATGTTAATGTCAGTGCCGTTCAGGCCGATGCCCGCCAGGCAGGCAATCAATCCTCCACCATATTTGTGCACATACCAAAGCGAAATACAGACGAATTGCGTCATCAGTTAATTAAATACAAAGCTGCCACCGCCACTCTAGATATGCGAGGGGTGCCCAATACACCGGAAGGTGCGGAGGCCGGTGCGGCCATGGAAACCATCAAAAAAACCGCCGAAGCGAAAATCAACGAATTGTTGGATGAAATTTTGGCTGGAAGCCGAGTGTTTCAAGGGGGCGGTAATGAAATAATGGGAAGCCATCTTCGGGAAATGGTATCGGAAGGGGCACAAAACGCCCTACAGCGCCTTTACCCGAATTTTTATATGGCCGATAATAATGGGTGGTCAAAAGTCTATGAAAAAGCGCGGAAAGGTGCCCCCGACGCACTCGAAGCTATTGGGTATCAGGGAGACGTGCCCAAAAACCCGGTTTGCAAAGCCATCCTCGCTTTTATCTCTCAGGGAAAGAAAGGTACAGATATCCGAAAACAATTTGAAGACCCTCCCTATGGTTGGTCCCGTGATGCCGTTGATGGCGCCCTGCAAGTGCTATTGGTAGCCGGGCTCATCCGTGCTCAGGATACGCGGGGACAGTTTGCTGGCCCGAAAACGCTGGAACGAAAAGCCATTGGCAGAATCACGTTCAAAGTAGAATCCACCACCGTCACAGTGAAACAACGGATTGAAATCAGAAAACTGTTGCAGAAGGTTCAGTTGAATGCAAATCAGGGGAAAGAACTGGCTCATGTTCCCCAGTTCCTGCAAAAAATGATGGAACTTGCGGAAAAAGCGGGGGGAGACGCTCCCAAACCGCTCACTCCGGACACAAGATTCTTGCAAAATACCAAGTTAGCAGCGGGGAATGAGCAACTCATATCCATTTACAACCAGCGTGATGAAATCTCCCGCTCCATCAACGATTGGAGCAAATTGGCTGAACAAATTGACAAACGCTGGCCAAACTGGTTGAAACTGAAACATCTCTCAATCGATGCCCAGCATCTTCAGGATGCCGACATTATTCTGGATCAAATCCAAACCATAGAAAAGCAACGGCAGCTGCTGGATGACCCTGACCCTGTTGCGCCATTGCTTGCCAACATGACCCAATTGTTCCGTGATGAGCTTAATTGCTTGAAAGAAGAATGGGACAGGGAATGGGACGCTGGTTCTGCCCGACTGGAACTGGACGAAAATTGGCAGAAGCTTGACCCGGATCAGCGTTTCCGGCTTCGCTCCAAACAACATCTCACCGAGGCTTCAAAACCAAAGGTATCTGTTGGAGACACGGACGCCATTTTGCGCACACTGGAACAGGTCAAAATCCCAGCTTTCCGGGACCGTATTGCTGCCATGCCAGGTCGGTTTACCACTGTACTCCTGGATGCCGCAAGGGAGGCGGAACCCAATCTGCAGGAGATTTCCTTACCATCCCGGATACTCAAAAACGAAACTGACGTGGAAACCTGGCTTGAAAATGCAAGAGCCGTTTTACTGGAAAAACTGAAAAACGGACCGATAATCCCATCTTGAAGAGGGTTAAAATTAATGGATACGAAGGCGAACCTCTTGAAAAGAATTGAGCAAGGCGAAAGCATCACACAGGAATTCAAGGAATGCCGACGTAGCCTCAACAGAGACGTGTTTGAAACTGGATGCGCGTTCTTGAATCGACATGGTGAAGGAGACATCTTTAGGATCATCGTGGGAACTCCGGACGAGGGGTCAGCACTTCCGGGGACAAGTCCGGAAATCACCCCGGAAGTTCCTCTTTTAAAAGCCATTTCCGGAGAAATGAGCAGACAAAACTTGCAGTCGGCCCTGAATCTGAAAGATGATGAGCGTTTCCGAAAAACATATTTATCACCTGCACTTCAGGCGGGGCTCATTGAGATGACCATCCCCGACAAAGCGAAGAGCAGCAAACAGAAATACCGCCTTACTACGAAAGGGCGGACCGTGTTACAGAAAAAAGGAGGGATGTGATGCAGCAAGCACTGGACAAATCCCTCCGGAAACTGCTGGAAAAAGCCGTTAAACAAGCCAGGGATGTGGCAGAAGAAGGCGCCCGTGCCGCACTGGAACAACTGGGAGTGGGCGAGAAAGGCCCATACGCCCACCTGAGCAAAAATCAACGGGAATTGCGTCGCAAACTTCGCAGCCACGGCCGACAGCTTGGGGACTTCCGCCACGCCACCAAGCAGACCCAGGAGATCGACCGCCTGGCCGAAGAGATTGCCTACGAGCACTGGCACCGGATGCTATTTGCCCGGTTCCTGGCTGAAAACAATCTGCTGATGTACCCCGACCCGGATGAACCGGTGGCAATCATCCTGGAAGAGTGCGAAGACCTGGCTGCCGATGAAGGAGCCAAAAATGGATGGGAACTGGCCGCCCGCTATGCCGCCCGGATGCTGCCGCAAATATTCCGACCCGATTCTCCTGTGTTTCAGCTCGAACTACCACCGGAGCACCAGCAAAAACTTGAGCGCTTGCTTGTTTCACTGCCGACCGAGGTCTTCACCGCCTCCGACAGCATGGGCTGGGTCTACCAATTCTGGCAGGCCAAGAAGAAGGACGAAGTCAATGCCTCCGAAGTCAAGATCGGCGCACGGGAGCTGCCTGCCGTCACCCAGCTCTTCACCGAGTCCTACATGGTTAGCTTCCTCCTCGACAACTCCCTGGGCGCCTGGTGGGCTGTAAAAAAATTATCCGCTGATGACGCAGATGTTCGCAGATTTAAAACCGAAGAAGAGGTCAGAAAGCACTGTTCGATTCCCGGTGTTCCGCTTGAATATCTCCGTTTTGTCAAAGTCCCTAAAAATAATCTGTGTGAATCTGCGCAAACTGCGGATGAAGAGGTTTGGACGCCGGCGGCCGGAACCTTCGACGGCTGGCCGGAGCAGCTTGCCGACCTGAAGACCCTCGACCCCTGCTGCGGTTCGGGCCATTTCCTGGTGGCAGCCTTCCTGATGCTGGTGCCGATGCGCATGGAGCTGGAGGGTTTGTCGGCGCGGGAGGCAGTGGATGCGGTGCTGCGGGAAAACATCCATGGCTTGGAACTGGACCAGCGCTGCGTTGAGCTGGCCGCCTTTGCCCTGGCGCTGACCGCATGGAAATACCCGAGCGCTGGCGGTTACCGCGTATTGCCGGAATTGAATGTGGCCTGCTCGGGGCTGTCTGTCAGCGTATCCAAAGAAGACTGGCAGAAACTGGCCAATGGCGACCTCAATTTGCGTATCGCATTGGGCTGGATATACGACGAATTTCAGAATGCCCCGGTGTTGGGGAGCCTGTTAAGCCTCAGAAAAAGCGCCGCGACCCGGTTGGTGGACTGGGAAAACCTTGCAAAAACGCTGGAAACCGCATTGCTGAAGGAACGCAGTGACGAAGAACATGAAGCCGGTGTTATTGCTCATGGCATGGCCAAAGCCGCCAATCTCCTGGCAGCACACTACCACTGGGTCATTACCAACGTCCCCTATCTCGCCAGGGGAAAACAGAGCGAAAAACTCCGTGAATATAGCGCAACTCATTACAAAGAGGCGAAGAACGACCTGGCGACCGTGTTCCTTGACCGCTGTCTGGAACTTTGTGTCGAAGGCGGAACCTCCAGCATTGTTTTGCCGCAGAACTGGCTCTTTCTGACCACCTACAAGAAATTCCGCGAGAAGCTCCTGAAAAACAACACCTGGCATCTGATTGCCCGTTTGGGGCCAGGGGCCTTTGAAACCATTAGTGGCGAGGTCGTAAAAGCCATCTTGATCAGCCTGAGCCGTGGCAATCCGCAGATTGCGCAGAGTTTCGCAGAGGGTGAAACAAGGAACCTGCGTCCATCTGCGTCATCTGCGGATAATCTTATTCGGGGTCTGGATGTCTCTGAGCCCCGCACCGCCGCCGAAAAAGCGGCTCAGTTGCTGACAACGGAAATCAAGAGCGTCGAACAGGCAAAGCAGTTGGAAAATCCGGATGCGCGGGTGGTGTTGGAGGAGGATGGCACAGGTCTTCCACTTATGCTTGAAACAGCTCAAGCATACATTGGTTTGCATGTCGGAGGTTGGGATGCATTTAGGCGAGGACACTGGGAAATTCCATTAATCACACAAGACTGGAGAACTATTCAGGGTTCTGTTGATAGACGGTTTTATTCTGGGTTAAACGATGTGGCTTACTGGCCTGATAACGGTAAGCATCACGAGAGAAATCCAAACGCTAGAGTTCAAGGCAGGCAGGCATGGGGGAAATTAGGTGCCATTACTAGTCCAATGAGAGATTTGCCGTTTTCGTTATATCTTGGGAGAATTTTTGATAATAATACTTGCACAATTATCCCCCACAACCCCGCCCACCTCCCCGCCATCTGGTGCTTCTGCTCCTCGCCCGAATACAACGAAGCGGTGCGGCAAATTGACCAAAGCCTGAAGGTAACCAACGCCACTCTGGTCAAAGTTCCCTTCGACCTCGACCACTGGATTAAAGTCGCCGAAGAAAAATACCCCAACGGCCTGCCAAAGCCCTACACCGACGATCCCACCCAATGGATTTTCCACGGCCATCCTTGCGGTTCGGTCATCTGGGATGAGGAGCAAAAGTGGACCGCTCATGGCCCGCTGCGCACGGATGGCAGCGTGCTGCATGTGGCCGTCGCCCGCCTTCTCGGATATCGCTGGCCTGCCGAACAGAATCCGCAGATTACGCAGATGGACGCAGATTCAAAAACAGAAGAAAACAATCGGCACGAATCTGCGAAATCTGCGGATATATCTTCTTTTGATCTTTCCGATGAGTCCCGGTTTTGGGTGAAGCAATGTGAAGAGTTGCATTCCTTTGCCGATGAAGACGGCATCGTCTGCATCCCGCCGGTACGGGGCGAGGCGTCGGCATCCGACCGCCTGCTGAATCTGCTGGCCGCCGCCTACGGCGACGCCTGGGCCAATGACACCCTCGGCACCCTTCTCAAAAATGCTGACCATGGGGGCAAGACACTGGAGAGCTGGTTGCGGGAGAAGTTCTTCACCCAGCACTGCAAGCTGTTCCACCATCGCCCCTTCATCTGGCACATCTGGGATGGCCTGCGCGACGGCTTTGCCGCTCTGGTCAACTATCATAAACTTGATTATAAACTTCTGGAGACCCTGATCTACACCTACCTGGGCGACTGGATCAACCGCCAGAAACAGGATGTCGCCGCTGGGGTAGATGGTGCACAAGAGCGCTTAGCCGCAGCAGAGGCCCTCAAGAAAAGGCTGGAGTTGATCCTCGAAGGAGAAGCACCCTACGACATCTTCGTGCGTTGGAAGCCCCTGGAGCGGCAGCCCATGGGCTGGCAGCCAGACCTCAACGATGGCGTGCGCCTCAACATTCGCCCGTTTCTCTCAGTGCCCGATGTCGGCAAAAAAGGCGCAGGCGTCCTGCGCGACAAGCCCAATATCCACTGGAAAAAGGATCGGGGCAAAGATGTCGAATCCGCCCCCTGGTACCACCTTGGCCCCCTCTACGGCGGAAAAGAAGGCGACCGCATCAATGACCATCACCTGACCCTGGCCGAAAAACGCGCCGCAAGGGAAGAGAATCCGCAGATTACGCAGAAGGACGCAGATTTATGAAGGAATACATATCCAGAAGTCAGCGAAAATCTGCGTCATCTGCTGGTAGAGATCCGGAAACCTATGCCATTATCGGTGCAGCCATGGCTGTTCACCGTGAATTAGGCTGCGGCTTTCTGGAGGCGGTCTATCAGGAAGCTCTGGAGATAGAGTTTCAGACTCGAGCCATTCCATACGAGCGGGAAAAAGAGCTGCCGGTAGATTACTGCGGGAAGTTACTGAAAACCTACTACAAGTCTGATTTTATCTGTTTCGGCTCCGTGATTGTGGAACTAAAAGCGCTCCAACAGCTTTCCGGAACCGAAGAATCACAGGTGATCAACTACCTGAAAGCGTCCGGATTGCATAAAGCACTCCTGATCAATTTTGGTTCATCCAGCCTTCAGCATAAACGTCTTGTACTCAATCTGCGCGAATCTGCGCAATCTGCGGATAACTCAGGAGGAAACACATGAAAGTGCTTGATCATCTCCTGAAATCCGTACGCTCTGCCGCCGTCTTCAACCCGGAGGTCCAGGTGGCGCCGGCGTGCATTCTCTGGCCGGATAAGGAGAGGCTTTGGGAGAAAACGCTTCCACAGCTTTTGAAAGACTTCCCGGAGTTGCTGGTCCTGGGAGATTATAACCCTGCCGAACGCAGGGGTCCGGCTATCTGGTTACGGTGTGCCATTGCCGGAAAAGTTCCGGAAATTAACTTGCCCACTGACCAAGTCCCCATTTTGTATCTTCCAGGCGCCAGCCGACAGGACTTTCGGAACGTGGAGTCCTGTTCCGAGACGATTCAGCCTCTTGTTGAATTGCAGTTTCGCGGTACGTTCTGGTCCCAGGAGAGTACGAAGGATTGGACACCACTGGCATTTTTTACCAGTCAACGAGGCAGGCTTTTGCTGGATGTCGCCCGTGACGTAGCTTCGCTGAAAGCTCTCCGGAATGTGCTACCGGCACTTCTTGAAGAGGAAGTTGAAAATTTGAAAGGGAAACGGCTGGATGCGGAGTTCTTTAATGGTTTTTTGCTGGGAGGCGATCCGGTGCGGGATGTTTTGTCCTGGATGAATGACCCGGATGGAATCCGGGAAAACATGCCGGAGGAAAGCTGGCAGGCGCTGGTGCAGTTGCTGAAGAAACGCTTCCGCTTCGATCCGGAGAAGCAGACGGTTCTGGATGCCGCCTATGCATTTGTTAGTTCAAATGGAGAATGGCGGCTGGTTTGGGAACGATTTTGTGAAGCGCCCCGGAGATATTCGGAGATTCCCAAGCTAATTCGGCGGTTAAAGTTGCCCCTTGACCTGACCATGCAGTTGGAAAACTGGCCGCAATTCAATGACAGCCGGGAAACTTCTTTGCTGAAGGCGTTGGAAGGGATGGCAACTTTAGGAGTTGAAGAAGCGAGGAAGCGGATTCTCAATTTGGAGGATGAACACGGTAAGCGAAGGGACCTGGTGTGGGCGAAACTGGGAGGATCTCCCCTCGCGGTTGCTCTGGATTGGCTCAGCAAGATGGTAAAGGCCTCGACACAATCATTGGGCGGCAGTTCTTTGGATGAGATGAGGACCCGGTATCTGGAGTTCGGGTGGCAGGTGGATTCGGCCACTTTGCAGGTATTGGAATCTGTCACAATGCCAGCGCATCAGAAGGCACTGATTATTGCTATTCGGTCGGTATATCTTCCTTGGCTTGAGTCCACTACTCTGGCTTTTCAAGAGATTGTTAAGCAGGAGGGATATCCACCTTTGGTCCTTGATGAAAGGGAGCTTGAACCGACTGCACCGTCAACGTGTGTGTTTTTTGTAGATGGATTACGCTTTGATGTTGCGAAACGATTGATGAAGGTGTTGGAGAAGGCGGGGGCAAGCACGGTAGAAAACACACGTTGGGCGGCAATTCCGACGATTACGCAGACCGGAAAGGTGGCGGCATCTCCTGTTCGCCATTTGTGGGAGGGGAAGGATGCCGGTATTTCTTTTGCCCCTGTGCTCAAGGAAGATGGAAGGGAGTTTTCGGCACCTCTTTTGCGAAAGGTACTGGAAAATGAGAGATGGCAAGTTCTCAGTGAGGGGAACTATGGAGACCCCAGTGGGAAGGGATGGCTGGAATTTGGAAATTTGGACCACGAAGGGCACGACCGGGGATGGAAGTTGGCACATGAACTGAAGAAGCTTTTACAGGAGATCAGTATCCAGGTCCTGGCATTGCTTCGGCACGGATGGAAACGAGTGGTACTGGTCACGGACCATGGCTGGTTGTATATGCCTGGCGGGTTTCCAAAGGAAGAGCTGTCCGCCTCTTTGACAGAGAGCAAGTCAGGACGCTGCGCTTCCATGAAACTGGGTTCGGCAACGGATGTGTGGAAGTTGAATTGGTCGTGGAACGCGGTTGAAGAGTTCGCAACCCCCGGTGGTATGGCAAGCTTCCGGAAAGGCCTTGAATTTGCCCATGGTGGCTTGTCGATTCAGGAGTGTTTGTTGCCGGTTGTGCATGTTGAGAAGAACCAGGAACAATCGGTACCGGAGAACATAGTGGAGAGGGTCGAATGGTTTGGATTTCGTTGCCGTGTTTGGTTTACCCAGATGCTGACAGAAGCCACCATTGATATTAGAACTTCTTCCGGAGATCCCAGCAGTCGCATTATTTCGAAGCCAGTGACCATAAAGAATGACAATATGGGAAGTTTGTTAGTTAAAAATGATGAAATGGAGGGGAAAAAGGTAAGTCTTCTGGTTTTGGACGCGAAGGGCAATATTATGTCCCAATTCCCCACAACGGTAGGAGGTGAGCAGTGAGTACGTTGGATCAACTGGACAAACAGGCCGCATCAATTTTGGAAGGTTTTCTGGTTAGAAAAGACTTGGTCCGGACGTTCAGCCGGCAGTTCCCCGTTCCGACCTATGTTGTGGAGTTTATGCTGGGGCGTTATTGTGCCAGTACGGACCCCAGAGAGATTGAAGAGGGGCTGGAAATTGTCCAACGGCAGCTAAAATCACGTACCGTGAAGGCGGGGGACGAGGAGTATTTCAAGGCACAGGCAAAGGAGAGGGGGGAGGTTAAGATTATCGATCTGATCACCGCCAGACTAGACCCGCGCTCTGATTCTTACCTTGCAACCTTGCCCAGCCTTCAAATCAAGGATGCCCGGATTACCCCTCAGCTGGTCAATGAACACGAGCGCATGCTAACCGGTGGTTTTTATGCCGAGATTACCCTGGACTACGATGCGACGATTGCCCAGGAAAATCATGGACGGCCATTTGGGGTGCGGGCACTGCGGGCAATTCAGCTATCCAAGCGGAATGTGCTGAGTGAATTGGCAAATGCAAGGCAGAAGTTTGAAACAGAGG
>Ga0114934_10002233_pt1 | contig 12403 bp, 12 predicted proteins | sample 4SBtaG_2_FD_99695 | JGI IMG/M metagenome (GOLD analysis project Ga0114934, IMG submission 99695) | Deep subsurface microbial communities from Kolumbo volcano to uncover new lineages of life (NeLLi) - 4SBTROV10_white metaG | ecosystem: Environmental > Aquatic > Marine > Volcanic ... | reverse complement strand
TTTGTGATCAAAGGAGCCTACGACACAAACTTCGGAAAGGCACTGCTGGTATGGGTCTTTCATCTCCTGGCTGAAATTGCGGCCATTATCATTGGCATCCTGACCTTTGCAGGAGCATTAATCCAATTCGTTTAAAAAAACGTATAAAACAAACTACGAGAAACGGCAAACGGGGCTTTGAAAATATCTGTTAGAAAACACCCTTACACAACAGATTTTTTCTTTTGGCGTTCAACCCCCTTTTCACATATCTTTTCACGTTCAAATTCTGATAGCCTTTCGATAATATCTTTAACACCGGGTTCATCGTCCAACCAATGGCGAAGATTCCCGAGGAGGGTTGCCGCATAAGGGCTTGATGTTCCCTCGGCCAGAAAATAGTTCACCCACAGTCCATCCTTGTTGAAACCAACCAGGCCGGCCTCATCGAGGATCTTTAAGTGCTTTGATATGGTAGGCTGCGCCAGGCCCAGAGCCGCCTGGATTTCGCATACACACATGTCCCTGTGTTGCAACATCTTAAGGATCTTTACCCTGCTTGGATCAGACAGAGCCTTCATAACCTTGATAAAATCTCTCATCCTTTATCTCCTCCTTATCATTTATTGTAGGAAGTTTAAAATATGCCCATTTGCAGGTTTAGCCGCATCATTCATGTCAACGCAATACACAGGCAAATCACTGCCCCCTTCAGACGCAATTTTACATCACCTCCGGCGCTGCATACCCAAGACCTTCATCTTTATCACTTCCCCCTATTTCGTATATCCAAACAAAATTCAGCCCCTTCCTTACAATATCAAGCTTTCTATAGCAATATTACTATATAATACACATACAAGAATTTTTCAAGTACAATGGGTTTTCCAATCAACCATTTTTTCAGATATTCTAATATACAAGAATGATAAGTGTACCCAAAAATATCAATCACAATCATGAAACAGTGCTTGTACTTGTAGACATTTCCCTGTTTCATGTTAAAATCCAGCCATGGAAGGACCTTTAGAAGACCTGGGCAAAACCATTCCTATTCCCGCTATTGTTGGTCCCACGGCCACAGGTAAAACGGATCTTGCTATTGCTATGGCAAAGATTCTCAAGGCGGAAATCATCAGTGCAGATTCAATGCAGGTTTACCGATTCATGGATGTCGGCACAGCCAAGCCTCCAGAGGGCACCAGGAAAGCCATCCCACATCATTTCATCGATATTCGGAATCCCGACGAGGTTTACAGCGCAGGGTTGTTTGCCCGTCAGGCTCATCCTTTCATTACAAAAAAACAGGGAGAGAAGACACCCTTGATCATCGTGGGAGGTACGGGGCTCTACATCAAGGCACTGGAGAAGGGGCTTGTAGAACTGCCCCAGATTCCTGAAAATATACAGGCCCGGTTATGGGAAGAATATATCAACAAGGGGTTACCCGTCCTGTATGAAAGGCTTAGGAAGATTGACCCGGCCACAGCTTCGGCTGTCTATCCCAATGATCGTTTTCGTATCCTTCGTGCCCTTGGGATCTTTGAAACAACGGGGAAACCCCTTTCTTCATTCCAGCGGCAACATGGATTCAGGCATACGGTCCTTCGCCTAATTAAGATCGGGCTTACCTTTCCCAGGGAAACCCTGTATAAACGAATTGAAACCCGTGTAGAGCAAATGGTGAAAGCGGGGTGGCCGGAAGAGGTCCAAAGATTACTCGCAATGGGATACGACGAAACCCTCAAACCAATGCAGGCCATCGGTTATAAACAGCTCACCCTTGTGCTCAGGGGAAAGATGAAATTGGAAACGGCCATCGAGGAGGTCAAAAAAGAGACGAAACATCTCGCAAAACGGCAAATCACCTGGTACAAAAAAGAGGCCCCTCACATATGGATTACTCCGAAGGAGAACAACCTGCCTGAGGAGACTGAAGAAATCTTAACCTACATCCAAAGAGGAGAAAAACCATGGATGTCAAAAAAGGCGTGAACACGCAGGACCACTTTCTGAACAAGGTTCGGAGGGAGGAGACCTTTGTACGCATCACCCTCATCGACGGGGAAGAAATGGAAGGGGTCATTACCAGTTTCGACCCTTACGCCCTGATCTTGAAAAATACCACGAGCACCCTGGTATACAAACATGCCATCGCCACCATTGCCCCATTCACCCAGCAGCCCGACTTTGATACATTCAGCGAAAGATTGAAGGAAGAAACTGAATGAACCAAACCCGTCCGCTGAAAACCATCCTTGAGGCCCTCCTGTTTGCCATGGCGGAGCCTTTATCGATAAGGACCTTAGCCAAGGCGTTCGAGGACCCTCCTTCTGAAAAGGAAATTGAAGCGGGACTACTTGAACTTAAAAATGACTTGCTCCTGGGGGATCGGGCCTTTGAACTCGTGGAAGTGGCAAACGGCTACCAGCTTAGGAGCAAAGTGGAATATGCCCCCTGGATCAAACGCCTTGTCTCCCTCCGGGCTCCACGTCTCAGCCGCTCCGCCCTCGAAACGCTTTCCATCATCGCCTACAAACAACCCATCACCCGAATCGAGATCGAGAATATAAGGGGTGTTGATAGTTCCTCTGTTCTCAAAACCTTGCTCGACCGCCGGATGATCAGGGTCCTGGGGCGGAAAGATGTCCCGGGTCACCCGCTTGTCTATGGGACCTCGAAAATCTTTCTCGAACTATTTGGCCTCAAAAACCTCTCACACCTTCCACCCATCGAAGAAAATGATCCCGAGTGATAAAAGGTTCACCCTCTTGAAGTGGCTCACACGTAATACCCACTTTTCACGAAGAAAGTCCTTTGATGCCATCGTGTCGGGGCAGGTAAAGATTAACGGCGTGGTGACCAGGGATACGGGGGTTACCATCCATCCTGCTAATGACAACATCACTATTAACGGGAAACTTTTAAGGAAAAGCCCCCCTGCCCTGATTTACATCCTCCTAAACAAACCCAAGGGAGTCGTTACCAGCATCCATGATCCCGAAGGTAGGACAACAGTCATAGACCTCATAAAAAAGATCAAAACACCTGTCTTTCCCGTTGGCAGGTTGGACATTATGACTGAAGGTATCCTTCTTCTGACCAATGACGGGACCCTTGCCAATACCCTCCTGCACCCCAGATTTTCGGTCCCAAGGACCTACCATGCCAAGGTAAAGGGAAAGGTTTTCCCCGAGGTCTTCGAACACCTACGCAGGGGAACCATTAAACTGGACGGAAGGCCTATCCGCCCCATAGAGATAGAAACTTTAAAATCCCTCAAAAAGAATTCATGGTTGAAAGTCACTATACGGGAAGGGCGGAATCGAGAGGTACGTCGAATGCTTGGCAAGCTGAACCTCCCAGTCCTTAACCTTATTCGTGTCGGGTTTGGACCCCTAAATTGCAATGGTCTCAAACCCGGGCAGTGGCGCCAATTGACGGAAACGGAGGTCAGACGACTACAGGAAATCAATCGGTTTAAGAAAGGAAAATTTGGAAATGGGTGAAAATAGAGAGAGAAAGAAAGCCATCTTAGAGGAAAACAAAAATATCAGGCGACTCAGGTTTTGCACCGATCTGACCTACGCCCTGATCGCACAAGGAGACCTGAGTATTGAAGAAGCCTATCAGGTCATTGAGTCCCTGAAAAAGGTTGCCTTGACCTTATTTCCCGGGAAAGAAACAACCTTTGACCTCATCTACGGTTCAAGATTCAAGCGGCTCCTGATGGAAAAATACCAGATGCACTAAAAAGGGATTTCAGGCTCAGAATGTTGATAATCATCAAATCAAGCAGGTCTTTCCCCTTCTCTTTTTTTCTAAACCCTTTTGTAACTATTCAGCCACTAAGACACCAATGCTCTAAGATTACAGAATTATTCTCTTAATGCCCTTTTTGATGAGGGGGAAATATAAGTTGATAAGAAAACCTGGTCCTAATACATAATGATAAGCATATGCCGCATCTACTGTCTTTCTTTAAGTACGTTCTTCCTTTTCAGATAAAGGGGTAAAAGCCATATCTATTCTTTGTGTCTTGGTGGCTACCTGAACAGTTAAATCCTTTTTACATAGTGTGCTTCACGCAGACGGGCATGAAATTTCGGCTATCTTGACAGTATACCTACAGATGGTTTATGACCACAAAGATGAAATCATCGAAGCATTCCTGGTTTAGCCACGTTAATACCATCTTTCTCAGGGCCCTCGCCGCCTTTTGGTATGATCGCTGCCTGGATGTTGCCGCCATCCTTGCGTTCATGACCCTCTTTTCTATCGTCCCCCTGATTGCCATCTCCATCTCTGTCCTGAGCCATCTCAACATCAAACAGATGGAATTCACCGGGCTTCTTCTCCGGTACTTCTTCCCCCTCCAGAACTACCAGGAGATGATCACTAAAAACATTGCCGATTTTGCAAAAAACGCTGTCTCCCTTGGAATCTTCGGAACCTTTATCCTTATCCTCCTATCATTCGAGCTGATGTACACCATAGAGGATTCTCTCGACAACATCTGGAAGGTTCGTCGAAGCCGTACTGCCGGCAGGCGCCTCGTTATCTACTGGGCCAATCTAACCGTGTCTCCCATCCTCATCGCCCTGTCCCTTATCCTTTCATCAAAAATACGGCAAAAAGGCTTCTTCGAGGCTATATTCAAACTCGGTTTCGTACAAAATCTCCAGCACATTTTGTTGCCATTTGTTATGATCTTTTTCGTATTTTTCCTTCTCTACAAGCTCATCCCCAACGCCCGCGTGGGTAATCGTCCCGCCATAATTGGTTCTTTTATAGGCGCTATTCTCTTCCAGATTTCCAAGGAGATTTTCTCTTACTATATCTACCACTACTCCATGTTTTTTAAGGTTTACGGGCTACTCGGTATAGGGTTCGTGTTCTTAGTCTGGGTCTATATTTCCTGGTGCATCATGCTCGGAGGGGCAGAAATTGCCGTGGCCATTCAATACTTCGACACCCCCCACGAAGAAGTATTAAACCACGTTTCCCTCCTGACACAGTCAAGCCGCTCCTTCTATATTGCCATGGCCATACTACTCACCATTTATCAGCACTACCGCTCCGGTAGCTACCCTATAACCAGGGAGGACATCGCCAGGCAAATAGGGGCACCGATAAAGGTGGTACAAGATATTCTGAACCGGCTCTGTTCAGATAATATCTTAGGGTCAAGTGAGGCACATGGTGGGAGTTATGTCTTCCATACCGCCCCGGAAAATATTCATCTCAGCCAGATTTACCGTCTCTTTAATCCCCTGGGCAGGAAACCCCACTTCCTGAAAACTATTCCACACGAAAAGGCCTTAAACTCATGGATCGAAAAGATTAGAACCATCCCTGAAAAAGAATTACAAAAAGAAACACTTGTTACCCTATCCATTAAAGAAGAAAAACGAAATCCTGATCCCGCGGAAAAAGATAAAACAGAGCCAGCACAAAGCACAGAAGGCAGCGCGTAAAACTCAAGGAGTGTTGCGTAAATCCACATAAAACCGGCAGGTAACTTTCCGTTAAGAAAACTATAGAATTAAAGGAGAAGTGATTTGAAAAAGAACAGGAGATGTTACTAAAATGAGCGAATTGCCTGAAAAAGATATAAAAATTTACTTAAAACCCACTTTTACTATAGAATCGGATCACAAAAAGATTATTGAAACTGCCAGGAATTTAACAAGAGACTGTTTGAGTAATAAAGATAAGGCGGTTAAACTGTTTTATTTTGTGAGAGATTCTATTCCCTATAATATTTACATGATATCTGTGTTTATTGAGGATTTCAAGGCATCCAGGATACTTAAGTGGGGGAAAGGATACTGCGTTCAGAAGGCTGTTCTTCTTGCTGCTCTTGGGAGGGCGGTGGACATCCCAAGCCGGTTGGTCTTTGCCAGTATCAGGAATCACAGGGTACCTGCCCATATCTTCCAAAAGATGGGTAACCTTTTCCCCAGACATGGGTATAATCAATTCTTCTTGAATGGAAAGTGGGTAAGCGCAGCGGCAACTTTTGACAAAAATCTTTGTAAGAAGAACGGATTCCCAACTGTAGAATTTGATGGAGAAAAGGATGCAGTTTTACCTGACAAGGATTTGGAGGGGAAACCCTTTATTGAATATGTTGAAAAGTTTCCTCCAACAGAGGATCTTCCCTTTGATTGGATTGCCGAAATGGTTTCAGAGAGAGTAGGGCCTGATAAGCGATCATGGCCACAGAAAATGACATAATAAGTCAAGTTATTGGACATATAAATAGAAAAAAGAGGGTCGGGCTGGCTTAACAAAGTCAACCACTGAGTTTCGTCTTTAGCCCTTTGCCCTTTCTTTATCCTTATTCACCTGTGAAAATCTGTATCTCAATATTTTGCTTTTAGCTTGGATCTTGGTGCTTATACGCTTCGAGCTTTTCCTTTACCCTTTCTGCAAGCGATCGGTTAAAAGTGGGCAAACCCGCAAGAGTATCCACCGGCGCCTTACGGATTTCTTCAATCGAGGGATAGGCCTGATAGATTATCTTCAGGCGTTTCGGGCCAATCCCCGGAATCGCCAGGAGTTTCGAATTTAGAAATGCCTTTCCCCGGCGCTTTCTATGGTAGGAAATAGCAAATCGATGGGCCTCGTCCCTGATCCTGGAAAGGAGTTTAAAAGCGTCACTGTGGGGATCTAGATAAATCGGGTTTTTAACCCCGGATACATAAAAGTAGTCTGAAAATTGTTTCTTTTTTGACCGCCCCTTGGCAATGGAAAGCAGTTCAACGGAATGAATCCCCAACTCTTTAAACACCTCTTCCCCGGCCGAAAGCTGTCCCTTTCCCCCATCGAGGAGAATCATGTCGGGAAGGTTCCCCTCCTCGACTTCCCGTTTCAGGCTTCTGAGTAGTACCTCCATCATGCTGGCAACATCGTCATTCCTGGCGGTATGTCTGATGCGAAAACGACGATATCCTGCCTTCTCGGGAGCCCCGTCCTGAAAAGAGACCTTCGACCCAACTGTCTCGCTCCCCTGGAGTGTTGAAATATCGTAACACTCGATCCGTTTCGGAATCCTTTTCAAACTCAGAGCGGCCTTCAATTCCTCAAGGGGTGCCTTCAAGGTACGTTTGAATGTCTCAAACTTAATCCGGGCATTCTCCGCAGCGAGATTCAGGAGTTTCCGTTTCTCTCCACGCACTGGCACATGGAGGGTCACTTTCCTGCCGCGTTTTTCAGATAACCAATCCTGAATAATTTTACGGTCACTCAGGTTAAAAGGGATAAGGACAGTCGATGGAACAAAACTGTTTCTCCCGTAAAACTGGACAAGGAAACCAGAGAGAAAGTCGTCCTCGGGCACACAGGCATCTTCGACCTCTGAATAGTGGCTCCCCATGAGGGTTCCTTGCCGTAAAAAAGCGACAAAGATGCCCCACCAGCCATCCTGACGGATTAACCCAAAGACATCCATGTCGACCTGTCTTGGGCTTGCAACGGTCTGTCTTTCCAGGGTCTTCGATATAGCCTTGAGCCCATCCCTGATCGCGGCTGCTTTTTCAAAATCAAGGGCTTCGGCAGCTTCAGCCATCTGCCTTTTCAGACTCTTGATCAGACCCTCTCGGTTACCCATCAAAAAGAGCTTGGCTTCTTCTACAAGATTTTGGTAGGCCTCCTTTGAAATATAGCCCACGCAAGGGGCCAGGCAGCGATGGATCTGGTAATTCAGGCACGGATGTGTGCGGCGGCTGAACTTTGTGTCCGTGCAACTCCTCAGGGGGAAGTGCCTATGCAGGAGTTTGATAGTCCGCCGAACCGAATCAGCCGATGTAAAGGGTCCCACATAAAATGCGCCATCCGGCTGAAAACGCCTTACGAACTGGATGGCGGGGAAGGGATGCCTCGTATCGATACGGATACATAGATAACGCTTGTCATCCTTCAGGTCCACATTGTACCGGGGGCGGTATTGCTTGATAAGTGCGTCCTCAAGGATCAACGCCTCCTTTTCCGAGTTTGTAACGATGAAGTCGATACCGGTAATTTTGTTGACAAGGGTAAGGGTCTTGGCATCTTTACCTACAGCTTGGCCGAAATAGCTTCTCACCCTGTTCCGGAGTGACTTTGCCTTGCCTATATAGATCAGCCGGCCTCTATTATCCCGGAAAAGATACACGCCGGGGTGCCTCGGGAGATGGTCAATCTGATCGGGCGCCAGTGTCCTGACCCCCTTGCCCCCTATATCTGTGAGAACATAAGACCCTGTTTTACTGTTGGATTGTCTCATTTGCGAAAACGGATTCGTCGTTTCCTGGCCTTTTTATGTCCCAGGGGATGCTCGCCTTTCAGCCGCCGTATCTTGTCCCTGATCTCCGCCGCCTTTTCAAAATTGAGCTGCCCGGCCTCATCGAGCATCTGCTGGGTCAGCCCCTCGATAAGTGTATCCACATCCCCCTCAGGGACGACATAATCTTCCCTCTTCTCCTTTACCTCGATGGGCACGGTTACATAGTCCTTCTCATAGATGGACTCGAGGACGTCACGAATTGATTTCTTGATAGTCTCAGGTGTAATTCCCATTCTTTTGTTGTAATCGAGCTGGATCTTACGGCGGCGATTCGTTTCCTCGATGGCCTGACGCATAGCAGTTGTTTCCCTGTCAGCATAAAGAATCACCTTTCCATGGACATTTCGTGCCGCCCTTCCAAAGGTCTGAATAAGCGAGGTCTTCGAACGCAGAAACCCCTCCTTATCCGCGTCCAGAATGGTCACCAATGAGACCTCGGGAATATCCATCCCTTCCCTTAAGAGGTTAATACCTACGATAACGTCATAGGTCCCCATCCTCAGATGGCGGATAATGTCAATTCGTTCCAAGGTATCAATGTCAGAGTGAAGGTAGGTTACCTTGATTCCCAGTTCCTTGAGATACTCAGTCAAGTCCTCTGCCATTCGTTTGGTCAGGGTGGTCACCAGAACCCGCTCATTTTGCTGGGCCCGCTTGCGGATTTCCCCGGTCAAATCATCCACCTGGTGACGTGCAGGCCTGACAACGACTTCAGGGTCGATTAATCCTGTAGGACGTATAATTTGTTCCACCACATGACCATGTGCCTTTTCCAGTTCATATTCGGCCGGCGTTGCCGAGACATAAATAACCTGACGGACAGTCTTCTCAAATTCTTCAAAATTAAGCGGCCGGTTATCCAGGGCAGAGGGAAGACGGAAGCCGTACTCCACAAGGGTTTTTTTTCGACTCCTATCTCCGAAATACATTCCCCGAATCTGTGGAATGGTGACGTGACTTTCATCAATCATGATCAGGGCATTGGGGGGAAGATAATTGAGCAGTGTGGGAGGGGGTTCCCCCGGTTTCCTTCCCGTCAAATGCCGGGAATAGTTCTCGATACCCTGGCAGTATCCAATCTCCTCCATCATCTCAAGGTCATATAGTGTGCGTTCCTCGATGCGCTGGGCCTCAATCAGTTTGTTCTGAGACTTGAAAAAGGCAATCCGTTCCGCGAGCTCCTCCCGTATCGCCTTGACGGCCTGCTGACGCGTGACGCGCGTGGTCACATAATGGCTTGCCGGAAAGACCGTAACACGCTCCATTACCTTCTGCCGTTTGCCCGTCAGGGGGTCGATCTCATGAATGGCCTCCACCTCATCACCAAATAACTCAATCCGGATCGCGTGCTCACGCTCGTGTGCCGGCACCACCTCGATGACATCCCCCCTGACACGGAACGTCCCCCGTGTGAGATCATAGTCGTTGCGTTGATACTGTATTTCCACCAGTTTCTTCAGGATTTCATCCCGAGTGATGGTCTGACCCCTGTCGAGACAAAGCAGCATCCCGTAGTAGGCCTCTGGCGAACCCAGGCCATAGATGCAGGAGACACTCGCCACGATGATGACATCCTCCCGCGTCAGTAAAGCGTGTGTGGCTGAATGACGCATCTTGTCGATGTCCTCGTTTATGGAGGAATCCTTGCTGATATAGGTATCGGTATTTGGAATGTAGGCCTCGGGTTGGTAGTAGTCATAGTAGCTCACGAAATACTCAACGGTGTTTTCCGGGAACAGGGCCTTGAATTCCCCATAAAGTTGGGCGGCAAGGGTCTTGTTATGGGAAATAATCAAGGTGGGGCGATTGACTCTCGCAATGACATTGGCCATTGTGAAGGTCTTGCCCGAGCCCGTTACTCCCAAGAGAACTTGATATGGTACACCTGCCACGGTCCATTTCACAAGGGCTTCGATCGCCCCTGGCTGGTCACCCTCGGGTTTGAAATCGGGATGGAGTTTAAATTTCATTGAAAAAATCTTTAGCGGTTGCGTCAATCAACACATCTGTAACTATGAACTTCATCTTTGGCGGCTATGCAAGGAATCCTTTCTCCTTTGCCGTCCATTCTTGCCTTCTTACAGGATTATCAGCGTTATAAAGTGTATTTAATACAAGGCCTTCAATCTTTCTCTTCCTGTAATTGCAGGCGTTTTTCCCAGTATTCTCTGAATGCCTTGGCATTCTTCCGAATCCACTGACGTGCCGCTACGTTTCTTCCTATGTCATGCCCCAGGCGCTCGCTCTCCTCCCATCGATATGTCTGGATAGCCTCGACCTCCCGCCTGAGGACGTCAGCCCGTGTTAAACGCTTTCCCGACGTCATGGAACTATGCTTTCCCATCACTATTCCTCCTTCCAGACCGGGGTACGTTTTTCAAGAAATGCTGACATCCCTTCCTGAGCATCCACCATCATAGCATTAGATGATATCACTTCCTTGGCATAATGGAAAGCGCTTCTTTCAGGCATTTCAATCTGTTTATAAAAGGCCTGCTTGCCAATAGCAAGCACAATAGAACTATACCCGGCAATGTTTAAGGCAAGCGAAAAGGCCTCGGATTCCAGCTTTTCCATAGGGACAACACGATTCACCAAACCTACCTCCTTTGCTTCCACTGCACTTAGCATCTCGCCGGTAAGGAGCATTTCAAGGGCCTTTTTTCTTCCTACCGACCTAGATACCGCCACCATGGGCGTAGTGCAGAAAAGCCCGATTGTAACGCCCGGCGTGGCAAACCTTGCCCCTTCCTCTGCCACGACAAGATCACACGAGGCAGACAACTGGCAACCCGCCGCCGTGGCTATTCCGTGGACCTGGGCAATGACCGGCTGGGGAATGGTGTGCATTAGTTCCATCAGATCGATACATGCCTGAAAAAGGGTCCTAATAGAATTCAGGGGATGATCCACAAGCTCCGTTAAATCATGGCCGGAACAAAAAGCAACCCCTGATCCCCTGAGGATAACAACCCGGGCCTCCCTGGACTTGCCAATCGCCTCAAAGATATCCTGAAGCTCCCTGAGAAGGGAAAGGGACAGGGCGTTACGACGTTCGGGGCGGTTCATGGTAACAATTCCAATTTCCTCTTTTATTTCATAGGTAAGATAGCGATAACCCATGGTAAGTCCTTCCCCCTATTTAACCCGCCATGTTGTTCCCTCAGGTCCATCCTCAAGGATGATCCCCTGTTTTTCAAGTTCACTGCGAATGGCATCGGCAGTCTTGAAATCCCTCTTCTTCCTGGCCTCTGTTCTTTTGTCGATCATCGTTTGGATTTCCTCCGGAGACAGGGAAATCCTTTCACTATCCAGGTCCTTCTGGATCTTGAGAAAATCTTCGGCAGGTGACTGGAACAACCCGAATAAGGCCCCCAGCTCCCCAACCTTTTCCCTGACCAAACGAATTACGACGGGGGAGGGGTCACCCTTTGCCTTCGATTCCTGAAAGAGCTGCTGGAGCCTATGGATGAGGGGATAGAGAATGCCGAGGGCCCTGGGGGTGTTTAAATCGTCGTCCATGGCTGTTTCAATAGCCTGAACCGATGCCGTCACATCCTCTGGCAGCCCTGATTGTCTACTTAACTCTCCTTGTTCCCCCAACCAACCATCTACCTCTTGGAGGATTTTGTAGACCCGTTCCAGGTTGGCGCGGGCGCTGTCCAGGTAGGCCCTGTCAAAATTTATGGGACTCCGGTAATGTGCACCTAAAAGGAATACACGTAACACCTCGGGATGATAACGGCCGAGGATATCCTGAATCGAAAAGACATTTCCCAGGGACTTGGACATCTTTTCAGAGCGGATATTGACAAACCCGTTATGCACCCAATAGCGGACAAATGGTTTGCCAGTAGCTGCCTCTGATTGGGCAATCTCGTTCTCGTGATGGGGAAAGATCAAGTCCTTGCCACCGCCATGGATATCAAATGTCTCACCAAGATAATACATGCTCATGGCAGAGCATTCGATATGCCAACCGGGTCGTCCCTTTCCCCATGGGCTTTCCCAGGATGGCTCCCCGGGTTTACTCGCCTTCCATAGGGCAAAATCGAGGGGATTCTTCTTCCTTTCATCCACTGCGATACGAGCCCC
>Ga0114934_10002232_pt1 | contig 12403 bp, 7 predicted proteins | sample 4SBtaG_2_FD_99695 | JGI IMG/M metagenome (GOLD analysis project Ga0114934, IMG submission 99695) | Deep subsurface microbial communities from Kolumbo volcano to uncover new lineages of life (NeLLi) - 4SBTROV10_white metaG | ecosystem: Environmental > Aquatic > Marine > Volcanic ... | reverse complement strand
ATATCGAATGATCGTGATTTCAACAACATCTCCTGAACTATTTGTACGCTCATGTTGTCTCTCAGTAACACCTTCAGGATAATCAATTGCAATTTGATCTTTATAGCTATCAACAATATCAGTTGGGTTGATTTCTTTGATATCATCTATTTCACTATTCACTTTTTCATTACTTCTGATATCATTTGAAAGAGCATCACCTAAATTCTCTGAATGTTTATCCTGAAAAGCTTCAATTTCAGTTGTATTCATTTCTCTCATCATTTCCATTTCAGTTCTTTCAGAAAACCTTTCATCATCTAACATTTCCTTTTCTGTATAAACGTTGTATAATTTATCAGTGCTGGATTCTGCTCTTAAATTTTCCTTATCAGACTCTTTATCATGATACCTATCCATTTCAGGTATAACTACCTCTTCTCTTGATATATCAGCATCTTTAGCTAACTCTGAAATCTTAGTGTCTAATTCCTCTTTATTGTCATAATTTGAAAATGTATTGTTTCTTGCATTATTATCTAGAACAGCATCTTTATCTGAAACATTATCCTTGTAATAATCTACTTCTGGTATATTTTCTTGCCTTGGAATATCAGATTCAACAGATAAAGTTGAGATTCTAGTATCTAATGACTCTTTACTGTCATAATTTGAATAAGTAATTGTTTTTAATCGATTTACATTTACTTCTTCAGTATAAGAAACATCATCCTTATATAATTCTACTTTAGGAGAATTATTTTTACGAGGTTCATCTCTATCAATAGCAACCAAAGATTGGTCTGATTCCAATTTTTCCTTAGCAGTATAATTATCAATCGAAAGCTCCTTACCTCCTTCAATCCTACTATCTTCAATACTTGTTAAAGCATCCTTATAGTAATCGGTTTTAGGGATATTTTCTTGCCTAGGCAAATCTCTATCTAAATCATTTTCAGCTATTTGATTTATTAATTCTTCTGTATTCTCATGATTTTCAGTTGAAACTTGATTACCATAATCAATTCTTTGATCCATAACATTGGATTCCATATCTTTAAAATGATCGAGCTGAGGAATTGTTTTTAGCCTATTGTCATCCGCATCTTGTTGCTCTTTTGTACGCTCAGTCTTTATTTTGTCAATTTCATATAGCCTGTCTGAATTTTCCTTTATATGATCTTCTAGCACATCAGATTTTTCTTTAAATTCTGTATCCTTTATCTCACTAATTAGTCTTTGTTTTTCATCGTCTTGTTCAATCCTTCCTTTAAATATTAGATTATCAATTTCACTTTCACTGTACTTTCCTGTAACTTCCTCACCATATAAAACAGTATAATTATCTATTTGATTTTTAGAGGGATCAATATTGTTGGCATTATTGGCTTTTTCAGCAGCCAACCTATCTAATATATCGTTGATCTCCCTTATTTTATCTTTAGGATATGTCGCATCATTTTGAATATTCAATGCATCCTGAAACCTCTTCAAAGCCAGCCTATATTTTTTTTGTTCGAATGCCGAATTACCAGCTTTAATTAAATTATTAAATTGAAGTGTAGATTTTTCTTTACTTGCTGCAGTCATTCTATCCTCTTCTACTTTTCTTATTTGTTCTGGCGGATATGGATCAGTTGGTTTCAATCCTTTAGCTCTACGATAAAGTTCCAATGCTTTATTATAATTTTTATCTGCATACATCTTATCTGCAACCTCAATGATCTTCTGATATTGCTTGTCTAATTCTTCATCTGCAACTTCTAGCATCCTGTTATTGATCCAATCGATCTGTTCTTGAGGGTAACTCTCATCAGATTTAGTATCAAATGCCTGCTTGTAATAATTTTTTGCTTTGGACCATTGTTCAGCATCTCTAGCAGCATCTGCCTGATTGATCAATTTATTATATTTATCTGTTATTGCTTGAAGTTTTTCTTCATTTTGTTTATTCTCTAATAGGTCTTTAAGAGTTCTATCAATTTCAGCAATTTTTTGATCAGGATATCCATCTTCTGGATTCATGTTTTTAGCTCGTAAAAAAAGTTCTTTAGCTTTATCGTAATTCTTGGCATTGAACTGATCATCAGCTGCAGCAATTAATTTATCATATTGTTGCTTAAATTCATCTTCTGTTTCCTTTTTCATTTGATCATTGATCCAATCGAGCTGCTCCTGAGGATAAGATGCTGAACCATCTACCATATTAGCATCTCTATAAAATTGTTTGGCTTTCATCCATTCCTTTGCATCTCGTGCTGCATCAGCTTTAGCTATAAAGTCATTATATTTTGAATTCTTTTCATTTGATGCCGCCTGATTTTTTAATTTAATTTCAATCTCTGCTAATTTTTGTTTTGGGTAATATTCTTGATTATACAATGCCAATGCTGCCTCAAATGAAGTTTTTGATTTTTCATAATCGTCTTCAGAGAACTCTCTATCTGCTTTAGCAATTAATTCATCATATTGCTTACGTTTACTGGACTCATTTTCAGCGTTAGCTTTAAGTTCTTCTAATTTTTTATTAATCTCTTCAACTCTATTTTTTGGATATTCTTTTTCATATAACTTTAATGCATTTTTATAGCTGATAAGAGCTAAGTCCCATTTTTCTGATTCATATTCATTATCTGCCTGTGCTATAAGTTTGTTATATTCCCTGTTCTGATCCTCAAGTTGAGCTGTTAACCTTCTTATTTCCCTGATTTTCTCTAAAGGGTATGATTCTGTAGGTTTTAGGTCTTTAGCCTTATTATAAGTTAATAGAGCCTGCTCATAATCTTTATTGGCTAAAAACTCATCTGCCTTCTGAATAATTTCATCATAATCTTTCTGAAGATTAACTCTTTTTTCTTCCTCAATTTTTAAATTAATGGCCTCTATTTCTTTTTGAGGATAGATCTCAGAAGGTTTTAAATTATAGGCAGATGTATATAGGTCTTTACTTTCATTCCAACTTTTAGCATCTCTTGCAGCATCTGCCTTAACAATTAATTCATTGTATTGATCCTGAATTTCTTGTAAAGAAGCCATTTCCTTTAACTTAGATTCTACTTTTAACAGCTTTTGTGTGACTACAATATTATCAGGAAATATTGACTTTGCATTTTCATATTGCTCCTTTGCTTTATCGAATTCCAAAATTGCAAAGCTCTTATCACCTTCTGATAATAATTGATCAAATTCTAGCTGTTTTTTATCTTCCTCCTCTTTTTGCTGCTTTTCTTCTGCAATTTTAATATCAATTTCTTTAAGCTTTTCTTTAGGGTAAGGTTCTTCAGAATATATTGTCAATGCATTATTATAATCTCTTTTGGCTTCTTCCCATCTATTGTTATTGAAAGAATTATCAGCAGCGGTTATAATATCATCATAACGTTGTTTTTTAGCTGCTTCATCTTGAGCAATACGATCTAATTTAGTATTGATTTCATCGATTTTCTGTTGAGGATAGAGCTCATCAGATTTTAATTTTTTCGCATCTACATATATTGCCTTAGCCTCTTCCCATTTTTCTGAATAGTAAAGTCCATCTGCCTTAATAATCAATTCGTCATACTGTCTTTTAAGTTCTGCTTGTTGTTGTTGAAGCTCTTCAATCTCCTTTAATTTTGCTTCAATATCATTTATTTTATTTTTTGGATATGCCTCTTCTGGCTTGATTGTTAAAGCTTCATTGTATGAAGATTTCGCATCTTTGTAATCCTGATTATCAAAATAGCTATCTGCTTTATCTATAAGATCTTGATAACGTTTATCTGTTAAAGCTTGTTGAGCAGCTTCTGATTTTAATTTTTCAGCTTTAGTTATCTGCTCATTTGGGTATTGTTCAGAAGGTTTTATCCTTAGCGCGTCTCTGTATTTAGAAATAGCCAAATCAAAATCTTTAGCTGTTAAAGCTTGATCAGCATCAGCTATTAATTTATTATAATTCTGTTCATTGGCTTGTTCTTTTGCTATAATCCCATCAATTTGTATAATTCTATCCTTTGGATCTCTTTCCGTTGGTTTAATAGCAGAGGCTTCATTGTATATTTTTTTAGCATTAGGCCAATCTTTTTTATCAAAAGCTTTTTTAGCCTCTATCATTTTATCCTGATATTGTTTATTTATCTCAGCATTGGCTAGATCATCTTTCCGTTTATTCGCTTCTTGAATTTTAACATAGGGAACCTGATCACCTGGTTTTAATGACTTTGATTGTTCATAAACAGCAATGGCTTCGTCAAATTTATTAGATGACAATAAATTATCACCTTTCTGTATCAATAATTCAAATTCAGCATTCTTCTTTTTCTCTTCTTCTTGGAGCACTAAGTTTTTCTCTGCATCCTTAATCTTTTGTTGAACATTTGCATCCTCCTTAATCTTTAATGCTTCTTTATATTTAATAATAGCAACACTATAATTTTTCTTAGAAAATTCTGTATTCCCCTGAGCAACCATTTTGCGGAAAAGATCTTCTTGTTGCCTTTGCTTGTTGGCTACCTGCTTTAAAAATTTCTCTATTTCATTTTTACGTTGATTTAAATAAGTATAATCCCAATCTAATTTACTGGTTGATGGATCTATTCTTGCTTTACCAACTGGTTTATTGGTAACTATTGAATAATCAACTTCTGGTTGTTCTTTAAATAAAGTTACGCTAGGTTCAATAAATGTTTTTTTCTCCACCTCATCAGCATAATACCCTTTTTTTGCATCTAATATTAATGTTTTTGAAACATAACCAGCTTTAGAAAATATTAATTCAAAAATATGACCAAATTCACAATGCATCTCCTGATATTTCCCATTAGAAGCTGTTGTTTCTGTCTTAAAAACAGAACCATCCCTTTTAATCACAACTTTAACTCCCTCTAATTTACTCCCAGATTTATTGGTCACTTTACCAGAAAATATCAATACAGGGTCATCCTGTCCTATTATAGTGTTGAACACAGAAATAGTCAAAATAAAATTTAATACTATTATATGTTTAATCAATCTCATTATAACTTCAAAATATTGTAAAATTTTAATTTAGCTATAGCAAATCATAGTTTAAACGATATTTTACAAAATTCGTTACCTATTTCACAAAAATAAGACATCATATCCTATTAATAATTAAGTCTATTAATTATTACAAACAATTCTATTAAAAGTTCAATAGATTATTTAAAAAAATAAAAACTTAATAACGCTAATAAATTAATAGAATACAAACTACAGATAAAAGCAATGAAAAGTATAAATCTATACTTACCTATAAATATTTGTTGTTTTAATCTATTACCTTTTAAACAAATAATTGAGCTTAGCCCTAAACAAGCAAAATAAGTATAAAGCACATAATTATTATGAATAATCAAAACTGGAGAGAGCAACATTATTATACCAAATAAATAATTAGAGTATATACTATTATCATTTGAGTAAAAGTGTTTCAAAAATATTATACCGGCAACCAATAAAGATAAAATTGCCAAAAGACTAAACCACTGTATTATTAATGGATTTAAAAAAGTAAACATATGAATTGGTACACCAATAGATATTATAAATATTAATAAAGAAAATATAGAGACAGGGGATTTAACAAGAAAACACAATGCTAAAAATGGAATCAAAAATGGAAATATAGGGATAGGAGGTACAAAATCACCTAAAGTTAACATATTAGACAATGCATAAATAAAATATAATAATGTTAAATAAAAAGTTAATTTTTTATCCCATCTCATCTAATAATGTCATTTTTTTAAAATTAAAATCAAATATAGTGTACCATAATTATAATTCAACGTTATAAGGGTGTAACTAGTATACGAGGCGATTAAAGTTAACTTCGAGGAAACTGGTTATTTCTGTAAGGTGGTGAATACCGTTACTAATTAGTAGCGGTATTCTCTTTTATACAAAGTATTCTTTGAATGATCTATATATTGAATAAATCGAAATAATTAAAATACTAAATACCCATAACCAATAGCCATAAGCAACTCCAGAACGATCTTCTAATTGAAAATACCAAAAAAGAGAAGATGAAATTGCTAAAATAATTACCGGAATCAATTTATATAATTTTACAGAAGACCTTTTAAACGACCAATAAAATAGTAAGATCACCCAAACAAGAACTAGAACATTTAAAAGGAAATATAAATAGTCAAAAATGGTTTCTATAAAAGCATATTCAGCTAATTGAAAAAAATACAGCTCAAAACCAGTTAAATTATTTTCAGTAAAACTATAAAACGGCAAAAAACAGGTTGTTATAAAAAAAATAAGGAGAAAGGAAACAATAAAATTTCTGTATTGTAAAATCATAATTAAGGAAATATATCAGCTGCAATTTGCATCGATTTATTAAAAGCCACTTCGTTTAAACCGTGAGAGATATTTCTTTTATTCAAAAAATAAATTAGATTTTCTGTTGCCATATTTCCCATTAACTGATCATCTGCCATTGGACATCCACCATAACCTTTAATAGCACTATCAAATCTACCACATCCACTATTAATAGCACTTTCAATTTTCTCTTCCCAGGAGGAAGGGTTAGTATGTAAATGAGCTCCAAACTCTACATCTGGAAATTCATTAATGAGTTTTTCAAAAAGCCATTTAATATTTTCTCTATTACTTGTGCCAATAGTATCACTTAAAGAAAGGATCTTAATTCCAAATTCATTCAATAGTTTCTCCGACCAATGTGCTACAATATGAGGACTCCATTCATCACCGTATGGATTTCCAAAAGCCATAGAAAAATAGGTCACTAATTCTTTATTGTTTTTTATACATAAATTTTGAACCTCTGCTAATCTATTTAAAGACTCTTTTATGTTTGAATTAATATTTCTTTCCTGAAAAGTTTCAGAGACAGAGAAAGGGAAGCCTAAATAACTAACCTCATCATATTGAACAGCTTCTTCTGCTCCTCTTTTATTGGCAACAATTACCAAAATTTTTGATTTTGTTGTGCTAAGGTCAAGTTTTGGTATTACTAATTTTGTATCTGCCATTTGAGGCATTGCCTTAGGGGAAACAAAACTTCCTGCATCTACTGTATGAAAACCTACTTTTAGTAAAGAATTAATATACTTTACTTTTTCAGCAGTTGGAATCATATTTTTCAAACCCTGCATAGCATCTCTAGGGCACTCTATCAATTTCATAATTATTGATTTTGCACTAAAATAAAGAAATTCATTATCCTTTAAAGGGTTTCAACTTAATAACCCAAGAAAATAGATAGATTTATTTGACAAGAAACTTGGCAACTACATCAGAATCATCAATCACAGTAAATAGCTCATATATTCCAGCTCTATATCCATTTATTTCTAAATCATAGCTATGAGAACCAGCTAAAAGTCCATTAATATTAAACTCTTTAACGATCTGACCCAAAGAATTGATGACCTTAAACTGCACATCAGCATCTTCATTCAAATTAAAATTAATAGTTAAAAGGCCATTGTTATCAACAGGATTTGGAAATAAAGAAAGTGTAGGGTCAGCTGAAAAATCCTCTTCAACAACCTTTACATTTCCATCATAAGGTCTTGTGTTATAAGCAGTACCTGTTACAATAATATCATTTAAGCTATCTAAAGGAGCAAAAGGAATAGTTGTCATTCCATTATCTACTATTCCTGTACCTAAAATATTATCATTTTGAGTTAAGCAGATCAAAGCACCTTCTACATTACAATTCGTGATAGTTAATGAAGATGAACCTATATTTAATTCAGTAACATGAGATGCAGTAAGGTCAATAGGGTCTTGTGTTCTAATAACAACCGAAGGGTCACCAAAAAACACCCAAGTTTCAATTACCTCTCTACCCTGAAAACCATAATCATCCAACATTTGCATCTGACCGTTGTAAAATAAACCTCCCAATGTATATTTTTTATTTTCTTGATATGATTCAACCAATATATCAACGATCTCGTCCTGAGTTGCCATAGGTGGTGCCCAAGACATTAATATAGAAGAACCACAAACTGAAATTGCACCAGTAGTGCTATTTGAACCTGTTGCAAGCATCCATGCTTCAGACATACAAGAACCTGTAGTGAAGGTCCCATTATTACACGCTACAGAAATAACAAATGGGTATTTACCTTCATTGGTACAAGAATTAATATGAGAAGAACTAAAGTTTCCTGTAACACAAACATTCTGAGCACCATGACCAGTATAATTAAATAAAGTAATTCCATCGTTAACAACATTTTTAATGTCATTACTATTAGGACTACCAGAAGCATCAGCACCACCGTGAGAACCATCGTAGAACTCAAAAACTTCAGAAAAACCAAAATTCAAAAGATCTGTTCTAATGTTTCTTAAATGTTGCCAATCAGCCTCACCATCATCTCCATAACCCTGACCTTCATCTGAACCTAATCCAATGGCCTTTGAATACCAATCACCAGATAATGGATTCGTTTCATACTCCATATTTCTATCTAATATTTTTTGTAGATTTTGAGAAGTTGATGCACTGAACCTTCCAACAAACACATCCGGATACCAATCATTAGTACCTGCTAATAATCCGTATTTAGCATCAGACCACTTTATTTCCTGACCAGTGCTTCCAGCATTGTAGCAATTTACATCAGCATGATCACCAACCAATAATAAATAAATCATATCTGGATGATTCTGATAATAATCACTAACATAATTATAGATCGATGATTGAGAATTACCCACTTCACTAATTGAAACAATTTCATTAGGAATTCCTTTTCTGTTTTTCCAATTCATGTAATCATTCATGTCTTCCATTAACTCATCCTTACATATGATTAACATGGATCCATCCTCTGCAACTGGATCGTATTTTTCAGCTTTATAATTCAAATATCTTTTTTGATTCATTTTGTGAACATTCTTTAAATGAACTCTTGACTCCTCTATTTCATTTAAACCAATTTCTTTAGTGTCATTGATCACTTTAATATTGATCACATGGTACACCCTTAAAGTTTTAGTAACTGGATTATATTGAATTGGAGAAAATTCCACTACCTGTCCCCTAGTCGATCGAAAAACATAAGGATCTCTTAACTTAACTAATTCCCCTGGATAAAACTGATCAATTGAATATGTTTTCCCTTTAACAAAATCAACTGTAGCAGGATCAATATTTCTATATAAATTACCTTTTGAAGGGGCAATTTCAACATTCATATAATCCGTATATGATGAGGATAGCAGATCTACAATTGTTAATCCGGTATTCGCTATTTGTATAGAAGCAGATATTTTTGGTATATCTGGATTATTAATATCTAAATTAGGTACACAATTATTAGCAGAAACAATAAAATGTTCAGACCCATTTATCATACCAACTGAATGAAAATTATAATCATCAAATTCTAAAGAAAGTGTGATACTATTAGAACTTTCAGAAATATATTTTATAACATTCTCTGCATGTAAATTAAAAGCTAAATAAAATAGAATAAAAAGAGATAAAACTTTTTTCATAGAATAAGATTAATTTATGTCTAAATATACAAATTCAATTGAAACAGAATAGTTGCCTAAAAAGGGAATTATCAACTAATATTTTAAACAAATTGGAATCCTATATTAAATTATTTTGAATGTTAGAGGATAAACAATATTTAGACTTGATATTATATGATACCAATTTTTCAGATTTAAAGACAAGTAAATATTATATTCGCAGTTGGTTATCAAAAACAATATGAGTATTCAAAAAGAAATAGAAAAAAGAAGAACTTTCGGAATTATTTCCCATCCAGATGCTGGAAAAACAACACTCACTGAAAAATTACTATTATTTGGAGGTGCCATACAATCTGCCGGTGCTGTAAAAAGTAATAAGATCAAAAAGTCAGCTACATCAGATTTTATGGAAATTGAAAAGCAAAGAGGTATTTCTGTAGCTACATCAGTAATGGCTTTTAACTATTTAAATAAACAGATTAATATTCTAGACACTCCAGGTCATAAAGATTTTGCAGAAGACACTTATAGGACCTTAACTGCGGTTGACAGTGTAATCATGGTGATAGATTGTGCCAATGGCGTAGAATCTCAAACAGAAAAATTAATGGAAGTCTGTAGAATGAGAGATACTCCAGTAATTGTTTTTATCAATAAAATGGATCGCGAAGGACAGGATGCATTTGACCTACTGGATGAATTGGAAGAAAAACTTTCTATTAAAGTAAAACCTTTAAGCTGGCCTATCGGCATTGGTGAGACTTTTAAAGGCGTATACAATATGCACCGGAATCATCTAAATCTATTTGATGGAAACAAAACAGGAATAGAAAGAGACATCCTTTCAATAAACGATTTAAACAATGACAAACTGGGTGAATTAATAGGAAAAGAAGATGCTGATATTCTTAGGGAAGAAGTAGAATTAATCAATGGTGTTTATGACGACTTTAATCCTTCTGATTATTTAAATGGAAAATTAGCGCCTGTTTTTTTTGGATCTGCCCTCAATAATTTTGGGGTACAAGAACTTTTAGAAACTTTTCTTGAAATATCCCCCACTCCTAAAGGAAGAGAAACCGACAAAAGAAGCGTAGAACCTGAAGAAAATAAATTCAGTGGATTTGTTTTTAAAATTCATGCTAATATAGATCCTAAACATAGGGATAGAATTGCTTTTTTAAGAATCGTATCAGGGAAATTTGAAAGAAATAAATTTTACAATCATATAAGATTAAATAAAAAACTAAAATTCCCTAACCCTACCAGCTTCATGGCTTCAAGTAAAGAAGTAATAGATGAAGCATATCCCGGTGATGTTATTGGGCTATATGACTCAGGAAATTTTAAAATTGGTGACACACTTAGTGAAGGTGAAAATTTCAATTATAAAGGAATACCTAGCTTTTCTCCTGAACTTTTCAAAGAGATTCAAAACGATAATCCTATGAAAACCAAACAACTTGAAAAAGGAGTCGCTCAGCTAACAGATGAAGGAGTTGCTCAGCTTTTCACTATGCAACCAGGAAATAGAAAAGTAATTGGAACAGTAGGAGAATTACAATTTGAAGTCATACAATACAGATTGCAACATGAGTATGGTGCTTCTTGTAGCTTTATTCCTAAAAACTTTTTTAAAGCATGTTGGATGACTGCTAATGAACCTGCTAAAATTGATGATTTTATTAAAAGAAAAGTAGGTAATATTGGATATGACAAAGACCTAAATCCAGTTTTTCTTGCCCCCTCTACTTTTTTGCTCAATCAAGCCGAAGCTGATTACCCAGATATTACTTTCCATAAAACATCAGAATTTAAGCTTGATGAATGAATTAATCAACAATTTTAATTTACGGGTCTACGCTCTGATCATTGAAGATAAAAGTATCCTATTAAGTAAAGAGCTTATAAGAGGAGAAATTGCCATTAAATTCCCTGGTGGAGGGGTTGAGCCAGGTGAAGGCGTATTAGATGCTCTTCAAAGAGAAGCTAAAGAAGAATTAGGACAACTACTAACCACTCATCAACATTTCTACACCACTGATTTTTTTCAGCAAAGCTCCTTTAACAATCAAGACCAATTGATCTCCATTTATTACAATGCGTCTTTAAGCAGCGAACTAAATAACCAAAACACTATTCCACTACCCGATCATCCTATTTTCTTTTGGAAAAATATTAATCAAATTCAAACCAATGATCTAAAGTTTCCAATTGACAGGCATGTTTTAAAACTACTTAAAGCGAGATAACATTCCTTTACTTTATATTTACAATTCATTAAACTTTAAAGCACTTTTAGTGTCTATTATAAAAATTCAAATATGAAGAGACTGATCTATTTCTTTATTTATACTTTTCTTTTCCATAATCTATCGATAACTGCTCAACAGTTCAGTGATTTTGAAACCTGGAATTCTCTGGGTATTCAAAAAAAATTATTTGATAACAACTTAACCCTTTCATTATCAGAAGAAATCCGATTTAAAGACAATAGCTCTACAATGGATCAATTCTTTACAGAATTTGGAATAAAATATAAATTTTTTGACCATTGGTCTATTGGGACTGGCTATCGAATCATCAGAGAAAATGAGGGAAAAGATCCTAATTCGAAACAAAAAAGATGGAATACAGACCTTGGATTCAAACATGATATTGAGCGATTTTCTTTAGGATATAGAATTCGCTATCAAAACAAAAGCTATTCTGGTGATTCTAAAGATGAAGGAGATGTTCCCGTTCAAAAATTACGAGCAAGGCTTAAGGTCAATTATAATATTAAAAATTGGAAATGGGATCCTTACCTAGCTGCAGAACTTTTCTGGACAAAAGAGACTATCCCTGTCAACAACTATATTGAGTCGATTCATGTAAATGACATAGAGGTTTCTGGTTTACAAAAGATTCGTTTAACATTTGGTACATCTAAAAAATT